>WBZV01000278.1_pt1 | contig 33395 bp, 33 predicted proteins | sample 5204221 | NCBI WGS metagenome assembly WBZV01 (sample SAMN12344360, study PRJNA552823) | activated sludge metagenome | biome: Activated sludge suspended growth; feature: Nitrification reactor; material: Wastewater; isolation source: activated sludge from nitrification reactor of wastewater...
GGTGGTGGGCACGCATGCGGTGATCCAGGACCAGGTGGAGTTCGCCAAGCTGGGCCTCGCGATCATCGACGAGCAGCACCGTTTCGGCGTGCAGCAGCGGTTGGCACTCAGGAGCAAGCTGCAAGACGGCCCGCTCGAGCCGCACACGCTGATGATGTCGGCCACGCCCATTCCGCGCACGCTGGCAATGACGCTGTTCGCCGATCTCGACATCAGCACCATCGACGAGCTGCCGCCCGGCCGCACGCCGGTGGTCACCAAGCTGTTCGCCGAGGACAAGCGCGACGCGGTGATCGCGCGCATCCGCGACGAGGTGGCGGCCGGCCGGCAGGTCTACTGGGTCTGCCCGCTGATCGAGGAGAGCGAGACGCTCGACTTGCGCAACGCCACCGCCACCCACCAGCAGCTCTGCGAGGCGCTGCCGGGGCAGATGGTCGGCCTGCTGCACGGCCGCATGCCGGCGGCCGAGAAGGCGGCGGTGATGTCGCTGTTCAGCGGCGGGCAGATGGGCGTGCTGGTGTCGACCACGGTGATCGAGGTCGGCGTCGACGTGCCCAATGCCTCGCTGATGGTGATCGAGCATGCCGAGCGCTTCGGCCTCTCGCAGCTGCACCAGCTGCGCGGGCGCGTCGGGCGCGGCGCGGTGGCCAGCGTGTGCGTGCTGCTCTACACGACGCCGCTGTCGGACACCGCCAAGTCGCGCCTGAAGGCGATGATCGAGACCACCGACGGCTTCGAGATCGCGCGCCGCGACCTGGAGATCCGCGGCCCCGGCGAGTTCTTCGGCGCGCGCCAGTCGGGCGCGCCGCTGCTGCGCTTCGCCGATCTCAGCGAAGACGAGCCGCTGCTGCGGCTCGCCCGCGCGGCGGCGCAGCAGCTGCTCGCGCAGCACCCGCAGGCCGCCGAGCGCCACATCGCACGCTGGCTGGGCTCGAAGACGGACTACCTGAAGGCCTAGTACATCAGCACGCAAATAACGGAACGTAATGCCGACCGAGCTTCCGATCCGCATCTTGCCGAGTGAACTTCCACTCGATGGTCGTCCCGATAACGTTGCGCTCACGCTGCCAGTGATCGACTTCGCGCTCGAGGGTCGGGCGGTCGGGCAAGCGGCGGTCCAAGCATTGACGGCTCAGGATACCGATCTCGATCTCTGCCATGTTCAGCCAGCTCGCGTGCTTGGGTGTGTAGTGGAATTGCACGCGCCGCAGCAGCTTGTCGGTGGCGCGGTGCCCGAGGACGTCCTCGAACGACTTCCTGAAGTGAGTGTTCAGGTTGTCCAGCACGATATGGACTCGGCGCGCCCGGGCGTAGGCACCACCGAGCAGCGAGGCGATGAATCCGACGAAGTCGACCTTGCCGCGCTGCTCGATGACCGAGACCGCGCGCCGCCCCGCCTTGGGCTCGACGGCGACGAACAGGTTGATGGTTCCCTTGCGGACGTACTCGTAGTCATCCTTGGCGATCACGCCAGGGGCCATCGGCAGCGGCGCGCGGCTGTGGCCAAGCAGTTGCAGGCTCTTCTCGTCGATGCACACCACGGGTTCGCGCGGATCGAACGGTTGGGCGTACAGCGCCAGCAGCGCATACATGCGCAGCCGGTATTCCTCGCTGATCTGGCCGATGCACCACATCAGCCGCCGCCAGGGCTTGAGATCGTTTTTTTGAGCATGCGCCGCACTGTTTCGCGGCTCAAATTGCCCAGGCCGGGCTCGCGCCGCGCCGCGCGCTCGAGCTCGACCATCGTCCAGCGCTTGCGCCCCTCGGGTGGCGCAGAGCATGCCAGGGCCGTGACCTGCGCCTCCACGTCCGTGTCGTACGCGCGCGGACGGCCGGGTCGAGCCACGTCGAACAGCGCCAGATCCAGCCCGCCTTGCAGATATGCCGCCCGCGTGCGCCACAGCGCCGTGCGTCCCACGCCCAGCACCGCCAGGATCTGTGCTTCGGGGATGCCCCGGTCCAGGCACGCCAGCATGTGCGCCCGGTTGACCTCCCGACTGTGATGAAGCCCCTTGCTGCGGACTTCTTCGACCGCTGCGCGGTCTTCCTCGCTCAGATGCAGTTCGGTCTGGCGCATGAACACACCTCCGCCTGTCAGGTTGCAACATGCGAAGTGTATTCATGTTCCTTTATTTACGTGTTGCTGTACTAGCGCGCTTGCGCACCCCTCTTGCAACACGATGTGGCTCAGCGCTGCAGGATCGAGGCGATGCGATCGAGCGCCTGGCGCGGCAGCCGGCCGGTGGCGGCGGCGGCCACCGGCGCCTGCAGCATGCTGGCGAAGCCTTCGGCCACGCGCGAGCCCGACACGCGCCGCAGCCGCGCCAGCGATTGCGCGCGCGGCCGCACGCGGCCGAGGAAGAGCAGGTCGAGGCAGGCCTCCTCGACGCGCCGGAAGGGCTGCTCCGCCGAGCGCAGCGCGCGCACCGTGAGCTGGTTGCGCGCGCGTTCGAGGTGGATGGGCTCGACGCCGCGCGCGAGCTCGCGCATCAGCGCGCGCACCTCGGCACAGAACTCGCCGAGCTGCTCGCTCGCCACCGAGGCCTCGATGACGAACTGCCCCCACAGGCCCAGCACGTCGGCCGAGCAATGCGTGTAGTAGGCCAAGCCCTTGCGCTCGCGGATGCGGTCGAGCAGCGGCGAGCTCATGCCTTCGCCGAGCACGGCGGCGGCGACGATGCCCACCGGGTCGTCGTCGACCAGCGAAGGAATCGGCCAGCCGATCACCACCTGCGCCTGGCTGCAACCGGTGAGCCGCTTGGTCACGAGGCCGCCGCTCCACGGCGGCGCGGTGAGGCCGTTCTCCGCGCCGCGCGGCAGGCCGCCGAAGGCGGCCTCGGCAGCCTCGAGCAGCGCCGCTGCATCGACCTCGCCCGCCACGCCGATCACCACGTTCTCGCCGCTGTACTGGCGCTGCACGTAGCCGAGCAGGTCGTCGCGCGTGAAGCGTTCGATGTTGGCGCGCCGCCCGATCACCGGCAGCGCGGCCGGATGCGCGCCGAAGCATTCGCGGTCGAAGAGCTGGAAGGCGATGGTGAGCGGATCGTCCTCGTCGTCGGCGATCTCGTGCAGGATCACGCGCCGCTCGCGCTCCAGCTCGTCGGCCGGGAAGGTGCTCTCGCGCACGATGTCGCCGAGCATGCGCACGAAGCGCGGCGCGTCGTCGGCCAGGCCGCGCATGTGGAAGGCGGTGTGGTCCTTGTCGGTGTGCGCGTTGACCTCGGCGCCGAGGCGCTCGGCATCGAGGTTGATGCGCTGACAATCGCGCGTGCGCGTGCCCTTGAACGCCATGTGCTCGACCACGTGGCTGATGCCGTTGAGCTTGGCCCCTTCGTGCGCGCTGCCGGTGCGCACGAAGACGCTCACGCTCGCGCTGCCCACGCCGGGCAGGTCGATCATCACCACGCGCACGCCGTTGGCCAGCGTGGCGATGGTGGTGCCGGGTTCGTCGGTGGGGTGCAGCATGGTCAGAACGCTGCAACCGAGCCGTTGCTGCGCGGATCGAAGCCGCCCATCAGCAGCCCTTCGGCATCGCGGATCAAGGCGCCGGCATGGCCGACCGATTCGTCCCAGTCGGTCAGCAGTTCGACGTCATGGCCCATGGCGCGCAGCGTCTCGATGGTCGATTTCGGGAAACGCGCTTCGAGCTTGAGGCTGTCGCTCGCGCTGCCCCAGGTGCGGCCGAGCAGCCAGCGCGGCAGTTCGATCGCCGCCTGCGGCTCCAGGCCGAAGCGCTGGATGCGGTTGAAGACGGTGGCCTGCGTCTGCGGCTGGCCGTCGCCGCCCATGGTGCCGTAGACCATCAGGCGGCCATCGGCCAGGCGCGCCAGCGCCGGGTTGAGCGTGTGGAAGGGCCGCTTGCGCGGCGCCAGCGCGTTGATGTGCGCGGCGTCCAGGCTGAAGCTGCAGCCGCGGTTCTGCCAGTTGATGCCCGAGCCGGCCAGCACCACGCCGGCACCGAACTCGTGATAGATGCTCTGGATGAAGGACACCGCGCGGCCTTCGCCGTCGATCACGCCCATCCAGACCGTGTCGCCGGGATCGGTGCGCCGGCCCCAGGGCGCGGCGCGTCGAGCGTCGATCTTCGTGGCCAGTTCATCGAGCACTTCAGCGCGCAGCAACTCGGCCGGCGCGATGCGCATGAAAGCCGGGTCGGTGACATGCTGGTCACGCAGGCGGAAGGCCTGCTTGGTGGCCTCGACCTGCGCGTGCACGAAGGCCGCGCCGAGCGGATCGGCATCCCAGCCCTGCAGGCGCTGCATGATGCCGAGGATCATCAGCGACACCACACCCTGCGAGGGCGGCGTCATGTTGGCGAGCGTGGCGCCAGGGATGGAGAGCGTGAGCGGATCCACGCGCTTCGCCTGGTGCGCAGCGAGGTCGGCTAGCGTGAGCGGGCTGCCGACCGCCGCGAGTTCGGCGGCGAGCTGCTTCGCCAGCGCGCCGCGGTAGAAATCGTCGCAGCCATGTTCGGCGATGCGCGCCAGCGTGGCCGCGAGGCGAGGCTGGCGGAAACGGCTGAGGGCTGCCGGCGCTTGCCCGTCGACCAGAAAGGTCTCGGCGAAGCCGGCGATGCCCTGCAACTCCTCGCGCTTGGCCGCGGTGGCGGCGCGCTGGCTGTGCGTCACCGGAATGCCTTCGCGGGCGTACCAGATCGCGTCTTCGAGCAGGCGCGCGAGCGGCAGGCGGCCGCCCCACTCCCGGGCGAGCGCGTGCGCCGCGCCCCAGCCGGAGACGGTGCCGGCCACCGTCAGCGCCGCCACGCCGCCGCGGAACGGAATGCTGCCGCGCACGCCGCGCTGGGCATAACTCTCCAGCGAGGCCGCGGCCGCGCTCGCGCCGCTGGCATCGATGCCGGCCAGCGGGCCGCTCGCACCACCGACGACCCAGAAGCCGTCGCCGCCGATCGAATTCATGTGCGGGTAGACGACGGCGATGCTCGCGGCGGCGGCGATCATCGCCTCGAGTGCGTTGCCGCCCTCGCGCAGCACGCGCAGGGCGGATTCGGAAGCCAGGTTGTGCGGCGCGACGGCGATGCCGCGCCGGCCGAGGAAGGATTGGGTCATGAAGATGATTCGGGCGCGGATCGGTGCGATGCCGCCGGCTGGCGGCGCGCTATCTTGCCAGCCTCGCCGCATGCACGCGCCCCGCCGCCTATGATCCCCGCCATGTCGCCCTTGACCTCGCCGCAGGGAGCGCTGGCCGCCCTGGCGCGCAGCTTCGTGCAATGGCTGGCCGGCTGGGGGCGCACGGCGCAGCTGGCCGCGCTGCTGTCGGCGCTGGCGCTCTCGCCCTCGAGCTACCGCGCCGACAGCCGCCGCGCGCTGGCGCGCCATCTGTACCTGGGCACGGCGCAGGCGCTGCCCTGGTTCACGCTGCTGAGCCTGCTGATCGCCATCGTCGTGATCCGCATCGTGCTGGTCACCTCGCACAGCTACGGGCTCTCGCAGTACGCGCTCGAGATGGTGGTGCGCGTGCTGGTGCTGGAGCTCATCCCGCTGGCCGCGGCGATGGTGGCGGCACTGCGCTGCACCATCCCGATGGCGGCCGAGGTGGCGGCGCTGCGCAGCGGCGGCGGCTGGGATGCGCTGGCCGCGCAGGGTCGCGACCCGCTGCGCGCCGAGGTGCTGCCGCGTGCCGTGGCCGGCTCGTTCTGCACGCTGATGCTGGCGGCGGTGAGCAGCGTGGTCGCGCTGGTGGTGGCCTACCTGTCGGTCTACGGCTTCACGAGCGCCGGCTTCGCGGCCTACACGCACACCGTGGGGCGGGTGTTCTCGCCGGCGGTGTCGCTGATCTTCGTGCTCAAGATCGTGCTGCTCGGCCTCACCGTGGCGCTGATGCCGATCGCCTCGGTGCTCGACGCCGTGCCGCGGCGCCGCGCCAACACCAGCGCCGAGCTGCAGGGCCTGGTGCGCATGCTGGTGCTGATGGTGATCATCGAGGCGGCCTCGCTGGTGGGCAACTACGCATGATGGACAAGGAACCCGTCAACCTCGAGCTCAAGGCCGCGCTGCTGCTCGGCCTGTTTCTCGCGCTGGTCACGGCCACGGTGCTCTACATCCTCTACGCGCGCGGCACGTTCGAGGCGACGCAGCGGCTGGTGCTGGTGGCCGACGATTCCGAAGGCGTGCGCGTCGGCATGGACATGACCTTCTCCGGCTTCCCCATCGGCCGCGTGCGCCGCATCGAGCTCGCGCCCGACGGCGCGGCGCGCATCGTGATCGACGTGCCGGTGCGCGACGCGAAATGGCTGCGCGAATCCAGCGTCTTCACGCTCTCGCGCAGCCTGGTCGGCGGCGCGACGCTGAAGGCCTACAGCGGCGTGTTGAGCGATCCGCCGCTGGCCGACGGCGCCGAGCGCCGCGTGCTGGTGGGCGACGCCACCGCCGAGCTGCCGCGCCTGGTGTCGGACGCGCGCGAGCTGATCGGCAACCTGACGCGGCTGACCGCCGCCGATTCGCCGCTCGCCGCCAGCCTGGCCAACGTGCAGACCATCACCGAGCGCGGCACCGGCGCGCGCGGCGCCTCCGGCATGGTGCTGGGCGAGGCCGACGCGAAGCAGATCGGCGCGGCGCTGCAGCGCGTCAACACCTTGCTGGCGCGCATCGACGCCATGGCCGCCAAGGCCGACGCGCAGGTGCTCGGGCCGCAGGGGCTGGTCAACGAGAGCAAGGCCGGCGTGGCCCAGCTCAACGCCCTGCTCGGCGATGCACGCCAGACGCTCAAGAAGGTCGACGCGCTGCTCGCCGAGGCGCAGGGCGTGGCGGGCAACGTGCGCGGCGCCACCAACGATCTCGACACGCTGCGCGGCGAGGTCGACGCCACGGTGCGCAAGGTCGAGCAACTGGTCGACGAGGTCAACCGCAAGTGGCCCTTCCAGCGCGACACGGAGCTGAAGCTCAAATGAGGCCGCACGCGCTTGCGTTCGCCGCTGCGCTGCTGCTCGCCGGATGTTCGAGCCGGCCGCTGCCGCCGGATTGGCAGCTGCAGGGCAAGCCGGCCCTCGACGCGGCCATCGCCATGGACCTGGCCGGCGATGGCAAGGGCGCACAGCGCGAGTTCGAGCGCGGCCGCGCCCTGCTCGCGCGCACCGGCCAGCCGGCGCTGGTGGCGCGTGCCGAGCTGATGCGCTGCGCGGCGCGCGTGGCCAGCCTGGACTTCACGAGCTGCGAGGGCTTCGAGCGCTGGCGCGCCGAGGCACCGGCTGCCGAGCAGGCTTATGCGGACCATCTGGCGGGTGCGGCGCTCGACCGTGCGCGCATCGCGCTCCTGCCGCCAGCGCAGCAGGCCGTCGCCTCGGCCATTGCCGCGCAGACGCCCGCGTCCGTGAGCACCATCGAGGATGCGCAATCACGCCTGATCGCCGCCGCGCTGCTGTTCCGCGCCGGCCTGGCCGACCCGGCCACGCTCACGCTCGCGGCCGACACCGCCTCCGAACAAGGCTGGCGGCGCCCCTTGCTGGCCTGGCTCGAGGTGCTGGCGCAACGCGCCGAACGCGCCGGCGCCGCCGACGAGGCGCAGCGCCTGCGCCGGCGTATCAAACTGGTGATGAGTTCGCGCTGAGCGGGTGCGGCAGAACGGGGTCTATCGCATGGAGGTGATCCGGTCGCCACTGGGCGCGTAGCGGTAGATGCGCTCGTTCAGATGGCGCGTCACCTCGAGGATGTCGTCCTCGTTCCAGCCCAGCTTCGCCACGCCCTGCCAGCGCCGCACCTGGGCCTGCAGGCTGGCCCAGTCGGTGGCCAGGCGCTTGTCGCGCCAGTGCATCTGCGAGTTGTGGCAGGCGATGCAGTGCGTGGTGTAGAGCAGCTCGCCGCGCGTCGGCGCGGGCGGCGCTGCCAGCGCGGGCAGCGAAGCGAAGGCGAACAGGCAGACGGCAAGACGATGGTTCATGCCGGCGAGCATCGCGCTGCCTGCGCCGGCTCGGCTTGCGCGGGCACAAGCGGACGAGGGGCAGAAAATCAGCGCCCGCCGAGCCAGCCGAACAGGCTCTTGCGCGGCTCGGGCCGGGCGGCGGCTCCGCTGCGCGAGACCATCAGGTTGGCGCCGAGGTAGAGCGCGTTGAGCAGTCGCGCGGCGCGCTCCAGGCTCATGCCGGGCCAGCCGGCGATCTGCTTGAGCGAGGCCGCTTCGCGCCGCAGCCGTTCGACGGCGGGCGCCAGCGCGCCGGGCAGCGGCAGATCGTCGAGCGCCGGGTTGCGCAGCACGCGATAGGCCGCCGTGCCGCCGATCTCGTTGAGCAGGCGCCCGCGCGGGCCGAAGAGGGCGAGGCGCCACAGCGCCGGCGCGAGGGCGTAGTAGCTGTCGTCGGGCGCGGCGCGATCGCCCCTCGCCTGGCCGGGCGGGCGCACCGCCGGCGGCTCGATGGCCATCGAGCTGACGCGCACCAGCGAGGACTCCGGCGCCTCGGTCAGCGGCCGCGGCGCGTGGTACACGCCCTGCGCCGGGAACAGCGTCACCGGCCACACCAGTTCGGCGAAGCGCAGGTAGACCAGCGCCGGCTCCTGCACGCGCACGCAGACGGCAAACACCTCCAGCGCATCGTTGCCGTCCTGGCGGCGCTCCAGCGCGTCGATCTCCGCCATCAGCGTGCTCGAGACGATGGTCGGCCGATCCGGGTCGCGCAGCGTCTGCTGGTGCAGGCGGTCGAACGCGCTGATCTGCCAGAGCGTCGACGCGTGTTCATCGGTAGCCATTCGTCCCTCTCGAACTTCTCTCACGCGGGGCGCCGAGCTTAGCCGCGCCCGGCGCGAAGTTCGTCACGAATAATCGTAAGCGGGTGCAAACATCGGGCCTTGAGCCGCCGGTGCGCTTGGCCGCGTGCCCTTCCTGCACGAGCAGCGCGAGCACGCGCTCGACATGGTCGCCCTGGATCTCGAGCACGCCGTCCTTGGCCGCGCCGCCGGCGCCGCAGGCGGCGCGCAGGCGCTTGCCGAGCGCGGCCAGCGCGGCGGCATCGAGCGCGAGGCCGCGCACCACGGTGACCGTCTTGCCGCCGCGGCCGGCACGTTCGCGGCTCACGCGCACCTTGCCGTCGCCGCGCACGGCCTGCCGCGCCGCCTCGGCGCAGCGGCAGGCCGCCAGCGGCTGGCGGCATTGCGGGCACATGCGCCCGCCGTCGGTGGAGTACACGAGGGTCATCGCGGGCGGATTCTGCCACTGGATGCGTATACAGTTCGCCTCTACAGTCTCCCGTCAGCATGAGCGCCCTCGCCACAGACCCCTTCGCCACGCTCAACGAGGAGCAGCGCGCCGCCGTCGAGCACCGCGGCGAGCCGCTGCTGGTGATCGCCGGCGCGGGCACCGGCAAGACCATGACGCTGGCGGCGCGCGTGGCGCGCCTGGTGCTCGACGGCGCCGACCCGAACCGCCTGCTGCTGCTGACCTTCTCGCGCCGCGCCGCGCAGGAGATGGAGCGCCGCGCCGGCCGCATGCTGCACACGGCGCTGGGGCTGCGCGCCACGCAAGGCACGCCGATGCTGCCCTGGGCCGGCACCTTCCACGCCGTCGGCGCGCGGCTGCTGCGCGAGTACGCCGGCTCGCTGGGCCTCGCGCCGCAATTCACGCTGCTCGACCGCGGCGACGCCGAAGACCTGATGGGCTGGGTGCGCCAGGAACTGGAGCTCGGCAGCAGCGGCCAGCGCTTCCCGCTCAAGGGCACCTGCCTGGCCATCTACTCGCGCGTGGTCAACGCGCGCGAGAGCGTCGCCTCGGTCGTGCAGACCATGTTCCCCTGGGTGCGTGGCGCCGAGGCGGAGCTGAAGCGCCTGTTCGGTGCCTATGTCGATGCCAAGCAGCAGCAGCAGGTGCTCGATTACGACGACCTGCTGCTCTACTGGCAGCAGATGATGGAGGAGCCCGCGCTGGCAGCGGCCATCGCGGCGCGCTTCGACCACGTGCTGGTCGACGAATACCAGGACACCAACCTGCTGCAGGCGGCCATCCTGCGCGCGCTCAAGCCCGACGGCCGCGGCCTCACCGTGGTCGGCGACGACGCGCAGGCGATCTACTCCTTCCGCGCCGCCGAGGTGCGCAACATCCTCGACTTCCCGGCGCAGTTCGCGCCGGCCGCGCGCGTGCTGGCGCTGACGCGCAACTACCGCTCGACGCAGCCCATCCTCGATGCGTCGAACGCCGTCATCGCACAGGCCGCCGAGCGCTTCACCAAGGATCTGCACAGCGGCCGCGAAGGCGTCAGGCCGCGCCTCGTGACCGTGGCCGACGAGCTGGCGCAGGCGCGCTTCGTCGCCGACGACGTGCTGCTGCAGCGCGAGGCCGGCCTGCTTCTCAAGCAGCAGGCCGTGCTGTTCCGCAGCGGCCAGCACAGCGCCGTACTCGAACTGGAGCTGACGCGCCGTGGCATCCCCTTCGTCAAGTACGGCGGCCTCAAGTTTCTCGAAGCGGCGCACGTGAAGGATCTGCTCTCGGTGCTGCGCTGGGTGCAGAACCCGCGCGGCCGGCTGGCGGGCTTTCGCGTCGCGACGCTGATCCCCGGCCTCGGGCCGGCCTCGGCGCGCCGGCTGATGGAAACGATGGGCAGCGCCGAGGATCCGGCCGCCGCGATGCAGGCCTTCAAGCCGCCCGCATCCGCCGCCAGCGGCTGGCGCGAGTGGCTGACCGCGCATGCGGCGCTGGCCGAGGCCGCGTGGCCCGAGGCGATGGCGCAGGCGCGGCGCTGGTACGAGCCGCAGCTCGAGCGGCTGCACGAAGACGCCGCCATCCGCCGCGGCGACCTGGCGCAGCTCGAACGCATCGCCGCCACCTTCTCAGGCCGCGAGCGCTTCCTCGCCGAGCTGACGCTCGACCCGCCGGCCGCCACCAGCGACGAAGCCGAGGAGCCGCAGCGCGACGAGGACTATCTGATCCTCTCCACCATGCATTCGGCCAAGGGCCAGGAGTGGAACTCGGTGCACGTGCTCAACGCCGTCGACGGCTGCATGCCGGCAGACCTGGCCACCGGCCACGCCGGCGAGATCGAGGAAGAGCGGCGCCTGCTCTACGTCGCGATGACACGCGCCAAGCACCAGCTCACGCTGCTGGTGCCGCAGAAGTTCCACGTCACGCAGCAGGCGAAGTACGGCGACCGGCACCTCTACGGCTCGCTGACGCGCTTCATCCCGGAAGCGCTGGCGCAGCGCCACTTCGAGCGCGTGGCGCCGGCCGCGGCGCACGCTGCCGAGCGCACGAGCGCGCCGCTGCCGGCCATCGACCTGATGGCGCGCGTGCGGCGCGCCTTCTGAGCACAGCGGCGATGCGACTACTGCACCGCCACGCCCGACTCGATCTCCACCGCGCCGCTCTTGCGCGGGCGACCCTTGCGGCCGGCGCCCTTGGTGGCCTTCTTCGCAGCGGCCTTCTTCGCCGCCGCCTTCTTCGCGGCCGGCCGCTTCTTCGCCGGCGCCTCGATCAGGAAGGCCTCGCGGTCCTTCGCCTCGGCAATCCAGGCCGGCGGGCGGCCGTGGCCCGTCCAGGTCTGGCCGCTCTTCGGGTCACGGTACTTGGCCACGCCCACGCTGGCGCGGCGCGCGGCCTTGCCTGCCTTCGCCTTGCCGCGGCGCGCGCCGGAAAGGCCCAGGTCGGCGGCGCTCAGGCCGTATTGCGCGATCACCTCGCGCACCTGGGCGATCACATTCTTCAACTCCTGGCGCCGCAGCGTTTCGGCCTGCTTTTCGAGTTTGGCGATTTGCGCGCGCACCGACTGATAAGTTGTCATTGGTTTCCTCGACGGTTCGTGAATGGAAATGCCACTCGACTCTGTGACGCGCCCGATTCTGGCCTATTTCGGGAAATCTCCCGACTATTGGCCGGTTTCGGGAAATTCCGGCTGCTCCCAATCGAGCAATTCGGCCAGGCGCCGCACCACCCACAGCGCCTCGGCCCCGCTCACGCCCGCGCCCTCGGCGCGCAGGCCGGCGAAGCAGCGGCGCAGCACCTCGTCTTCGGCGAGGTGCGCGCCGACCAGCAGCGCGCGTGCATGCTCGGTGAGCGCTTGCGCGAGGTCTTCGCACAGTTCGTGGCGCGCCGCCACCTCGGCCAGCGGCAGCACGAGCCGCGCGCTGCCGGGCCGGCTGCGATAAATGTCGGCGAACGCCTCGGGCAACAGGATCTGGGAATGCTCGTTCATCCGGAGTCTGCAATCGCAGCGGTTTGTGTTGGCACAGGGACGGCGGCGCCGCGCGCCCATAGTCTCGCCTGAATGGACGATCAGAGCATGCGCGTCATCTTCCTCGACTTCGGCGGCGTCACCCACCCCAACGCCACCGACAACGAGGCGCGCGCCGTGCACCGCGGCTCGGCGCTGGGCACGGTGCAACTCGACGCGTTCTGCTGGTTCGACATCCTGCCGGGCCTGCTGGCCGGCCACGACGACGTCTTCGTGGTGGTGCATTCCAACTGGCGCTTCAGCCACACGCCCGAGGAGATCGGCGATCTGCTCGGCAACCTGGGCAACCGCTACCTCGGCTGCACGCCCAAGGGCGAGCGCTATGCCTGCATCCAGGCCTGGCTGGCGCGCAACCCGACGGTGGCCGACTACGTCATCCTCGACGACTCGCCGGTGGCCTTCGGCGACCCGCCGCCGCCCGAGCTGGTGCTGTGCGACCCGCGCACCGGGCTCTCGGAGCCGCGTGTGCAGCAGCAGATCAAGGCCTGGCTGGCAGCGGGCTGAGCCGGCCCGTCGTGCCCACCTCGGGGCTTGGCTCCGAGCTGGCCGGTCTGCATGTCGATGCGCATGAACACCGGCTTACCGCTGCTGCTGGAGCGCTGCAGCCGCGCCGCCGCCTTGACGCTGTGCCAGATGTCGACGCGCGGATCGTTCATGCCGTGCACCAGCATCACCGCCGGATAGGCCGTGCCGTCGCGGATCTGGTGGTAGGTGCTCATCTCGAGCAGCGCGCGGCCGCTGGCGACGTCGATCAGGTGCATCGAAGCATCTTCGGAGCCCGCCGCCGAGATGCCAACCGCGAGCGTGCGGCCGTCCCACGAGGACTGGTACCAGTTGATCGCATGCGGCACGCCGCCGGCGGCGAAACGCTCCGGATCGACCAGCACGCGCTCGGTCGCATCGCCTGCATCGCCCTCACGCAGCATCAGCTTGAATGCACTCTCGCCGGCACGGCGCTTGAGCTAGTAGACGCGCCCGCCGGCGAAGCGGCGCACGCTGCGCACCGAATCGCCGCCCGAGGCCGCCAGCTCGGCGATGCGCTGCGAGAGCGCCTCGCGGCCGTCGATCTGCGCCAGCGTGCGCTCGCCGTAGGCCGCCTGCGCTTCCAGCCAGGCGCGCGTGGCCGGGCTGCGCAGGTTCTCGAGGTTGCGGAACGGATCCTCGACGCGCACGCCGTGCAGCGTGTCGACCACCGGTTCACTCGGCGCGGGCGGCGGCGGCTCGGCGCGCACCGGCAGCAGGCACAGCACGAACAGCGCACCCGTCAGCGCGCGCAGCATGGAAGGCATGGGCATCTCCTTCGGATTGACCCATGTTAGTAGGAATCGTCTGACACGCGCCTAGGACTCGGCCCGCGCCGCGCGCGCGGCATTCCCACAGCGGGCCGCGACGGCCACCGATTGCTGCCGTCGTCCGTGGCGGCGAAGCTGTGAAGCAGATCACGAACGCTTCACGCCACGGAGACAAGCATGCTCGCCACCTCGACCAATGTCAGCCCCATCGCGCCGGAGCGCGGCGCATGGTTCGTGCAACGCAGTGCGGTGACGACCTCGGCGCCCGCCTCGCTGCCCGAGTTGCTGCGCACCATCGGCTGCGAAGCCCGGCCCGACCCCGCCGCCGCGGGCTTCGGCGTGAACGTCTGGCGCGCCCGCTCCGGCGCGGTGCTGCTGCACGAGGGGGCGGAGGCCGAGACCGTGCTGGTGGTGCGCTCGGGCAGCTTCAAATGCGTGAAGACCTCGGAAGACGGCTACGAGCAGGTGCTCGCCTTCGCCGGCCCCGGCGAGGTGCTCGGCTTCGAGGCGGTGAGCCGCGGCCACCACACCGCCACCGTGATCGCGCTGGAGGACTCCACCGCCTTCTCGCTGCCGCTGCGCGAGCTCGATCGCTGGCGCCAGCGCTTCCCCTCGCTCGACCACGCGCTGCAGTTCGCCCTCAGCCGCCAGCTGGTGCGCGCCGGCGAAGTGGCCGAGATGATGGCCGCGGTGGCGGCCGAGACGCGCCTGGCGCGTTTCCTCGTCTGGCTCGCGGGCTGCATGGCCGAGCGCGGCCAGTCGTCGCGGCGCCTGTACCTGCGCATGAGCCGGCGCGACATCGCCAGCCTGCTCGGCGTGGCGCACGAGACGGTGAGCCGCTCCTTCACCGCACTGGCCGACTGGGGCTGCCTGCGCGTGGACAACCGCGAGGTGGAGATCCTCGACGAAGCAGCGCTGCGCGCCTGCACGCGCGGCACGCGCGGCGCCGGTGACGAAGGCGCGCGGGCGCACGCCGGCACGCGGCCGCGCCCCGCTGCGCGCGCCGCCCTGGCGGCCTGAACGGCGGTCGCGCGCCAGCGGCACATCGAGCGGCTGCTCGATGGCGTGGCGAGGGGGCTTCTACGCCGGCGCGCCGGTGATCTGGAAGCGATAGAACGCCATCGCGTTGCCCGATCCGATGCGATCGCGCAGCGGAGGCGGCGTCCAGTCCTGGAACAGCTGCCAAAGCGTCGCCGTTGGCGGCCGCTCGCCGGCCGGCCGGGTGTGCGGCCAGTCGGAGCCCCACACGAGCCGCCCGGGCGCGGCGGACAACAGCGCCTCGTGAATCGGGCGCACGTCGTCGTATCCGGGCGCGGCGTCGGAGAGGTTGGCCGCGCCGGACAGCTTGACCCATACCGGCCCTTCGCGCAGCAGCCGCAGCAGCGCCCGCATGCCCTCGTGGCCGGCGCCCAGGCGCGCGGGCGTGCGCCCCATGTGATCGATCACCACCGGCACCCGCGAGCGCATGAGCCGGGCGGCCAGGGCCGGCAGCAGCCGGCTGTCGGTGAACAGCTGCAGGTGCATGCCGCGTTCGGCCAGGCGCGGCTCCAGCGCATCGAACGCCGCCAGCGGCACGAAGCCGCCCATCGCGCGCGGATCGCCGGCCTCGAAATGCGCCATGCGCACGCCGCGCACCCCGGCCTCGGCGAGCCCGTCGAGCTCGGCGTCGGAGACCGCGGCATCGACCGCGGCCACGCCGACGAGGCGGCCGCCACCCCGCTTCAGCGCGGCCAGCAGCACCCGGTTGTCGATGCCGTAGACGCTCGGCTGCACCACCACGCCGTGCGTCACGCCCAGCGGCGCCAGCGTCGCCTGCCAGGCCTCGAGCGAAGCAGGCGCCGGCGTATAGCTGCGCCCCGCCAGCATCGGGAAGCGATCCGCCGCGGCGATGACGTGGAAGTGGCAGTCGACGATGCCCACGCGCTCGGCCCTCAATCCAGCGTGATCTTCGCCTCTTTGACGATCCTGGCGGTGCGCGCGATCTCGGTGCGGATGAACTCCGCATACTCGGCCGGCGTGCCCGGCCGCAGCTCGGCGCCCAGGCGCGTGAACTGATCCCTGACGTTCGGCTGCGCGAGCACCTTGTCGAGCAGCTGGTTCAGGCGCGTCGCCAGTTCGGGCGCCGCCTTGCCGGGCAGCACCAGGCCGAGGGTGGTCGAGGCGTCGAACTTCGCCACGCCCGCCTCGGCCAGCGTCGGCACGCCCGGCAGCAGGGCCGAGCGCTTCGCGGTCGTCACCGCGAGCGGGCGCAGCCGGCCGCCCTGCACCAGCGGCAGCACCGACGACAACTGATCGAAGTGGATATCGACATGGCCTCCGGCCAGGTCGGTGTTGGCCGGGGCGCTGCCCTTGTAGGGCACGTGCACGAAGTGCGTGCCGGTCGCATCCTGGAACAGCTCGCCGACGATGTGGTTGCCGCTGCCACTGCCGGCCGAGGCCATCGTCAGCGCGCCGGGGCGGCTGCGCGCCAGCGCGAGCAGTTCGGACACCGACTTCACCGGCGACGAGGGGCCGACCACCAGCACCATCGGCACGCTCGCGATCAGGCCGACCGGCGTGAAGTCCTTGATCGAGTCGTAGGGCAGCTTCGGGTACAGCGAGGGCGCGGCGAGGTGATTGACCGGCGAAGCGATGCCGATCGTGTAGCCATCCGGCGCCGACTTGGCGACCGCATCGAGGCCCAGGGTGCCGCCGGCACCGGCCCGGTTCTCGACGATCACCGGCTGGCCCAGCTCGCGGGCCAGTTCGGGCGCGATGATGCGTGCGCTCAGGTCCACGTTGCCGCCGGGCGGGAAGGGCACGACGAGCTTGACCGGCTTGGTCGGATAGCCGCCCTGCGCGTGCAGGGCCAGCGGCAGGGCGAGCAGCGCCAGCGCAAGCAGGCGGCGGAAAGCGTTCGACATTCGTCTTCTCCGGGTGGCGTCAGCGTCGGGGGCGGTGCAGGGGCAGCCCCGCCCGGTCGAGTGTCGCCCGAAGCACCGTGCCGGTGACCGACTCGGTGCAGTACAAGGTCTTGCGATCCGGCCCGCCGAACGCGAGGTTGGTGAGCGACATGCCCGCACAGCTGCGCAGCACGATCTCCGGCTCGGCACGATGGTTCAGCACCCAGGCGACGCCGAGGCCCGGGTTGGCCACGATCACGCGGCCCGCCTCGTCGACGGCCAGGCCATCGGGGCCGCTCGGCCCGTACGAGGTGAAGAACGCGCTGACCTTGGAGACGCTGCCATCCTCCAGCAGCGGCACGCGCCAGACCTGGTTGCCGCGCGTCACGCCGAGGTAGAGCACGCGCTCGTCGGGCGACAGCGCCACGCCGTTCGGGCTGGGCACGTTGGCCAGCAGCAGCTCGAGCTGGCCGCTCGGCCGCAACCGGTACAGGCGACCGGTGGGGTCGTGCAGCCCGGTCTGGCCCTGGTCGGTGAAGTAGAGGTTGCCCGCGCTGTCGAAGGCGAGGTCGTTGACGCCCTTGAAACGTTCGCTGTTGCGGCGCTCGAGGAAGGGGCGCACGGCGCCGCTGGTCACGTCCACCGCCATCAGGCCGTTGCGGTAGTCGGTGACGATCAGCTCGCGCTCGTTCAGGAACTTGGCGCCGTTGGGCTCGCCGTCCCACTCGGCGACCTGCTCCCACTCGCCGCGCGGGTCGATGCGGAAGATGCGGCCGAAGGGGATGTCGGTCACGTAGAGGTTGCCCGCCGCGTCGAATACCGGGCCCTCCAGGAAGGAGTCGGTCGGCTGGCCGCCGCGGTTGGCGTCGGCCCAGCTCGAGCGCACGCCGCTGCGGCGGAAACGATCGGGCAGGCGCGTGAACGCCTCGGTGTCGCGCACCTGCGCAGGCTGCAGCAGGAACATCATTGGCGCTCGAAGGCCGTGTTGGCCGCCACCTTGCCCCAGTAGGCGGTGCGCTCGTGCAGGTCCTTCGCGAACGTCGCCGCGTCCCAGAAGCCCGGCTCGGAGGCGATGCCCTCCGCGAACGCCTTCATGTCGGCCGAGGCCATCGCGGTCGCGAGTTCCTTCTGCAGCCGGTCGATCACCGCCTGCGGCGTGCCCTTGGGCGCCCACAGGCCCGTGAAGTTGATGAGGCCGAAATTCTTCACGCCGGCTTCGGCGAAGGTCGGCACCTCGGGCAGCGCGGCCAGGCGCTTGGCTCCGCTGACCGCCAGGATGCGCGCCTTGCCGCCCTTGACGTGGCCCATCACGCCCGGCGTCGAGGCGATCTGGAAGTCGATCGTGCCCGAGAGCATGCCCATGGTCGCCTCGCCCGCGCCCTTGAACGGCACGTGCAGGAACTTCGCGCCCGAGGCGATGCCCAGCGCCTCGCTGACGAAGTGCGGCGTGGTGCCGGCGCCGCCGGTGCCGTAGGTCACCGATTCGGGCTTGGCCTTGGCGGCGCCGATCAGGTCGCCCAGCGTCTTGAACTTCGAATCCGCCTTGACCACCACGCTCATCGGCGCGAAGACGTAGGCGCCGACCGGCAGCAGATCCTTCTCGTGGTCGAAGGGCAGCTTCTTGAAGATGTGCGGCAGGAGCGCGTAGGTGGTGTCGTTGGCCGCCAGCGTGTAGCCGTCGGCCGGCGACTGCACCACCGCGGCCAGGCCGATGGTGCCGGTGGCGCCGGCCTTGTTCTCGACGTAGAAGGTCTGGCCGGTCTGCTCCTGCAGCTTGGCGGCGATCTTGCGCGTCACGACGTCGACCGCGCCGCCCGGCGGGTAGGGCACGACGATCCTCACCGGCTTGGCCGGCCAGGCCTGTCCTGAGCTTGTCGAAGTGGCCTGGGCCTGGGCGAAGGTCGAGAAGGCCAGGGCCGCGGCGCCCAGCAGGAGGGTGAGTCTCGTCGTCATCGTCGGTCTCCGGTTCGGTGTGCTGGCACTCAAGCGTTCAGCACGGCCAGCGCGTTCTTCGCCGCACCCACGCCCATCTTCACGTAGGCATCGGCCGTCACGCCGCCGATGTGCGGGCTGAGCGTGATGCGCGGCTCGCCGTGGAAGGGGTGCGGCGCGGTCATCGGTTCGCTGGCGAAGCTGTCCAGCCCTGCGCTGGCCACCTGGCCGCTGCGGATGGCGTCCAGCAGCGCCGTCTCGTCGATCAGCCCGCCGCGCGCGGTGTTGACGACGATGACGCCCTTCTTGCAGGCGGCCAGCGTCTGCGCGTTCAGCAGCTTCGCGTTGTCTGCCGTCAGCGGGCAGTGCAGCGAGATGGCGTCCGACTCGCGCCAGATCGCATCGACGCTGTCGACGCGCTGGATGAATGCCGGCAGTTCCTTCGCATAGGGATCGAAACCCAGCACGCGCATGCCCATCGCATCGGCCATGCGCGCGAAGCGCAGCCCGATCGCGCCCAGGCCGATCAGGCCCACCGTGCGGCCTTCGAGCTCCACGCTCTTGTGCGTGGACTTGTCCCAGTGGCCGGCGTGCATGCGCTGGTCGAGCGTCACCACCGACTTGGCGCAGGCCAGCAGCAGCGCCAGCGCGTGCTCGGCCACGGCTGCCGCATTGGCGCCCGCGGCCGCGACGACCTGGATGCCGCGTGCGGCGGCGGCCGCCTTGTCGATGGTGTCGGTGCCGCTGCCGTGCTTGGAGATGACCTTCAGGCTCGGCGCCGCATCCATCGCCGCGCCACCGACCTTGCCGTAGCGCACGATGATCGCCACCGGGTCGTGCCGCTTGCACAGCGCGACGATGTCGTCGTCGGCCGGCGTCTTGCCGGCATAGACGATCTCGTAATCACCCAGCAGCGCCAGCGCCTGGGCGGCCAGGTCGTTGCCGGTGACGAGGAAGACGGGCTTCTTGGCGCTCACAGCGACTCGCCTTCCTTGATCACGCCGGCGGCGCGCAGCGCGCCGTCCAGCCAGCCCGGGCGCAGCGCCTTGCGGCTCTTGATGTCGGCGATGCGCTTGGTCTCGGCGGCCAGTTTCTCGGCCGCCAGCGGCAGCATCGCGGCAGCCTTGTTGCGTTCGATGACGGTGATGCCGTCGGCATCGCCCACCACCAGGTCGCCCGGGTTCACGCTCACGCCACCGATGGAGATCGGGTGGTTCACGCGACCCGCCACCGATTTGGTCGGGCCGTTGGGGTTGAGGCCCGCCGCGTACATCGGGAAGCCCAGTTCGCGGATCGCCTCGCCGTCGCGCACGGCGCCGTCGATCACCACGCCGGCGATGCCGAGCGCCGCGGCCTGCTGGCACATGATCTCGCCCATCAAGGCGCTCGTGAGATCGCCCTTGCCGTCGACCACGATCACGTCGCCGGGCTGGGCGATGGCCAGCGCCACGTGGATCATCAGGTTGTCGCCCGGGCGCAGTTCGACGGTGATGGCCGGACCGGCCACGCGCATCGAAGGCGACAGCGCGGCGATGCGGCCGCTCAAGGCGCCGCGACGCCCGGCCACGTCGGCGAGGATCGACGACGCGTAGGCGGCGGCCTGCTTGACGACGGCGGGATCGACGCGCTCGATCTGCTTGATCACTTCGGGCAATGCTGCGGCTTGACTCATGCGAATCTCCAGAAAGAAGGGATGGCGAAGGCGGGTCAGTCGACCTTGGCGCCGGATTCCTTGACGACCTTGCCCCAGCGCGGGATCTCGTCCTTGATCAGCGCGGCAAACTGTTCCGGCGTGCCGCCCATCACGTCGGCGCCTTCTTCGCCGAGGCGCTTGACGAGTTCCGGCTGCTTGAGCGCCTTCACGAATTCGGCGTTGATCCGCGCGACGACCTCCTTGGGCGTGCCGGCCGGCGCGAGCAGGCCGAACCAGGTACCCGCCTCGACACTCTTGAAGCCCTGCTCGGCGAAGGTCGGCACGTTCGGCAGGTCATCGACCCGCTTGGCGGCGCTCACGGCCAGCGCGCGCACCTTGCCCTGCTTGATCTGGCCGAGCATGGTCGGCACCGAGGACATGTACAGCTCGACATTGCCGCCGATCACGTCGACCAGGGCCTGCGAGGCGCCCTTGTACGGCACATGCTGCGTCGTGATGCCGGCCGACTTCTGGAACAACTCGCTCGTGAGGTGCGCGACCGTGCCGTTGCCCGGCGACGCGAAGTTGACCTTGCCCGGCTTGGCCTTGGCGGCGGCAACGACCTCGCCCGCCGTCTTGTAGGGGGAACTCGCGCCGGTCACCATGACCAGGGGCGCGTTGGCCAGCAGCACGATCGGCGCCAGATCCTTCTGAGGGTCGTAGGGCAGCCTGGAATACAGCGTCGGGTTGATCGCCAGGTTGCTGGTCTGGCCGATCACGATGGTGTAGCCGTCGGCCGGCGACTTGGCGACCGCGTCGATGCCGAGGTTGCCGCCGGCGCCCGGCTTGTTGTCGATGACGAAGGTCCAGCCCGTCGCCTTGGCGACGCGCTGGCTGGTTTCGCGGGCAATGATGTCGGTGCCGCCGCCCGGCGGGAAGGGCACGACGATGCGGATCGGCTTGGCCGGCCAGGCCTGTCCTGAGCCTGTCGAAGCGGCCTGGGCGAAAGCGCCGGCGCTGAGCGTCGCGGCGGCGATCAGGAGGGCGAGGCGTCGGGATGCTTGCATGCGGTCTCCGGTGGGTGGGATGCGGCGCCTCGCCGAACGGTCGGGCGCGTCGTCTGGCAGGCAGTATTGGTGGCGCTTCGACTACAGTCCAATCGATTCTTTCTTCGGATCGATCGACGGGACTTTTGCCATGGACCTGCGAGACCTGCGCTACTTCGAGACCATCGCCGAGCTGCAGCACCTGGGCCGCGCCTGCGAGCGCCTGCATCGCTCGCAGCCGGCGCTGACCAGCAGCATCCGCCGGCTGGAGGCCGACTGCGGCGCGGCGCTGTTCGAGAAATCGGGCCGCGGCATCCGGCTCACCGAGGCCGGCAAGGTGTTGCTGAAGTGGGCTCAGCGCATGCGCTTCGACGTCGAAGATGCCAGGCGCGAGCTGTCGGCGATCGGCGCCGGCCTCGCCGGGAAGGTGCGGCTGGGCATCGTGCCCACCGCGGCGCAGTTCCTGCTGCCGCCGGTCGCCCGCCAGCTGCTGCAGGAGGCGCCCGGCGTCACCCTGCACACCGTGGTCGGGCTGATCGACACCTTGACGCCGCGGCTGCACGCCGGCGAGCTCGATCTGATGGTCGGCACCGAGCGCCCCGCCGAGGCGGGCTACGTGTCCAAGGTGCTGGCCGAGGACATGATCGTCGTCGCGGCCAGCGAGCGGCACGAGGTCTTCGGCAAGGCGGTGAGCCTGAAGGACCTGAGCGCCTACTCCTGGGCGCTGCAGCCGTCGGGCCTGCCGACGCGCGACTGGCTGGACCACACCTTCGACCGCCGGCGCCTGCCGCGGCCGCGCGTGCAGGTCGAGACGACCAGCCTGCTGATGCTGCCGGCGTTGATCGTGCAGACCGGGCTGCTGAGCTTCATCTCGCGCCACCACCTCGACGGCCCGGCGCGCATCCGCGGCCTGAAGGAGGTGCCGGTGCAGGGGGCGACCATGCATCGCCGCCTCGTCGTGACCTACCGCAGCGGCGGCTTCCTGTCGCCGGCGGCGCAGCGCCTCGTCGAGCTGTTCCTGCGCTGCGCCATTGCATAGCCGCTTCGCTTCGGCGGCTCAGCCCACATCGACGCGGTCAGAAGTTGTGGCGCAGGCCGGCCTCCCAGCCGCTCGACGTGCCGCCCGCGCTCAGCGTGGCACCGCCGGGAATCACGAAGGTGGCGCGGCCATCGTTGGCGAGGCGGGAGGCCTGCGCATAGGCGGCCGTGCGCTTGGAGAAGTTGTAGACCGCGCCGATGCCGAACTGGCTGGCATCGTTGGCGTCGATCACCGTCGCGCCGACGCTGCCCTTCATGTTCGCCTTCAGGTACGAGGCCTTGACGTCGACCGCACCGAAGCTGGCGATGCCGCTGAGCATGACGTTGGTCTGCTCGGCCGACGCCTGCTCGTAGCGCCGCCAGGCCGCAGCCAGCTTGACCGGCCCGATCGCGCCGTTGACGCCGAGCACGCTGTCCTTGAACTTGCCGCCCGCCATCAGGTCGTTCTCGGTGACGCCGTGCGCGGCGTTGACGCCGAACCCGGCGCCTTGCCAGCCGATGCGTGCGGCGACGACCTTGTCCTGCCCGTTGGCGGTCGTGCCGCCCTCGCCGGCCGCGACCATCAGGCCGCCTTCGAGACCGCCCAGCCCCGCGGGCAGCAGGTATTCCACTGCGTTGTTCGCACGCACGGTCGTGTTCGGGTTCGTGCCGAACGCGGCGCGAATCGGGCCCTGCTGGCTCGACGTCGAGAAGTTGTTCGACCCGGCGACGCCGACGTGCGAGAACGGATCGTGCCGCGACCACGTCGTGTAGGTCGGCACATAGTCGCGGCCCATGCGGATCTCGCCTGCGCTGCGGCTGGTCAGCGACAGCGTGGCGCGGCGGTCGTAGAACTGCGTTCCGCCGGTGGTCGCGCCGCTGTCGACGTTGATGCCGGTCTCGAGCCAGAAGCCGGCGGACAGGCCTGCGCCCAGATCCTCCTCGCCGCGGAAGTAGAGGCGGCTGGTGCTGTTGGCACCGCTGGCCAGCGACTGCACCGCACTGCTGCCGGCGTTCTTCACGCTGCGAGCGGACACGTCCATCACGCCGCCGATCGTCACGCTGCTCTGGGCAGCGGCGGCGCCGGTACCGAGAGCAAGAAGGGTGCCCCACAAGAGCTTCTGGTTCAACATCGTCTCCACGAACTTCATGTCGTTAGGGCGCCGACCCTCGGTGCGGCGCCTTGCGGCCGAATGCGCACATCCCGTCGCGGCGGACCTGCCGCGATCGGGCAGCGGCAGTATTCGAGGCCGAGCGCCCCGAGTCCAATTCATAGTTCTTGGCGATCGATAGATCTCGCTTTTGCGATCGATCGCAGCCGGGGCGAGGTGCGGCCGGCCTTGTTCAGTGCACCCCACCCCCGAACCAGCGCCTCAACGCCTCCCCCGCGCTGCGGAAGAAGTCGCGCAGGCCCGCGCCGGGCGGGGTCGGGAATTCGGCGCGCTCATCGACGATGCGCTGCGCGAGCGCCGCGCGCATCGCGTCGCCGACCACGTTGAGCGCGTTGTGCGCGCCCTGGCCCCAGTATTCGCTGCGCAGGGTCACGCGCGCATCGTTGAAGCCGACCCAGGCGCCCGCCACCAGCTGCGGCTGCATCAGGATGAACCAGCCGTCGGTGTTGTTCTGCGTGGTGCCGGTCTTGCCCGCCACGTCGGCCGTGATGCCCCAGGCGCTGCGGATGCCCTGGCCGGTGCCGCGGTTCACGGCGCCGCGCAGCAGCTCGATCAGCTGCACGGCCACGGCCGGGTCCATCACGCGCTCGCCGGACGTGCCGGGTGGCGGCGCGAGCTGCATCAGCGGCTTGCCGTTCGCGTCGCTCACCTGGGTCACCAGCAGCGGCGCGCGGTATTCGCCCTGCGCGGCGATGCTGGCGTAGGCGCTCGCCATCTCCAGCAGGCTCACCGGGCTGGTACCGAGCGCGAGCGAGGGCACGGCCTCGAGCGGGCTCTCGCGCACGCCCAGGCGCTGCGCCAGCGTCGCCACCTTGTCGGCGCCGACCTCGCCGATGAGCTGCGCGGTCACGCTGTTGCGCGAGAAGACCAGGCCGTCTTCCAAGGTCGAGCGGCCGTCGGGCGTGGCGCCCATGTCGCGCGGCTTCCAGAGCGTGCCGTCGCTCAGACGCAGGCTCACGCCGCGCGTGTCGAACTCGCGCTGCGGATCCATGCCGGCCGCGAGCGCAGCGCCGTAGACGAAGGGCTTGAAGGTCGAGCCGGGCTGGCGGCGTGAGCGCTGCACGTGGTCGTAGGCGTCGAGCGTGTGGTCGCGCGCGCCCACCCAGGCGCGCACTGCGCCGCTGGCCGGGTCGATCGCCACGAAGCCGGCCTCCAGGCGCGTCTTGCGCTCGCGCAGCGCCTGCATGAAGCCAGTGTCGGCGCGCAGCGCGGCAAGCGCGTCGGCAGCGTTGCGGCCTTCGTCGAGCAGCGCGGCGTACTCGGGCGATTCGCGCACGAAGGCATCGAGCAGCTCGGCGTGCGTGGCCCAGAAATGCGCGAAGGGCTCGGTCCTGGCGCGCGCCGCCACGTAGGCGCGCGTGCCGCCGGCCAGCAGCTTGCCGCTCTCGCGGCCCCACTCGACGTCGGCCACCGCCTGCAGCGCGTCGAGCTGGCGCGCCACCGCCTGGTTGGCGATGCGCTGCAGTTTCGGGTCGATCGCCGAGCGCACCACCAGGCCGTCGGTGTAGAGGTCGTAGCCCAGCGGCGCGGCCCAGCCCAGCAGCCAGCGCTTGACGGCTTCGGCGAAGTGCGGCGCGATGCCCTGGCCCAGATCCTGGCGCTCGAAATCGAGGCGCAGCGGGCGCGCCTCGAGGCGCTCGAAATCGGCGCGGCTCAGCTTGCCGTGCTTGAGCATCTGCGCCAGCACCACGTTGCGACGCTCGCGCGCGCGCTCGGGGTGCAGCACCGGGTTGTAGACGCGCGTGCCCTTGAGCAGGCCGATCAGCGTCGCGCCTTCGGCCACCGTCAGCCTGGCGGCGGGCTTGTCGAAATAGGTGCGCGCCGCCATCTCGATGCCGAAGGCGTTGTAGTGGAACGAGACGGTGTTGAGGTAGGCCTCGAGAATCTCCCGCTTGCTGTAGCGCCGCTCGATCTTCAGCGCGGTGATCATCTCCTTGAGCTTGCGCGTGGCATTGCGCGCGCGGCCGATCTCCACCGGGAAGGCATTGCGCGCGAGCTGCTGCGTGAGGGTCGAGCCGCCCTGCGTGTCGCCACCGAGCGTCTGCGCCAGCGAGGAAAGGCTGCGCCGCCAGTCGACGCCGGGATGCTCCCAGAAGCGGTGGTCTTCGGTGGCGATCAGCGCGTCGATCACGTGCGGCGGAATGCGCTCCAGCGGCAGCCAGTCGCGCGGGGTGCGCCGGAAGGTGGCAAGCAGCGAGCCATCGGCGGCGAGCAGCACGCTGGGCTTGTCGTCGCGCGCGGCGAGCAGGCCTTCCACCGAGGGCGTGAAGGGCAGCAGCACGAGCGCATAAGCTGCCAGCGCCAGCACGCCGGCGAGCAAGGCGCCGGCGGCCCAGAGGGCGAGCCGGCGCAAGCGCTTCACATCCACCATGGGCGCGGATTGTCCGGCGCAGGGCTGGGGCGCTGTTACCGGAGATGACTGGGATCAAGCCACGCGCGATGACGCTGCCTAGCATGACCCGATGGCCGCCCAGACCCTCTCGCCCGAGCAGCTGCTCACCCGCTGCGATCCGGCATCACTCGCACTCACCGATGCGCAGCCCGAAGGCCACGCGCCGGGCATCGTCGGCCAGCCGCGCGCCGCGGCGGCGGTCGAGTACGCGCTGGCCACGCCGCATGCCGGGCACCACCTGTTCGTCGCCGGGCCGCCGGGCAGCGGGCGGCGCGCGCTGGTGCGCCAGGCGGTGCAGCAGCGCCTGCGCGACGACGGCATCACGCGCAGCGACTGGGTCTACGTCAACCGCTTCGACGCCCCGCACAAGCCGCTCGCGCTCGAGCTGCCGGCCGGCCGCGGCACGGCCTTGCGCGACGACATGAAATCGCTGGTGCGCGACCTGCGCACCATGATCCGCACCATGTTCGAGTCGGAGGAATACGCCACCGAGGTCGAGCGCATCGACACCGAGTTCAAGCAGCGCGCCGAGCAGGCCTTCATCGAAGTCGGCCACGAGGCGCAGCGCCGCGGCCTGGCGATGGTGCGCACGCCGGTGGGCTTCACCGTGGCGCCGCAGAAGGACGGCGAGGTGATGCCGCCGCAGGTGTTCGAGAGCCTGCCCGAAGAACAGCGCGCCGAGCTGCAGAAGGCGATGGCCGAGGTGCAGGAGCAGCTGGTGCGAGCGCTGCGCGCCTCGATGCGGCTTCGCAAGGAACACGCCGAGCGCGTGCGCGAGATGAACCGCTCGATGACGCGCGTGGCCGCCGAGCACGCGCTGGAGGAGATCCGCGAGCGCCATGCCGACCTGCCCGCGGTGGCGGCCTGGCTCGATGCGGTGGCGGCCGACGTGGTGGAGCACGCCGACGATTTCCGCGCCCCCGCCGACGAGGACGGCAACACAAGCGAAGCCGGCGAGGCGGGCGAGGACCATGGCGACCTGTCGCGCTACGAGGTCAACCTGCTGCTCGACGCCAGCGCGGCCGACGGCGTGGGCCTGGTCGAGGCCGATCTGCCGACCGTGCCCAACCTGGTCGGCCGCGTCGACCACATCGCGCGCTTCGGCATGCTGCTCACCGACTTCCGCCTCATCAAGGGCGGGCTGCTGCACCGTGCCAACGGCGGCCATTTGCTGATCGACGCGGTGCAGCTGCTCAGCCAGCCCTACGCCTGGCAGACGCTCAAGCGCGCGCTGCGCCGCGGCGAGATCCGCATCGAGGCAGTAGCCGAACAGCTCGGCCTGATCTCCACCGTGCAGCTCGAACCCGAGCCCATTCCGCTGAAGCTGAAGGTGGTGCTCGTCGGCACGCGCGAGATCTGCGCGCTGCTGCAGGCCTACGACGACGAGTTCGACCAGCTCTTCCGCGTGGTGGCCGATCTGGGCGACGACATGCCGCGCGACGCCGCCAACATGCGCGCGCTCGCCGCCACGCTGCGCGCGCAGGCGCGCGAGGCCGGCCTCTTGCCCGCCGACGCCGCGGCGCTGGCCGCCTGCATCGACCACGGCGCGCGCCTGGCCGAAGACAGCACGCGCCTGAGCGCGCGCGTGCGCTTCCTGCTCGACGTGCTGCACGAGGCCGACCACCTGGCGCGCCGGCGCGGCGCCGCCGCCATCGAGCGCGACGACGTGCGCGCCGCCATCGCGGCGCGGCGCGAGCGTGCCGGCCGCGTCAACGAACGGCTGGCCGACGCGGTGCGGCGCGGCGTGCTGCTGATAGCCACCAGCGGCGAGCGCACCGGCCAGGTCAACGGCCTGTCGGTCTACGAGGTCGGCGGCGAAGGCTTCGGCGCGGTGATCCGCATCAGCGCCACCACGCGCCTGGGCCACGGCGAAGTGATCGACGTGCAGCGCGAGACGCACCTGGGCGGACCCATCCACGCCAAGGGCGTGATGATCCTCTCGGCCTTCCTCGCCGCGCGCTTCTCGCGCCAGCAGCCGCATTCGCTCGTGGCCACGCTGGTGTTCGAGCAGACCTACGGCCTGGTGGAAGGCGACAGCGCCTCGCTGGCCGAGCTGGCGGCGCTGCTGTCTTCGCTGGCCGATCTGCCGCTGAAGCAAGGTTGGGCGCTCACCGGTTCGGTCAACCAGTTCGGCCAGGCGCAGGCGATCGGCGGCGTGAACGAGAAGATCGAAGGCTTCTTCGACGTCTGCGCGGCGCGCGGCCTCGATGGCACGCAGGGCGTGCTGCTGCCGCAGGCCAACGTCGAGCACCTGATGCTGCGCGAGGACGTGGTCAAGGCCGTGCGCGCCGGGCGCTTCGCGCTGCGCAGCGTGCAAAGCATCGACGACGTGATGGAGTGCCTCACCGGCGTGCCCGCCGGCGCGCCCGAGCAGCTGCGCGACGACACGGTGAACGGCCGCATCGCGCGGCGCCTGCGCGAGCTCGCCCGCATCCGCCGCGGCGAGCCGCGCGCGCTGCGGCGTGGTGCGACGCGCGCCACACCCCGGGCCAGCGGCGGCAGCGGAGACAGCCTGGGATGAACGCGCCGCGCCACGCCAGCGTGCTGATGCTGCTCGACGACGCCGCCGTCGCCGCGGCGCTGCTCGATGCCTCCTGCGCGCTCGCCCGGCTGATGCAGCGCGAGCTGCAGCTGGTATTCGTGGAGAGCAGTGCGGCGCTCGCCGCCGCCAGCCTGCCGGTGACGCGCGTGCTGGCCCGCTCGGCGCCGCACTGGGCGCCGCTCGCGCCGGAAGATGTGGAGCGCGGCTGGCGCGCCCAGGCAGCGCGCGTGCGCAGCCTGGCCGAACGCGCCGGTGCGCGCCATGCGGTGGGCTGGTCGATGCGCGTGGTGCGCGGCGCGCTGGCCGACGAGGCGCGCGCGCTGGGCCCCGAATCCGACCTGTTGCTGCTGGGCGCGGCGCCGGCGCGCTTCGAGCCGCCGCGCCACGCGCGCCGCACGCACATCGTCGTGCTCGACGACGGCAGCGAGGCCGGCCGGCAGGCGCAGCGCGTGGCCGCGCAACTGGCGCAGGCGCTGGGCGCGCGGCTGGAGACGCGAAAGCTCGCCACCCAGCCGGCGACCGCCGCGCAGGCCGGCGAGGCCGACCTGCTGGTGCTGCCCGCCGCCGCGCTCGGCGCCCTGCCCGCGGACCGGCCGCAGGCGCCGCTGCTGCTGGTCGGCGCGGCCTGAGCGGCGATGAAGCGCATGCCCTTTGCGGTGCCTCAAGGCGATGCCGCCACGCGGGCTGCGCTGCGCCGCCAGCGCGCCTACGATGAGCCGCCGCCGTAGCAGTCGCAGCAAGCAGCACCTTGAGCCACGCCCCCGCCCCCCACCACGACGCGCGCGAAGCGCTCGATGACGGAGCCGACTTCTTCGATCGGCCGGTGAACAGCATCCTGCAGGCGGCACGCGAGGCGATCGTGATGATCGACGAGCGCCAGAGCATCGTCGCCGTCAACGCCGCGGCCGAGCAGATGTTCCGCTGCCCGGCGGCCGAGCTGCTCGGGCTGCCGCTGGCCGCGCTGGTGCCCGACGCCCACGCCGAGCGCCACGCGGCGCAGGTGCACGACTACCTGCGCTCGCACGAGATGCAGCAGCACCTGGCGGCGCACCGGCGCATCCTGGCGCGGCGGCCCGACGGCAGCAGCTTCCCGGCCGAGATCACGCTGTCGGTGGTCGCGGCGCGCGGCGCCGAGGGCCGCCCGCATGTCGCCGCGCTCATCCTCGACCGCAGCGAGCAGGGCCGGCTGCAGCGCGAGCTCGACGCCTTCAAGCGCCGCCTGCGCTCGGTGTTCGAACTGGCGCCGGTGGCCACCTGGATCGCCGACAACGAGCGCGTGGTATTCGCCAACCAGGCCGCCGAGCGCCTCTTCGGCGAGGCCGGCGGCCTGGTCGGCCGGCCGGTCTACGAACTGCTCGGCGCGCCCAGCCGCGATGCGCTGCGCGCCCAGGTGGCGCGTGCGCTGCAGGGCGAGCCCGACGTGCAGGTGGTGCGCGGCCACGTGGCGCGTGCCGACGGCAGCCAGCGCGAGGTGGAGATCGCGCTCGCCGCGCTGCCCGACCACGGCCGCACCACGGTGCAGATGGTGGTGGCCGACGTCACCGAGCAGCGCCGCGAGGCGGCCGCGCTGGCCGAATCGCGCGAGGCGCTGCGACGGCTGTCGGCCAGCGTGGTCGAGGCGCGCGAGGAGGAGCGCCGCCGCATCGCCCGCGAGCTGCACGACGAACTCGGCCAGCGCCTGACCGCGCTGAAGATGGAACTGGCGGCGCTGCGCGGCGCCGCCGCGGCGGCGCGCGACGCGCAGATCGAGAACATGCTCGGCATGGTCGACGAGACGCTCGCCTCGGTGCGCCGCATCTCCACCGACCTGCGCCCGATGATGCTCGACGACCTCGGCCTGCACGCCGCGCTCGAATGGCTGGCGCGCGACGCGGCGCGGCGCCTGGGCATCGAGGTGACGCTGCAGCTCGACGAGCACGAGCCGGTGCTCGACGACCGCGTCGCCACCGCCGCCTTCCGCATGGTGCAGGAGGCGCTGACCAACGTGGCGCGCCATGCGCGCGCCAGCGACGTGCAGATCGGGCTGCACGCGGCGGGCGGCGCGCTGCAGATCAGCGTGCGCGACAACGGCGTGGGCTACCCCGACGACGCACTGCGCCGCGAAGGCTCGATGGGCCTGATCGGCATGCGCGAGCGCGCCGCGCTGCTGGGCGGCCACGCCGAGCTGAGCAACCCGCCGGGCGGCGGCGCGCTGCTGCGCGTGCAGTTGCCGCTCGCGCCCGAGGACAAGGAGAACCGCGCATGAACGACACGCCGCTGCGCGTGCTGATCGTCGACGACCACGCCGTGGTGCGCGAGGGCCTGGCGCGCATCCTCGGCGCCGCCGGCGTGGGCTGGACGGTGGGCGAGGCGAGCGGCGGCTTCCAGGCGCTCGACTGGTTGCGCCAGCAGCGCGCCGACGTGGCCATCGTCGATCTCTCCATGCCCGGCATGAGCGGGCTGGAGCTGGTCAAGCGCATCCGCGCCGAGTTCGGGCGCCTGCCGGTGCTGGTGCTGAGCATGCACGCGGAGGAGCAGTATGCGATGCGCGCCTTCAAGGCCGGCGCCAACGGCTACATCACCAAGGACGGCGCCTCCGACGAACTGATTCGCGCGGTGCGCAAGGTGGCCGCCGGCGGCGCCTACGTGAGCGCCGACCTGGCCGAGCGCGTGGTGCTGCAGCTCAACGGCGGCGTGGGCGTGGCGCGCCATGCGCAGCTCTCCGACCGCGAGCTCGAGGTGCTGCGCCGCCTCGTCGCCGGCCAGCGGCCCACCGAGATCGCGCAGGCGCTGCACCTCTCGGTGAAGACCATCAGCACGCACAAGAGCCGCATCCAGGAGAAGCTCGACCTGCCCACGCTCGCCGACCTGGTGCGCTACGGGCTCGAGCACGACCTCGATGCGGGAGGCTCAGTGCAGGTGCCGTAAGGGCAACTGCTGCGCGAACCACTGCGTGGCAAGGTGGCCGACGGCCTGGGTGGCCACCCGGTCGGCGCGCGCGGCGCTGGCGCGCGGCACGATCTCCAGCCGGCGCGCACCGCCGAGTAGCGGCAGCGCACGGCGCTGCGCCAGCAGCAGCGATGCGTCGTCGTCGCCCACCACCAGCAGCGTGGCGGCGCGCACGCGCGGCAGCTCGTCCAGCAGCGCATCGGGTGAGGCGTCCTGCGCCACCAGCGCCGCCACCAGCGCCGGCCGCAGGGCCGCCGCGCGCAGGGCCGCGCTGCCGGCCAGGCCGCGGCCGAAGACGCCCACCGAGGCGCAGGCACCGCTGTCGCGCAACCAGTCCAGCGCCTCCACCAGCCGCGGCACCAGTGCATCCAGCCCGGCCGGCGCACCAGCCTCCACGCTCAGCGTCGAGAAGCCACCCGCGTGCAGCAGGTCGCACAGCGCGCGCGCCTGCGCCGCATCGCTGGCCGCCGAGGCGATCAGCGCCACCACGCCGGCCGCATCGGCGAGCCGCTCGTACTCGCCCTGCCAGCGCTGCGTACCGATGCACGAGGCGTCGATGCCCCGCACGGAAGAAATGAGCCGCCGCATGGCCTCGCTTCGTCGTGGTCGGATGTCGATGTGCATGCTGACCCGATACGCGCCGTCACGATTGAGTGTGCGCAACCCCCTGGCCGACGCACCAGAGCCGTGCAAGGTAGGGATGGAAGGGTGAAGCCCGCGAACTAGAGTCGTTCCATCCCTTGCGCCCGTGCGAGGGGAGGAGCACGCGTGGCAGAGACCGTCGCCCCGGAGTTCGCCCGCTTCGTCGAGAGCGAACGCCGCGCGAAGCGCCTGCCGCAGGCGACGCGCAAGATGGCCGAGGGCGATGTCTTCGAGCCGGTGTTCATCGAAGCCGGGCGCAGCATCGAGCTGATGCGCGTGGCCTCGCGGCGCGCCGCCGGCTTCTTCCGCCCCACCCAGCGCAGCGAGGTGGTGTGGGTGGAGGGCGAGAACGAACTCGCGGTGGGCATCGCCGGCGTCGACGTCAAGCTCGGCGACGGGCTGATCCGCGTGCTGATTCCGGTGCGTTGCGACCAGAGCGGGCAAGCGCGCGTCGAGGTTCTGTTCGCCACCGGCTCGCCCACCGAACCGGCCGGCCTCTATGCCGCCACCGCGCGGCGCCCGAACGGGCCGGAGATCGTGGTCGCGGCCTGGGGCGATGCGCTGGTGGCCTTCGCCTGGCAGTGCGTGCTCGATCTGGTCACCGGCATCGCCGCGGCCACCGGCAAGGACGCACGCGGCAACCTGCTGGTGCCGGTGGAACTGGCGGTGAGCGCACGCGGCATCCAGATCCTGCCGATGGCGCGGCATCGCTTCGCCGGCTCCTCCACGCTGAAGAGCACGGTCAAGCGATGAGCTTCGCAAGCAGCGACCTCGGCGTGCTGGGCAAGCTGGCGAAGGCGCTGGGCCTGTTCGACGCCGCGGGCAAGCCCAACCAGAACTGGTTCGCCCACCCCGAGGATTCGCTCAAGAACATGCTCGCCAACGAGGCGCAGCGCGCGGCGCTGATCGCCTTCGTCGACGAGGCGTTGGGCGGCGCCGATCGCAGCAGCGAGGCGGGCGTCACCTGGCTGCCCATCGTCGCCATCGAAGACCCGCCGCTGGCGGTGGCGATCACGGTCGACGAAGGCCAGGGCGACGGCCTGCACATCGGCCTGGGCCTGCGCGTCTCCACCACCGATCCGGCCTCGGCCACCACGCTGGCCGTGCCGCTGTTCCGCGCCAAGAAGGACGGCGGGCCCGAGGTCACGCAGCCGCTGCTGCTCGGCTCGGCGGGCGGGCGCATCCGCGTCGCCACCTCGATCACCATCGACGCGTCGCCGCCGGTGCCGGGCCAGCCGCGCCTGGGCGGCATCGGGCTGGAAATCGACCTGCCCACCAGCGACACCGATGCCCAGGGCCCGGTCTTCGGCCTCGCACTCACCGGGCTGCAACTGCCCGGCGCCGCCACGCCGCGCGACATGCGCGTCTCGGCCAACGGCGCCGGCGAGCTCGATGACGCGTTGCTCGACCTGGTGATGTCGCTGGTCAAGGCACAGGCCGATGCGGCGCTGGCCGACCCGGCGCTGGTGGCGGTGGCCGGCCTGCTCGGCCTGCGCAGCGGCGACGCGGTGCCCGATTTCCCCATCACCACCCTGCCCGTGCGCGGCGTGCTGGCGCTGGCCGACTGGGTGCGAGGCATCCTGGTCGACGAAACCAGCCGCGACGACTGGATCGCCCACCTGGCGGCACTGCTGCACGGCACGCCGCACGGCGACGCCATCGAGTTCTCGCTCGGCGGCGCGGCGGTGCTCACGCTCGCGCTGCGCGTCGCCAACGGGCCGAGCGGCAACCCGCGGCTCACGCCCAGCCTCGCC
>WBZV01000043.1_pt2 | contig 33390 bp, 15 predicted proteins | sample 5204221 | NCBI WGS metagenome assembly WBZV01 (sample SAMN12344360, study PRJNA552823) | activated sludge metagenome | biome: Activated sludge suspended growth; feature: Nitrification reactor; material: Wastewater; isolation source: activated sludge from nitrification reactor of wastewater...
GGGATCTGGTCCTTTTCACGATTCAATGTTCTCTAACCAAAATTATCGTTCTTCATTTTCAAAATCATCGGAAAAAGCAAGCCCCGGATATTATTCTGTTCTGCTCAATAAAGATCAAATATTAGCGGAATTGACCGTTGGATTGCGAACAGGGATGCATCATTATCAATTTAAGGAAACAGATCCTGTATGGGTCATTGTAGACTTGACCCACAGAGATCCATTGATTTCAGCAAAATTTACCAGATGGCATGGGAGCACCCTGGAAGCTTTCCGGATTTCATCTTCCTGGGCTAAAAAACAGCAGTTATATTTTACCGCGCGTTTTAGTCAACCCATTCAACAAGTTTTGTTTAATAAAGACTCCATGAAAATGGCCATTTTCTTTGCACCAGGAAGTGAGTCGCAAATATTAATACACAGCGCAATATCAGCCGTAGATCAAGAGGGTGCAAACCACAACTTATTGAGTGAGTGGAATGACTTTGATTTTATTTCTTTAATGAAGCGCACACGGAATGCTTGGAACCAACATCTTGGACGTATCGCAGTGGAAACTCAAAATGTGGTTCATAAAGTCAATTTTTACACAGCCTTGTATCATTGCCTGGTGCATCCCAGTTTGTTTCAGGATGTAGACGGTAGGTACCTTGACATGGATGGAGTCATCCGATTAGCTCCAAAAGACGATCATTTTACAGTTTTTTCACTTTGGGATACCTATCGATCAACTCACCCTTTATACCAATTGGTCTATCCTGACTACAATTTACGTTTCATCAGAACATTTCTTCGGCAATTCAAAGCTAGCGGTCATTTGCCAGTTTGGGAATTAGCAGCCAACGAAACCTGGTGTATGATCGGACATCATTCAATCCCTGTTATAGCCAATGCGTGGGCCAATAGGAATTTTGATTTTGATACAGCACTTGCCAAACGTGCAGTGTTCACTACGCTAACTAAAGGAAATTATTCTGGACTGCCTTTTATGTGCAATGGTTTTATCAGTTCCAATGAAAGTGCAGAATCCGTTTCAAAAACCATAGAAAACTGTCTGGATTTTGCGGCAGCAAAAGTTATGGGGGTTGAATTGCCAGAATTTCTGCACCCCAGAGCATATCAAAATTTATATAATCCGGGCACAGGCTTTTTTCAGGCTAAACGAAATCACAGCTTCCTGGAGACATTTGATCCCCGGGAGGTAAATTTTCATTACACTGAGGCAAATGCTTATCAATATTTGTTTGGAGCACACCACGATGCAGCAGGCCTGGTCAGTTTGTTTGGAGGAAGGATGGCTATGGAACGCAAATTGGACCAATTGTTTACCGATACGGCAAGACTTTCAGGTAGAGAGCAAGCGGATATTACAGGTTTGATTGGGCAATATGCACATGGAAATGAACCAAGCCACCATGTTGCATATCTTTATAACTATACCAATGCTCAATATAAATCTCAGGCCATTTTAAAGCGTATCATGGATAATTTTTATGATAATCGTCCGGATGGCTTGATCGGGAATGAGGATTGTGGGCAAATGTCCTCTTGGTATGTATTCAGTGCGCTCGGATTTTATCCACTCCATCCGTTCAATGCACAATTTGAGTTGGGTTTTCCTCTTTTCCAAAAAGCAACCATTAGGACTCCTGATAAAAAGAAAATACAGTTTAAGCATAAGTCCATCGGAAATCCAAAATGGGTAGAATCTTTTGCAATCAATGGCAAAGAAACATTCTTTCAATTTAACTTGAACTATGGCGATCATCTGGAATTCAGGATGGGCTCGAAACCATTGACTAAACTTCAGCAAGAACCTTCCGAATTGGACAATTTCCTGGCACTTCCTTATGTCAGTCATGGTCATCAGGTCTTTGAGGATTCTGTCTCCATTGTGTTGAGCTCTCCGGATGGATTACCGATGGAATACTGCGAAGACAGCGTCACTCAGGATCCTGAAATGTATATGAAGGCTATCCATTTGAAGAATTCAGGAAAGATTTTTTTTAGACATAAAACCGGAGACCCTAAAGGAATTTGGCTTCAGGCAGAATTTTTTAGAAAACCTAAAGGAATCAAACTACATCTGTTTTCAGATTTTGCCAACCAGTATGCCGCCTCAGGAATGGATGCTTTGATCGATGGAGTGAGCGGAGGCACTGATTTTCGAGACGGTTTGTGGCAAGGATACCAAGGCCAGGATTTAAATCTGATGATTGAATTGGATACCAACTATTGGATAGAGCAATGCCGCATTCGATTTTTACAAGATCAGGGATCATGGATTTTGTTACCCAAAAAGCTTCTTTTGCAATATTCAACAGACGGTGTGCAATACCTTAAAAGTGAAAGTCAGGTGCACCAAGTGCCTTTAAACCATGAAGGAGCCATCATTCATGAATTTGTTATTCCTGTAAAACAAAATGGTAAATACTTGAAGATCGAGGCAATAAATGCAGGCCTAATGCCCGAGTGGCATTTAGGGGCCGGGGGTAAATCATGGCTTTTTTGTGACGAAATTATAATCGATAAAAAATGACCAGCAGAAGAGATTTTTTAGCGGGAGCGGCACTATCATGGAGTGCATTGCAACAACTAATTAAAGATAATGGCATTGTCAATTCCATTTTGGACAAGCAAAAACCAAAACAAATGATACTGGCCACTTGGAAAAATATCCATGCTGTGGAAGCTTCGTGGGAAACTTTGCAAAAAGGAAAGTCCATTTTGGATGCAGTCGAAGCAGGAGCGCGAATACCTGAAGCGGATCCATTGGATACCTCAGTCGGATATGGTGGATTCCCAGACCGAGACGGGGTGGTGACCTTGGATGCCTGTATCATGGATTCAAATGGAAATGCAGGTTCTGTCGTATACTTACAAGACATCATGCATGCAGTATCGGTGGCTAGGAAGGTCATGGAAAAGACACCTCATGTCATCCTTGCTGGTGAGGGAGCCCTTCGATTTGCACTTGAAAATGGGTTCCAGCGGGAGAATCTACTTACCCCTAAGGCCCGCAAAGCCTGGGAAGAATGGTTGACCAAATCGGAATACAAACCCAAAATCAACAATGAAAGACATGATACCATTGGAATTATCGGAGTGGATACAAATGGCCAGCTTTCCGGTGCATGTACCACCTCTGGTTTAGCCTTTAAACGACATGGTCGGGTTGGGGATTCACCCATCATAGGGGCAGGACTGTATGTAGATCAACAAGTTGGCGCGGCAACCGCAACGGGTTTGGGTGAGGCGGTATTGAAAAAAGTGGGAGCATTCTCCATTGTGGAAATGATGAGGCAGGGTATGCACCCCAAAAAAGCATGCAGAGAGGCCATCAAGCGACTTACTCAGATTCAAACTACCGAACCATTTCAGGTGGGTTACATTGCCATCAACGTAAAAGGAGAATGGGGAGCATTTTCCTTATTGCCGGGCTTTCAAGCTACCCTTCATACCGATCAAGGATTACAAGTAATTGATGCCGAGTCACTTAAGTAAGTAAAGAGCCAATAGGAGGTCCAACTTACCATATAAGCGCTTCGATCGAGAAAATTGGGTTTTGTTCCGGATAAACCCACTTCGTGGGCATCGTATAAAGAAAATTTTACATTTATTCAAAAAAGATATTAGCTGTATACTATATATGTAATAAGCTTATAATTAATAAAATATACTTTATTTGGGCTTGATTTTTCGCTAAGAACCTCATTTGGCATTCTGCGTTTCCCTGCTTTTGGCACTTATTTTGCTATTTTATAATATGTTCAAAAAAACCAGAACGTAGATCATGGTAGGGGTCAGGTACGTAGTAGCAGATGATCATAAGCTTTTTGCGAAAGGATTTCGATTACTGCTCGATCAATTGAACTGCAGGTTTCCTTTGATTTTCGCAGGTGAAGCCGGTAGTCCTTCCGAAACCCTGAAATTGGTCAGTCCTGAAGAAGTAGATCTTCTTTTTTTGGACCTGAATTTAGCAGATTCAGATGCCAGTGTAATTATTTCAAAACTCAAAGAGCTTCATCCCAGTCTAAGGATTCTGTGTATCAGTATGTACACTTCTCCAAAAATAGTACGGGATGCACTCAAAGAAGGAGCCGACGGGTTTCTTTCAAAAAATGCGGATCAAGAAGAATTGGTAGCGGCCATAGAGTCTGTCATGGATGGCGAGATTGTCCTGGGAAAGGATATCAAAGTCTCCGATGTCAACAAGACCCAGACGAATACCAAAACTTCGGTCAATCGATTCAACGCCCGGTATCAACTTACCAAAAGAGAAAAAGAAATTTTGGATCTGGTGGTCAAAGGCAAATCGAATAAAGATATTGCTGCATTGCTCTTTATCAGTAAGGATACCGTCAGCGCTCATCGGAAAAGTCTCATGCGAAAATTAAATGTAAGAAACGCATCGGGACTGATTAAAATAGCTTACGAGTTTAATTTACTGTGAAAACTAACGAGTGTTAGCAATAATAAATATTGGAAATATTAATTGAGAATAATTAACAACAAACTGATTTACTTCAATCCTTTAAACCGAATTAAAATGAGAAAGGAAAATTTTACATTCCTGTACAAAACAAAATCATTGATTGCAAACTGCATTGCAGTTTGGGGTCTTTTGATTTTTTCATTTCAGGAGCTTAGCGCACAATGCCCATTGAACTGTGACAATCTTGTTCAGGTATCTGTGGATGATAATTGTGAGGCTGTTATTACTCCAGATGTTATGCTGGAAGATCCGGGAGTCGGATGTAATTACGTTGTGGTGGTTTTTGGTCCTAACGGATCACCCCTTCCTAACGCAACAGTTACTTCTGCACACATCGGAAAAATATTAACCGTTGCTGTTTATCTGGGAAATAACTCCTGCTGGGGTTCTGTTCTGGTAGAAGACAAATATCCACCAGAAGTACGTTGTCCGGATCCTGATACGGTTTTTTGTAATCAGAAGAAATATGTTTTGAAACAGCCAGTAGTGAACGATAACTGCTCAGATGTTGAAAAACATGTTATTTCTGATGTTGTCATTAAATATCCATGCGACTCCGTCATGGCAGGTAAACGGATCATCACCTATTATTTTACTGATGCTAGCGGTAATCATTCGGACACCTGCGAACAGTGTGTATATTTTGAGAAAATTGATCCGTTGGTGGATATAGAGTGGCCGAGGGACACCATTTTTGATTGTTTGAAAATGGATACGGTTCCGTTGCCTCACATAACAGGGGTGCCTGAGGTAGCCAACGAACCCATTTATCCGGATTGGAGTGTATGTAAAATTGCAGTAACCTGGGAAGATCAAATTCTACCCGTTTGTCCGCAAACTTTTAAGGTGTTGAGAAAATGGACTTATGTCGATTGGTGCAGACCATCTGGAAACAATGTGTTTACGCATTATCAGGTCATTAAAGTGGTGGATGAAAGAGGTCCTATAGTTGTATGTGCACCCAATGTGACCATCAGTACGGATGTTTGGAAATGTAGCGGAACTGCTCTTTTAGCGCCGCCGACAGTAATTCAGGAATGCAGCAAAACGAGCGTTAAAGTGGGTTACAAAATTGCTTCACAGAACGGTACACCCACTTATGAAGGGACTTCAAGTGCGAACGTAGTAAAATTACCTAATGGACTTTATAGCATTACAGATTTACCACTCGGATTGAGTTGGGTAGTTTTTCAGGTGACCGATGAGTGTGGTAACTTTACTGATTGTGCAACTGAGGTTTTTGTTGAAGATAAAATACCACCGATAGCTGTCTGTGATCAGAAAACCGTTGTCACCCTCACCATTGATGGTTCTGCAAAAGTTGAAGCAGCTACCTTCGATGATCGTTCCCATGATAATTGTGGTGTACTTCGATTTGAAGCCAGGCGAATGGATAATGGAGTACCATGCAATACACCAAGAGGTGACCAATGGGGACCTTATGTATACTTTTGCTGTGACGATATAGGTAAAACTTTAATGGTCAACTTCAGAGTGTGGGATTTACATGGAAATTCCAATACGTGTATGGTTGAAATTGAAGTACAGGATAAACTTCCACCTTATATCTATTGCCCACCTGACATCACAGTGTCCTGTGAATTTGATTACACAGACCTCAATGTGTTTGGAACCGTTCGTGACAATATCGCCAATCGTCAGACTTTTCAAATCAAAGACAAATATCTGAAGCATTCAGCTCCTTTGATTGATGGTTATGCATACGATGGTTGCGGAGTCATCATCACTGAAAACGTACGACCTGAACTAAAATGTGGACAGGGTCATATTTATCGCAGCTTTACTGTAAAAGATCCAGGTGGTTTGACCAATGTCTGTACTCAGCGTATTACCATTGTGGATTCTACAGCCAATAATGTTAAAGTAGAATGGCCTTTGGATTATACCAGTACATCAAATTGTTTGACCAAACCACAGCTGACGCCTAGCATTACAGGTAAGCCTAAAGTAACAGGTACAGATAATTGTTCCAATGTGGTCACCACCTACGATGATCTGGTATTTACTTTGGATCCAGATGCTTGTTTGAAGATCCTTAGAAAATGGGTAGTGATCGATTGGTGTGTATGGAATCCTAACAGCCAAAATTCTCCAGGTTATTGGGCATGGACGCAAGTCATCAAAATTTCAAACCTTGAACCACCGACCTTTCAAACCAGTTGCCAAAACAGAACGGTCGATGTCTTCGGACCTGGATGCGCCGGTCAAGTGGATTTAATAGCAAGTGCAACCGATGATTGTACGGATTCAGTAGATTTGGTTTGGTATCATACCGTGGATCTATATAACAATGGAACCATTGATTCGAGTCACACGGGTCCAGGGAAAAGTGCTTCAGGGATTTATCCGATAGGCATTCATAAAATTACTTTCACTGTATATGATGCATGCAATAATAAATCGACTTGTACCTACTTGCTTACGGTAAGAGATGGTAAGAAGCCAACTCCTTATTGTATAGGATCAATCGTTACTACGGTGATGCCCAGCACACAGAGTGTTGAAATCTGGGCAAAAGATTTCAACCTGAACAGTGAGGACAATTGTACTCCAAAGGATAAATTGAAATACTACTTTCTGATCAATGGCCGATTTGAACCGTCGATGTTATTCACCTGTTCAAATATTGGGGTCAATATTCTGAGAATTTATGTGGTGGATGAAGCGGGCAATTCAGATTATTGCGAAGTGCAATTGGATGTACAGGATCCTAACAAGGTTTGTCCTACGGGTCTGACCATTCAGGGAAAAATCACCACCATCAATAATCATGGAGTAGAAGGAGTAACGGCAATTTGGGATAGACCTTCACCGTTGGGCACGAATTCAACCTACACGGATAAAAATGGTGTCTTTACCTTCAATAACATAACGCCAGGATTTAATTACAACCTGAGAGCGGAAAAAACCAATGGCAATTACATCAATGGAGTCAGTACTTACGACATTGTATTGATCCAAAAACATATCCTGGGAATTCAAACTTTTGACTCTCCTTACAAATATCTTGCGGCTGACGTGAATGCCAGTTGTTCCATCACCGCTGCGGATATTTCTGAAATCAGGCGGTTGATTCTGGGTATAACTGGAAAGTTTGAAAAATCGCCATCCTGGAAATTTGTTCCTGTGGCAGCATCTTTGCCAAACCCAATCGACCCATGCGGATTTCAAAGTGCCATCGCATTTAACCTGATCAACAGAAATCAAGTAGCAGATTTTTATGGGTTGAAAATGGGAGATATCAACATTGATGTGGATGCCAGTAATTATGGTGCAGCTTCTACCAGGAATACTAACAAACGTTTGTTAACATTACCGGAAATGAATTTAAATCCAGGTGAACATGTTTTGCCAGTGACCTTGGATAAGAACACTATAATTGAAGGACTTCAATTGGCTTTAAACCTTAATGCTGAACAGGCGGAATGGATGGAGGTTAGCTCTGGAGCTATGACCATACATGAAGAGTCTTACCATATCCTGGGAAATGAACTGCGCATTGTTTTAGGACAAGAGTCATCAACCTCGGTGAAAGGACAAGACGTGGTGTTTTATTTGAAGTTAAATGTCAAGACGGCCATGTCAACCAAAGACCTGGTAAAACTTTCGCCCTCTTTAACATCAGAATACTACAACGAAAACCTCGAAGTGTTGCCTTTAAGCTGGAATACTTTTGGCGGAGATCATCAACAGGAAGCCTTACAAACCATTCTATTCCAGAATGTACCCAACCCTTTCAATGAAATCACCACCATCAGATTCGAGTTGCCAAAAGACCAGGAAGTGGAATTCGTGGCCTACGAACTGGATGGTAAAGTGATCTGGAAACAAAAGAAACACTTTTCAAAAGGCGTCCATAATATGGAATTGAAAGCAAGAGATTTGAATACCTACGGAGTATTTTTCCTCCAGATGAATACCGTAGATTTTACCGATACAAAAAGATTAATTCTTATCCCATGATAAGGATTGAGTAAATGCAGTGTTATTGCCTGATCATGGTGACATGGTCAGGCTTTTTTGTAACCAGAAAGACAAAATTGACTGAGTTTTAACCTTCCGAAAGGATCTCAGTGGAACAAGAAGTCATTGAAATAAGTTAAAATGTAATTAGGAATTGCTTAATTCAAACAAAACATCCGGCAAAATGCCCTTTTTCCTTAGATTTGCAATACACTGGTTCAGAACACGATTTCAAGCGACTTATCCAAAACGAAAAACTCCTTCGGTAAAATTTCTGCTGAAGGATTTATGTATTAGAAAAAAATATTATATTCATTATAAAGATTCTTAAAGGTATATTAATTTTGTACACGGATTGGTGTCCACCGTATTACCCAAATCCAGTAAACTATGAAAAATTACTTAATTTTCCTCTTAACATTTTCCTTAGCCCTAGGGCTTAAGGCTCAGGTAAATCTTCAAATCGCAAGTGTTTCCGGAAAGAAGAACGATACTGTTCAGGTTCCGGTAACGGTAACAGGATTCAACAACATCCTGGCAACTCAGTATTCACTGAGTTACGACTCAAATGTCCTTGCCATCGTAGATATTCTGAAGACCGCCAATTATGATGTAAACTATTCTACCCATATCGGTAGTGCTGTCGTGAAAAACGGACAGCTGGCTTTCACCTGGGATGCACCCGGGGGAACTGGAAAAAACATCAACAATGGAGCAACTTTATTTACCATCCGGTTTAAACTGATTGGCAAAGAATGTGATTCTTCGTTCATTAAGCTCACCAATAAGCCCACCAGCATTGAGGTTTTAGATGGAAACTTTGAGACCCTTAACCTTACCGCTACGGATGGAAAGGTTAAAATCAACGGTCCCGGTTGTCAGGGTGGCCCTCCACCAGATACCAGCGGACTCCAGCTTATTGCGGCTATGGAAACTACCCCCGCAGGGGTTGTGAAATGCATCAAAGTCACCACCAAAGGATTTAAACTCATCCAAACGGGTCAGTTCACGATGCATTGGGACAGGACTGTGGCAGTTTTCGATACCTTGAATTCTTCAGCCTGGTCTTTATCCTGGGGTCAAAACTATGCCGCCCTGCCTGATCGCAGTGGTGTACAGATCAATTGGGATGCTGGCCGAGACCCCTTAACAGTTGCGGATGGTACAACCCTTTTCGAAGTCTGCTTGAAACCTGTAGGAAATCCTGGAACGATGACCAACATCACTTTCGATGGAAATCCAGTGGTCGTCGAATTCACCAATGGAAATGGAGATGTGGTCCCTGCAAAGTTCACTTCCGGAAAACTGACCATCACAGACGCTCCGGCTAAAAGCTTGAATTTATATGTAAGAGACACTATGGTGGAAGGTGGCGCAGAATTTTGTATCCCTATCCGGGTCGATAATTTTAATTGTGTTCAGAATTTTCAGTTCAGCATAAAATTTGACTCCACCAAGTTAAAGTTCAAACGGGTAAGTGGATTCGGTTTACCTGCTTTAGGAGCCAACAATTTCAACATCGTTAAAGACTCTATCCGGGTTACCTGGGATGCACAAACAGGACCGCAGGATCTTCCCAATGGCGGCATCTTGTTTAGTGTATGTTTTGAGTCGAAACTGTTATCAGCGCCAGATTGTCCATTCGATACCAGATTGTTGTTTACCGACTTATTGGGTAGCCCAATGGAATTTTCTGACTGTAACAGCAACAACTTTAGTATCATCAAAGGTGAACCCGATTTTACCGTAAAATGTCCTACCGTCATGACTCCGGTGGTGATTAACCTGGGGACCAAAACCAATGTAAAATGTTTTGGTGATTGCAATGGCAGTGTAAAAGGAACTGTAGTTTCAGGAGGAAAAGGACCCTTCCAATATGAATGGCAATTGCAACCTTCAGGAGTGGTCATTTCTACTCAATTGGAACCCATCGACTTATGCCCAGGTGATTATAAATTAGTGGTGATCGACCAAGGAAATGGAAATGCCCGTACGACTTCTGTTACTGTAAGCATTACCTCACCAGATGAAATTGTGTTAACCGCTGTAGTCACCCATATTGTAAATATCAATGATGGCAAAATTGATCTTACCGTGATGGGAGGTACTCCACCTTATATGTTTACCTGGTACCGATTGCCCAATAAACCAAATCCTCCCAAGACGGATGAAGATCCCATGAACTTGTCTGCTGGACAGTGGGAGGTTACCGTTAAAGATGCAAATGGATGTATCGAAGTGGATACGTTTACCGTCAACAACCGCGCCATCAGAATTGATGCCATTACACGGATAGATTCCAATCGCTGCTTTGGGGATTGTCGGGCAATACTCAACGTATCTGCTTCCGGAGGTAAAATACCCTACCAATTGGCCCAGTGGAGTAATGGAGACCGAGGTAACCTGGCAGATTCACTTTGTGCCGGCACCTACCGGGTTACCGTAACGGATGCAGATGGAATTACCGCTACGTCCACTTATGTAATTACTGCTCCTGATGAGATTGTGATAACACTTGACAGCACAAAGCGATCCGGTGGCAACAATGGAGCCATTTACATCACCGATAAAGGTGGAACTCCCGGATATACTTACAAATGGAGGAATCTATCCAGTGGAGGTGTCCTTTCTGATCTCCAGGATTTATTGAATTGTGCACCTGGAACATACGAAATTTGCATTACCGATAAAAACAATTGTGTTAAATGCGATACTTTCATCTGTGAAGCAGTAAATACAGTACCTCCTACCATTGTAGTAACCCTCAGAATTGATCCTAAAGCAGGCAATCAGCCGGTGAGTTGTAAAGGCAAATGTGATGGAGTCATCATTGTGGAAGTAACATCCTCTGATCCAAAACTTCCTTACCGATTTCAGTGGTCGCATGACCCTAACCTGAATTCCAACACCGCAACCGGTCTTTGTCCAAATGTGTCCTATCGCGTAACTGTAACGGATGCTGCCGGAAATTCTAAAGTTTCCAGTAATCTGACCTTGCCGGATGTTGCGGGTATAGACCTCAGTGTCAGAAAACTGGCTTGTGCTTCAACCAATACCGATAATGACGGTCGTTACGAAGCTATACATACCGGCGCGACTTCACCTGTAACCTATAATTGGTGCAACGGGAACGCCTTAAAAATCGCAGCTGACCTTGAAGGTGGAGCATGTAGCCTGACGGTCACGGATGCGAATGGATGTACAGCAACCGAGGAATTTACGGTTTGCATAGGCAAAACCGGCGCACAGGAATGTTTTGAATCCAGGCTTGCGATATCGCCCAATGGAGATGGGTACAATGACCTGTTTACCATCAACTGTGCCACTGATTTTGAGAATACTCTGATTATTTACGACCGGTGGGGAAATCAGGTATATGCTGCAGTCAATTATTTGAATACTTGGGATGGAAAGGATGCTGACGGCAATGAACTTACCGAAGGAACCTATTTGTGGATTCTCAAAGTGATTGAACCGGGGAAAGAGGACCAATACCACAAAGGCACAGTCACCATTGTTAAATAAATTATTGTATATCAATATAAAAACATATTATGAATAAAATATATGTGATCATTTTGGTCGTGGGTACAATAGGCTTATCTGGGATAACGTCCGTACAAGCCCAGGATTATGCTACAGCGCTGAAAGCACAATCTGTATATAACCACTATCCTCTCAATCTCTTTTTATTAAATCCTGCCGCTACCGGTATGTCCGGTAATAGTCAGATGCTTTTTAATTTTAGAAATCAATGGGCAGGTTTTGATGGTTCTCCGAAATCGCTTACCCTGGGGATTGATGGCAGCCCCGCCAATAATATGGGCCTGGGTGCCATGATATACAATGAGAACTTTGGTGTAGCAAATCGCTTTCTGGGGCAATTGAATTATGCCTACCATTTTAAGCCCAGTGAAGAAATTCATATGTCTTTAGGTTTATCCGGTGCTTATATTCAATACAATTTGGATAATGAAGCCATAACAGACCCATTACATGAAGCACCAGATCCCATCATCAACAGCGCCGTAAATGGAGAAAAGTATTTTGCTGCGGATTTTGGTTTTTATTCAGAAATCAAAGGAAAATACCGGATTGGTTTTAGCATTCCTCACCTGGTTCAGTCGAAGTTGGATGATGCCAACATTACCAGTAATACGCCAAAAGAAGAAAAACCGGTGAGTTTTACCGGCTTTCTGGGTGGTATATGGCGTTTGCCGGAATACCGGATGATCCTCGAACCATCTCTGGGGATTCGTAAAATTTCAGACGCGCCTTTCAGCACAGACTTAAACTTACTGGCAAAATTGATGGAGGAAAGACTTTTTGCCGGATTTACCTATAGCTATAATCCATCATGGCATCGCATTGCAATGTTAGCAGGTGTAAAGATCGATCGCCTGGGAATTTTTTATTCTTATGATCAATCCTACCTCGAGTTTCAAAACTTTAACAATGGATCTCACGAATTGACCCTGACGTTTGACATCTCCAAGAAAACGGCAAACAAAATGAACAACGATGCGCCTTCCATGGAAAAACCAGCTGAAGTTCAGGATGAAGGCATGAAAAAGATGGATGAAGGAATGCAGAAAAAATAGTCTGATTTCTTCTTTCAACTAATGTATAAGCACATCAAATAGATAGCTTTTTATTGGGTTTACAGGGTTTCTTTGAATGGTGATTCAACCACCTAATGGATTGCTGCAGTTCAAATATGGAATAGATGACTTACGGGTGTCCTTGTTTAGCACATTTCTTGCCGTGGAGTAATTGTTCGATTTATACTTTTTGAATATGAATATCTTATAATCTGCAGATAATCATATTTATTCTTTTAAATGAACGCCTTTATTCAGCAGGAGTGGTATTTTGTTGACTCGTATCAGATCCGCTCGAAGAACTGTCTTTAGGTTTGGAAAATATTCTCACCTTAAGAATGCTGTTGCGAATTTCATCGGTGATTTCATAGACCACCGCTTCTGCAGGATGTCCCGAATCATCGACGTACATTTGCATAAACATCGGTTGGTCCGGATTTTCCATAATATCCCAACTAACCGTGTTACCAAACCGGTCCTTTACGGGAAAGTCTTTTTTAAACATTCCACTCGTTCCTATTTCATACATTTCCAAAATACTCAATTTGCGAAGCCCTTTGGGTTCGTAGTATCCTTTTGGCGTAGGCACCAGCAAAGGGTTTTCCGGATCAATCTGGGTGCTTTTTGCACTGCCTTCGGACGAGGTAGACTCGTTTTTCTTGCATGAACCGATTAGGCCAAACATTAATGACATAACAAAAACGGGTAGGAGAATTTTTTTCATGGTATCAAAATATTTTGCAAATCTACTTTTTCAGAAGGCGAAATTATTCAATGGCATGTTAATTTGAAATGGTTTCACTAAATAATGGTAATTTTGCGCTCCAAATATCTGAGAATGAATAGATTTCGTTTCAATTGGCCCATTTTAACCCTCCTGATTTGTGTTCTGGCCTGTAAAACGAAGGACCAGGGACCTTTTAGTGGTCAACTTTATTCGCTGATTCCTCCCGAAAACTCAGGAGTCGATTTTAATAATGAAATAAAGGAAACACCTACCGAACATATTTATACTTTTAATTATATATATAATGGTGCTGGTGTGGCCATTGCAGATTTTGATAACGATGGATTGCAGGATATATACTTTACCGGTAATCAGGTTCCAGATCGACTCTACAAAAACCTGGGACAATTTAAGTTTAAAGATGTTTCAGCTTCAGCCGGTATCAGTCAACTGGATGGATGGCGGAGTGGGGTATCCACAGCGGATATCAACGGAGATGGTTATATGGATCTGTACATTTGCAGGGGTGGCTTTCGGGACGATCCGGAGAAGAATAAGAATATCCTGTTGATCAATCAGAAAAACATGAGTTTTGTGGATGAAGCCGAATCCTACGGGGTAGCTGATCCCGGTTATTCAATTACTTCTACATTTTTTGATTATGATTATGATGGCGATTTGGATTTATTTGTGACCAATCGACCAGAGCGTTGGGGTGTTCAGGAAGATTCCATCATGCAAGTCAAAGCATTAATGGAAAAGGGAACGTTCGAACCTAAAACCACCAATAAGTTGTTTAGAAATGAAGGCAACAAAAGATTTACAGATGTTAGCCGTCAGGCAGGGATTTATCCAAGTTATGGATACGGATTGGGTGCTGTAGCGGGGGACTTAAACAAAGATGGCACTCAGGACCTTTACGTGGCCAATGACTTTATAGAAAATGACTATTTCTATGTCAACTATGGTGATGGAACTTTTAAGGAGAGCGTTAAATCACTGACCAACCACGTTCCTTATTATTCTATGGGGGTCGATTTTGGCGATGTCAACAATGATGGTAATGAAGAAGTGCTAGTGGTTGAAATGAGACCTGAAGACTATCGAAGATCCAAAACCACCATGCCGGCTATGCAACCTGAATATTTTGCTAAGCTAAAATCCATGGGCTTTCAAGATCAATACATGCATAATGCATTGCAATATAACCATGGCAATGGCTTTTTTACCGATATCTCTCAGTTGGCAGGTGTTGATAAAACCGACTGGTCCTGGGCAGCATTGTTAAGCGACCTTGACAACGATGGATTTAAAGATATCATTGTGACTAACGGTTACCGCAGGGATGTGTATGATCGGGATACCAATGAAAAAATGAGGCAGTTTCTGAAGGAGAAAAACAATCTTGTGGATAGTGTAGAACAAGTGCTCGGCATTTTACCTTCTGTGAAACTGGTCAATTACATCTATCGCAATCAGGGGAATCTTCAATTTAAGAAAATGATGAAAGAATGGGGCTTTGACTTACCCAGTTTTTCGAATGGGGCTGCCTTGGGAGATCTGGACAATGATGGCGATTTGGACCTGGTAGTCAACAACATCGATGACCCTGCTTTTGTGTATGAAAATAAACTGAATCAATCACAAAATTACCTTCGGATTGCCTGCAAAGGCCAACCCAATAACCAATTTGGTATTGGAGCAAAAGTTACCATTCATTATGGCGATAAAAAGCAATACGCGCAGTTAAAAACTTCACGTGGCTATCTTTCTTCGTGCGAACCTTTTGTGCATTTTGGTATGGGAAATGTGACCAAAGTTGACAAAATAGAAATTGACTGGCCAGATTTTCGAAAAGTGGTGTACGAAAACGTGAAATGCAACCAGGTCATCATAGCAGATTATACAAAAACCAATCAGCAATCTAACTTTCAACAAACTTACTTTCCAGTATTTACGGAAGACGCTCAGGCTACCATTCTTCCAATGTATTACCATGTGGAGAACAGATTCGACGATTATCAGAAACAAAAATTATTGCCCCATCAGCTCAGTCGACTGGGGCCATTTGTCAGTGTGGCAGATGTGAATGGAGATGGCTTGGAAGATTTCTATGTCGGGGCTCCTCATTTCAAACCTAAGCAACTTTACCTGCAAACGGATTCTGCAACGTTTCGCTATAAATCGGTTTCCATTTTCGAAAAAGACAAAGATTACGAAGACATGCAAAGCGTATTTTTTGATGCAGATCGCGATGGTGACAAAGATTTGTATGTGGTATCCGGAGGAACTGAAATGGATGAAGACCTTCCTATTTACCAGGATCGTCTTTACATAAACGACGGAAAAGGAAATTTCACCAAAGACATTTCTAATTTACCTAAAATTAGATCCAGTGGAGCTTGCGTGTCAATTGCAGACATCGATGGGGACGGTGACATGGATATTTTTAGAGGGGGAAGAACCATTCCCAACCGGTATCCTTACCCTCCAAAATCATATTTATTAATCAATGATGGAAATGGAAAATTTTCAGATGTTACTGATGTTCAGGCTCCGCAACTGAGAAAAATTGGTATGGTAACTTCAGCTACCTGGGCGCAACTAACGGGTGATAGTTTACCTGAATTGATCGTTGTTGGAGAATGGATGCCCATCACTGTATTTGAAAATAAACAAGGAAATTTCCAACTTGCTGAATCTTCAAAATTTAATTTACAGAATACTGAAGGGTGGTGGAACAGAATTGTGAAAGTTGATGCTGACCATGATGGTGATTTGGATTTTATTGCCGGAAACCTGGGTACCAATTATAAATTCCATGCAAGCAAAGAAAAACCTTTTCTGGTCTATTGCGATGATTACGATCAAAACGGAACCTACGACATAGTTCTGGCCAAATACAATGGAAATGATATGGTCCCAGTAAGAGGTCGGCAATGCTCGTCCGAACAAGTACCATCCATTGCACAGAAATTTCCTAATTATTCCTCTTTTGCAGATGCAAAATTGAAAGACATTTATGGCGAAGGCTTAGAAAAAGGATTATCGTATAAAGCTCACATGTTTGAAAGTGTTTACTTGCGAAATGATAATGGAAAATTTACGATTGAGCCACTTCCGCCATCTTGTCAATTCAGTACCATTCAGGGTATTTTAGTGGAAGATTTTGACGGAGATGGCATTCAGGATGCACTGATTGCAGGTAATTTATTCAATGCGGAAATTGAAACCACTCGTGCCGATGCTTCTGTTGGCGTGTTTTACAAAGGAGAAAAGAATAACCTGTTCGGCAAACAACTCAATCCTAATGAATCCGGATTTTTTGCACCTCATGATGTAAAAGATATTCAGAGCATCAGGATAAATAATAAGCCATCCGTATTGGTGGGTATTAACAATAATGCATTGTACTTTTTCAGAAACATTAAATAATTCAATATTCAATTCTCAACAGTTGTTGTATGAACCTTATGAATAATTTTATCAATTGGCTTTTGGTTACAGTAGCTAGTGTGGCATTGATCCTGAACATTATGTCCTGTAATTCAGGAGGCGGAAGGCCATCGGTAAATCCGGATTTACCAGCTTTTGAATTGATGGATACGAATGCAACCGGAGTCGTTTTTCGCAATGAACTTCGACCAGATGTATTGCCCAATCCTTTAGAATACATCAATGTATTCAATGGAGGTGGTGTCATTTTGGTGGACATCAACAACGATCAATTAACCGATATCTTTCTGACGGGAAACATGGTTCCAAACCGCTTGTACCTCAACAAAGGAAATTTTAAGTTTGAAGACATTACAGAAAAATCAGGTATCTCCAAATACAAGGGATGGTTTACCGGTGGAGCCGTTGCTGACATCAACAACGATGGCTTTAAAGATATTTATGTATGCCGGTCCTTTTACCCTGACCAAGGTCCGGACGCAAGAAGAAATTTATTGTTGATCAATGATGGAAAATTAGGTTTTGTCGATAAAGCCAAAGAATTTGGAGTAGATGATGGAGGATATAGCATTTGTGCAAGTTTTTTTGACATGGATCTGGATGGTGATTTAGATTTGGTCGTAGGCAACCATCCACCCGACAGGATGTCTGGTGAATTGACTCACTATAAGCGTTTTCAAAATCCACCGGCTGAAACTTCCAATTCACTTTATAAAAATAACGGAGACGGAACTTTTACCAATGTTACCGCAAATTCAGGAATTCAAAGCTATGGTTGGACGCTTGGGTTGGTGACTTCAGATCTTACTGGAGATGGTTATCCAGATATCTATATTTCAGTAGACCATGAACAACCAGATTACTTTTTTGAAAATAATGGGAACGGTACTTTTAAGAATATCTTGTTTAAGGCAGTACAGCATACTTCACATTCCAGTATGGGTGTTGATGCAGCCGACATCAATAATGATGGTTTGATGGACTTTTTGGTGCTGGATATGCTGGCCGAAGACAATTATCGTGAGAAAGTCAACATGGCCAGTATGGATATCGAACGTTTTTGGAGATATCACTCTGCCGGTTACCATTATTCCTACATGCGCAATATGCTTCAGCTAAATAATGGAAACAAAACGTTTAGCGAAATCGGGCAAATGAGTGGAATTCACAATACCGACTGGAGCTGGAGTGTCTTACTCACCGATTTCAATTTGGATGGTTGGAAAGACATCTACATCTCCAATGGCTATTACCGGGATTTTCTCAACAAAGACTTCTTGAAACCCATGGTCCATCATGCAAATGAAATGCGCTTGAAAGGTGAATCGGATGAATCCATAGTGCGTTTCCTCCGCCAGCAAAACAATACAATGATTTCGACCAAGGTGCCCAATTTCTATTATGAAAACAATGGAGATCTTACGTTCAATGATAAATCTGCCGAAGCAAAACTGGATTTTAAAAGTTTCTCTTCCGGCGCAGCCTATGGAGATCTTGATAATGACGGTGATCCTGATTTGGTGGTCAATAACATTGATGATGTAGCATTAGTCTATAAGAACAACGCTATTGAGCGAAGCACCAATCACTTTTTGAAAATTCAATTGAAAGCACCGTCCGATGCACTTAAGTACAATACTAAAGTCGAGCTCACTACGTCTAAGGGAGTTCAGTTGGGAGAACTCATCACCACACGAGGATATCAATCCGTGGTGGATGACTATCTCTATTTCGGACTAGGAGCGGAATCTGTCATCCCATCATTGACCATTACCTGGCCAGGCAATAAACAACAAGTACTGCAAAATGTCAAAACAGATCAAATCATTACCTTAAAGTATGAAGATGCCAAACTGGCCAACTTGGTTAAAAACGCTGATCGCAAATTGTTTACCGACAGAACCAAAGAATTGAATGCAGAATTTTTGCATATCGAAAACGACTACGATGATTATCATAAAAGACAAATCTTGTTGCCTCATAAAATGTCCCAGTTTGGGCCTGCAATTTGCGTAGGAGACGTAAATAATGATGGCGCGGATGACTTTTTTGTTGGAGGTGCGGCAGGTCAGGAAGCAGCTATCTTTATTCAAAATACTTCCGGTCTGTTTTCTAAGCAACAAGCTGCATGTTTTACTACGGATAAACAGTTTGAAGATGTCGGCGCCGTTTTCTTTGATAAGGACCAGGATGGAGACCTGGATTTACTGGTAGTCAGTGGAGGCAATGAGTGGGATGATGAAAGAATGTATACACATCGCCTTTACGAAAATGACGGCGATGGAAATTTTACAAAATCAAATGGTCTGGTCGGCATTGGCAGCAGTGGGTCTTGCGCGGTTCCTGCTGACTTTGATCATGACGGTGACTTGGATTTGTTCATTGGAGGAAGGTTGTCTCCTGGAAAATATCCATTTCCCGGAACTTCCTTTTTACTGGAAAATACGGGAAAGTCATTTGTCGATGCAACCTCAAAATGGTCAGAAGGTTTGAAAAATGTCGGCATGGTGACCGATGCTAGCTGGTTAGATCTTAACGGTGACCAAAAACTGGATTTAATGGTAGTTGGTGAATGGATGAACATCACCCCTTTCATCAATACAAATGGGCGACTGATTGAATCGGCTAAATCTTTTGGTTTGGAAGAAACTTCAGGATGGTGGAACCGCATCATTCCCGGTGATGTGGACCAGGACGGCGATATGGATTTTATTGTAGGGAATCTTGGAACTAACTATAAATATCGCACAACCAAAAATAAACCATTTCAAGTTTACGCAGGGGATTTCGACCAAAACCAAAAATCAGACATCATATTAGGTTGGTATAAAAAGGATGGCAATCTTTTCCCCGTTCGTGGAAGGCAGTGCTCTTCCGAGCAAATGCCTATGATTTTGGATAAATTCAAAACCTATGACCAATTTGGAAAATCTACTCTCGAAGAAGTCTATGGGGATATGTTAAAGAATGCCCTGAATTACCGAGCTCGAACTTTTGAAAGTGTTGCCTTGATCCGCAACGGTGATAAATTTGAAATCAAAAGCTTGCCTCACCGGGCTCAGATTGCGCCGGTGAACGGCATCGTCCTGGAAGATTTTGACGGGGATCAAAAAAAGGATTTGGTTATCGGTGGGAACCTCTTTGTATCTGAAGTGGAAACCGGAAGGGCAGATGCCGGAACAGGCTTATTCCTGAAAGGCAATGCAACAGGATGGTTTGATGAGGTTAATCCTGGAAAATCAGGATTGGCCATTAGCGGAGATGTCAAAAACATCCTTTTAATGAAGAAGTCGTATTCGGGTGAGCCTTATTTACTGGTTGCGAACAACAACGGACCTATCCAACTCATTTCCGTCAAAAAAGGTGAATAAGGTAGGTTTCTAACCGATAAAGTAGCACCTTGGCCGCCTAATAATTTAATCAACTAAAGGAAAAATTTTGAATTTAATTAATTGTATTTCAGTGTATTATACATTTGTAAATAAAATATTAAAAAAAAAGTGTTGCAGAATGATAAACTGTATATCTTTGCGTAGATAGAGTATACCTCTGGAGTAGATATGTATATGTACTACAGGGGTAAAAGGATGAAGCCGACGAAGCCAGTCCCCCTCTGTTAAAAAAGAAAGGAGCAAAATTTATTATCTTATTTTTTAGGGCTATTGCGCTAAAAGATGGGACAATCGGTTTTGTGTACTGACGAAGCAAAAAATTTAATTTTTATAACCAAAACTATTTCTCATGAAAAAGACGAATTTTTATGTCCTAAAATCCTTTGTGATTTTATTTGCATTAAGTTTTGTTCTTTTAGGCCTATCTTCTAATTTCAATTCGCTGTCTGCTCAGGTAAAATCTCCCCTGCCAAAATTGGTTCAGGTGGGTGAAGCCATTGCTATTGTGACTTCTGAAATGGAAAATTTGACTCAAAAGAGCAATGGTAATCAGGCAAACCTTACTGCCGGTGAACAAGCGAGAATGCGTATGATGGGTGTCATTCTCGGTGAATTAAGAACTAACAGAGACTTTGTAGGTTATCAGACCGAGTATGCTGTACATCTGGCAGCTACACAATCTACTTATGATCAGATTAGCCAAAGTGGCGCGAATACCGTCGCATTGGATCCTTTTACCTGGATCAGCAACAAGTACCACAATGATCCTGAGTACAAATACATCGTCCAAAAACTAAAGTTCTAATTCCAAAATGGGATTCTTTGTAGAAATTTTTAAATCAAAAACCAAATCTCATGAAAATAAATTTATTATCTAATCCTTTGAAAGCCTGCCAGGTTTTGTGTTTGTTGCTGGTAGGTTTGACTTGGACCATGAGCTTAAATGCTCAGTGTCCGGGTCGTTCAACGACCTGTCGTTTTGCAGGAACCACTGCCACTAACGACACCATTCAGCCAGCCATTATTCTGGGCTTGAATCCAGGTACCTGTTTGGCTACAGTAAACGTACCACGTCCAGCGTATAACGTTGCAAGATGTGGCTCTGCAGCTGATTACACATTAGGTAGAACGCTGGGTAATTTAACACTAAGAAATGATGTAGGCTGTTCATTCGCTGAGGCTTGTAATTCATCTTTTGGTTGTGGAATTATTACAGTGACCAATGTTGCTGCTCCAGTTGCTCCTGTGGGCAACTCTGGTGCTGCAACTTCTCCATACGATGTAAACTGCGGACCAGTGCAAATCGTCATGTTTGACAATGGTACCTCCAATTGGAGTGATACTTATAACATGTTGGTTTCTGGTTGTAATGTGGGTACTTATACATCTGGTAACAACACTAACGATACTTTACGTGTTCCACGCGGTACTTATAACAATGAAGTTATCGCTACCAATGGTTTTGTTCGCGTTCAACCTGATCATGCCTGGGGTGGTGTAACTACCTTCGGTGAGTGCGTTCCTACCTTCCAGGTGAACGTACCCAACGGTTGCTGCGAATCCATCAACAACATTACCAACAACTGTAACACACCTACCATTACGAGTGCAGGTGGTCGTTATTACATTCGTTGGACAGGTGATGCAAATGATGGCGCTGTTGTAGGTATTCAACAAGTGATTATTCAGGATACTGAACCTCCAACATTTGTAGGTTGTCCAAAGGCGGTTGTCATAAACCTGGGACCTGGCGAATGCGAAGGTTCTTGGGATGCTCCACCGATCATGGCAATGGACAACTGTCCTGCTGCCATTGTTCAAACTGGAACTGAAATGATATCTCCAGCTTGCCAAGCTGCTTACAACATCGTTTGGAACCCAGGTTTCTTCGGTGGTAACATGTGGGATATTCAAAATACTTCTACGCGTCCTCTTATTTTCCACGGCATTGACGTAGCCTGGAGAAACATGGATACGGCTACCGTGTGGTATACTACTGCTCCTGGAAGTCACGTACCTGTACGTTTTACAGCTTCTGCCTGGACCCGTTGCAATAGCGGAGCTTGGGTTGCTGGAGGCGGTGGTGCTTTCCCTGCACCTGCAAGAACTTACATCGACTTGAGAACCAGAACTTTGGTGGCTCGTTCAAGCTGTACCGGGACTACAGTGGATACCATCCGCGGTGGTTGCCCTGTAATCCAACCTGGTGAAACCCGTGGTATTTACATCGCTGGTATCCGTGGCCAGGGTGGAATGTATTGGAGCAACGGTGGTTGTACTACTACAGGAAATCCTTGGGGTGATGCCAACTTGAAGATATTGAAAAATCCTACCATGTCTTGCGTATTCGGAACCGGATTGTTTGGCGTGGGTGGTGGTTTGGCCATTACGGGTAACAACCAATTTGTGGGTAACATTCGTTACAGCTTCCCAGCTGCTAACAATATGATCGAAGTGGTTCAGACTTGCGGTCAGCCTTATGGCCCCGGATGTTTCTTCCCAATCGGTTGTACAACTTTGTGTTATACTGCCACTGATGCTCAAGGCAACGTAGCAAGATGTCAGTTTGACGTTTGTGTTAACGAGTATGCTAACACCGTTACAGCTCTTGCATGCCATGATGAAATCCAAATCAGCTTGGATGAAAATTGTTCTGCAACCATTTCAGCTGACGAAGTACTGAGCGGTGGACCATACCGTTGCTATGATGACTACACAGTAGAAATCCGCGACTGGATCACAAACAACATCGTGGACAGACAACCTAATGTACCTGGTGCTCAAGTTGGTGTTCAGGATTTAGGCCGTGAATTGAAAATCACTGTTCGCGATCCTCAAACTGGAAACAGCTGTTGGGGACACGCTACCGTTGAAGATAAATTACCTCCTTCTATGGTTTGCGCCAGAGATACATGCGTTCCATGTTATTCTCCGACTTCACCAGCCTATACAGGATCTCCTTCTGTTGACGAAAACTGCTCAAGCTATACCTTGACATACAAAGACAACGTAGTGTTCGGAAGCTGTGCTATCGGTAACGATCGCGTAATCCGTAGAACATGGACCGCTACAGACGGTTCTGGAAATAAATCAGTTTGTGTTCAAACCATCACGGTTTCTTTAGGAACACTGTTTGATGCTGAAGTTCCTCTGAACTGGGACAATATTGAAAACCCAATGTTGTCTTGTGATGGTAAGATAAATCCAAGTAAAGATGTAACGCCTCACATGTTGGCTTATCCATATTGTGTTGACGGTTATTTACTTGACTCTGCTCATTGGTTTGCTACAGGTGGTTTCTTACCAAGTCCTGCTGGTGACCTTGCTGGAGAGCGTTTACCAAGAACTTTGGGATGGAATTGTATCGATGCTGGCGAATATGCTGGTCATCCAAGCCCATATCCAATTTACTACCCTGCACACCCAAGCTGGAGACCAAACAATCCAGTATGTTGGGGACCTGACCAGGTTGTAATGTGGCATGGAACAGGTTATCCAGGTGGCGTAAACTGCAAAAACCTTGGAGTAACCTGGAAAGATATCACCATTGACTTGGCTACCCCAGGATGCGATGCCGGTGACGTAGGTTGTTTCAAAATCATTCGTCAATGGACCGTTATGGACTGGTGTACCAGCGAATTGGGTGGTGTTAACCAAATCATCAAAGTTGCTGATGCAGAAGGACCAAAGATCCTGTATCCTGATACTGTTATTGTCAACATGGAAGTGTGGACATGTACTGGTCGTTGGGAAGTTCCACCAGCCTGGTTGATCGACAACTGCAGCAATGAAATTCATTATACGGTAGAAGTTGAAGCAGGTACTGTTTTGGGTAACGAAGTGAGTGGTTACGTAGTGGTTGATATGCCTATGGGTATCCAAAATGGCTACGTTGTAGCTGAAGACTGCTGTGGTAACATCACCAAGAAAAGAATTGCTTTGAACGTTCAAGATAACGTTCCACCTGTTGCAGTTTGCGAACAGAAGACCGTTGTTTCTATCAATGGAAACCAATCTCCTGGAGAAAACTTTGCAAAAATCTTTGCTGAATCATTTGATCAGGGAAGCTTTGATAACTGTGCTCCACACATCTTCTTCAAAGTGATCCGTATGGAACACCTGAGAGGAACCAACAACGGTAGCAATGCTAACCAAGCTGATAATGGTACCAACTGTGCCGGAATCAATGGTGATGACAATGCTATCCTTGATGGAAACCAAATCTACTTCGATGATCATGTGAAATTCTGCTGTTCAGATGTTGGAAAAACAATTATGGTTGTGTTCCGTGTATTTGATCGCGAAACTGGAGCTGGTCCTATTGCTCCTTCTAGAATGAACCCTGGTGGTAACCTGTTCAACCGCTTCAGCGATTGTATGGTTGAAGTTGAGGTTCAAGATAAGAGTGTTCCAACCGTAGTTGCTCCACCAAATATCGTGGTAAGCTGCTGGTTCTGGTTTGACGTTGACAATTTAGATGATCCTAACGATGCTACTTTCGGTAGAGTAGTGACAGATCTTTCTGTCAGAAAGAAAGTGGTTACCAAAGATTTGGTATGCTACAATTATTGTGTAAGAAATGACTACACTGGTTATCCAGGATATGTTCCTGGTGCACCACCATCAAACCCACCTGCTTGGAACAGAGCTTGTGACTATTACAGACAATTATTTGATACTGCTCACGCAGACAGAAAATATGAATTGACCTGGGGATTTGACGGTTATGTATTGAGCAATTGCGGAAACACACCTACCATCAGCGTAAACGATAATCGCGAATGCGGTCAGGGTCAATTGACTCGTACCGTTGTAGCACGTGGACCAAATGGTATCAGTGTTACAGCTACTCAGACCATCTGGGTGGTTGACTGCGATCCTTTCTACATCAACCGTGCAGACAACTGCGATCCTGATGATGACATTACCTGGCCAGGTAACTGTACCGGTCAAGCAACAACCATCGATGGTTGCGGCGCTGACTTAAGCCCAGACAATCCATTATTGGGTAGACCCGTAGTTGAAAACGGAGCAGATGATCTTTGTGCATTGATCTCCATCGAATATTTCGACGAAGTATTCACGATTGAGCCAGATGCATGTTTCAAAGTATTGCGTAAATGGGTAGTGATTGACTGGTGTCAATACGATCCAAGCATCGATCCAGTAAACGGAAGATGGGAATACTTACAGATCATCAAAGTTCACGATTCAGACAAACCAGTGGTTAGCATTAGCGTAGGCGATTGCGAACCAGCAGTTAAAACCAATGGAGTATGTTATGGACATCTGACCATTACAGCAGATGCAACAGACAACTGTAGCCCACTGGATTGGCTGTTCTATGACTATAAGATCGACGCATTCAACGATGGAAAAGGAGCACATTCAGGCTACGACTTCATCGTAGGTCCATTGACCCGCAAAGAATTTGCAGCTGGTCGTACACCATTGTTCCACGATAACCCATTTGCAGACAATCCAAACAATCCGTTTGAAGCATCTGGAACTTATCCTGTAGGTGTACACAAAATCTGCTTCCACGTTGAAGACGGATGTGGAAACGTAGGAATCGCATGTCAGTTGTTTGAAGTGAAGGATTGCAAAGCACCAACACCATACTGTTTGACAGGTGTAATTACAGTACCAATGCCAGCAAGTGGATGTGTAACGGTATGGGCAAAAGACCTCGACAGAGGAAGCTTTGACAACTGTACAGATGCAGATGACTTGTTGTTCTACTTCGATGGAGATCCAACCAAGACCAGCATCACAATTTGCTGCAGCGATTTCGTAGCGGCAGGTGCAAATGACGAATTGGTGGTGGATGTACAAATGTGGGTAGAAGATCAAGAAGGTAACACGGACTACTGCAAAACAGTGGTGATCGTTCAGGACAATCAGGATATCTGTCCTGATGGAGTTCAAAAAGGACGTATTACCGGTGATCTGGTAACAGAAAAAGGAGATGAAACAGAGTTAGCTAATGTTCAGATGTATGTAGGTGCTCAAATGATGCGTGAAGTCATCACAAAACAAGATGGACACTTCATGTTTGGTGACCTGGCATTTGGAGCCACTACCGAGTATATGGTTCGTCCATTGCGTAATGACAATCATGTAAACGGTGTTTCTACTGCGGATATCGTCAAAATCCAGCGTCATATCTTAGGTATTGAGTATTTGAACTCACCTTATAAGATCATTGCTGCTGACGTTAACAATAGTCAGAACATTACTGCATCCGATGTAACTGAAATTCGCAAACTGATATTAGGCGTTAGCTCTGAATTTGCAAAAGTTCAATCTTGGACGTTTGTGCCTAAAGAGTATGTATTCCCTAATCCATCCGTACCATACAACGCTCCTCGTGAAGTTCTCATTGCAATGCCAAATGCTTCAACACATGATGAAGATTTCGTTGCTGTGAAAATGGGAGATGTGACTGGAAATGCTGTCGCTCATAATGTCAACGGTTCAAGTACTCGTACCAATGAGAAATTGAATCTTGAAATTGAGTCAGGAAATCTGGTTGCAGGTGAATCTTATACTGTAGAGTTTAAATCCAGTAATTTCTCTGATATCATTGGATACCAATTTACTTTGAACTTTGACCAAACTGCAATGATGTTTGATAAAGTCGGAGGTGGTGCTCTTGAATTAGATGAAACTAACTTTGGATTATCTCGTTTGGAAGAAGGTAAGATTACCACCAGCTGGAACAACAGGACGGGTGTAAGCTTTGGAAAAGATGAAGTGTTGTTCAGTATAACATTTACGGCACTGAAAAATGGTAGCATTCATGAACTTCTTGCTGTAACCAGCGATGTAACGTTTGCTGAGGCATATAACTCGAAATTGGAAGAAAGAGGAGTTGAACTCGGAATTCGGACGGATGATGGTATAGTTGGCAGTGGTGTTTTTGAATTGTACCAGAATACACCTAACCCATTTGATGTTGAAACGGTGGTGAATTTCAGATTACCTAAAGCATCTCCCGCAAAACTCAGTATCTATGATGTAACTGGAAAAGTTATCAGAGTATACGATTTACAGGGAGTGAAGGGAATGAATTCAATCCGAATCACAAAGGATGATGTTGATGTTTCTGGAGTATTGTATTATCAGTTAGATGCTGCAGATCATACCGCTACCAAGCGAATGACAAAGTTGAAGTAATCATTGTAAACAACAATAATAAAAAGGCCCTGCTCTAAAGTGGGGCCTTTTTATTTATGGGATCCTTCATAATCAATTCAAGCCATACGAACAAAAGGAACGACCTCTCCTCTAGAGGAAGGGAAATATCTAGCCTTCCTAATGGCTATAGAATTTAGCAGAAAACTGGTTTTTGGTGGTGGTAAATTTTATGATAAAAAATTATATATGCCTATCATACTGAATGGGGAACACGAACTGGAGAAGCATTATGGCTAAGCAGTAACCTTATATTAAATTTTTAAAAACTTAAACTGAACTTTGTTTTTCAGGGATGCAATCGTTGGAGCAAAATCCTGATGACTTCGTCAGCAGCCTGATAAACCGGGGTTCCAGGACCAAAAACAGCTGAAACACCAATTTTTTTGAGAAATGCCCAATCTTTTTCGGGAATCACTCCACCTACGATCACCATGATGTCTGATGCTTGATGTTGATTAAGGTATTCGATAAGTTCGGGGACTAGAGCGTTGTGTCCAGCGGCCAAAGAAGAGATTCCGATTACATGAACATCATTTTCGATAGCTTGCCGGCCAGCTTCTTCCGGAGTTTGAAATAAGGGACCGAGATCAACATCAAAACCCAGATCTGCAAATCCAGTAGCAATAATCCGTGCCCCGCGGTCATGGCCATCTTGTCCTAACTTAGTGACTAAAATGCGTGGACGTCTGCCCTCCAATTCAGCAAAACGATTGGTTTGTTTTTTTACTTTATCGAGTTGATCGCCTTTCATATAGTTTTTCAAATATACTCCAGTAACCACTCTTGATTCAGCAACATGCCTTCCAAATACGTTTTCTAAGGCCAAAGAAATTTCTCCAAGAGTTGCTTTAGCTTTTGCTGCTTCAATAGCGACTTCCAATATATTGGCATCAGCAGTCCTTGCTGCCATTTCAAGCGCTTGCAGAGATTTTTCCACTTTCTTAATATCGCGAGATTGTTTAAGAAGCTTAAGTTTATTTATTTGCAAATTCCGTACTTTATGTGTGTCTATGTCGAGAATTTCAAAATCAATTTCAGATTTTGAGACAAACACATTGACTCCGATAATTTGGTCTTGTGTTGAATCAATGGCAGCTTGCTTTTTTGCAGCTGCTTCCTCAATCCTGAACTTTGGAATGCCTTTTATTACTGCCTGAGTCATGCCCCCTGCATCTTCAATCTCTTGAATCAATCCTTTGGCTTTTAGATAAATTTCTTTTGTTAGGGACTCTACGAGGTGGGAGCCACCGAATGGATCAACAGCTTTGCATATACCGCTTTGTTTTTGAAGATAAAGTTGTGTATCGCGAGCAATTTTAGCAGAGAAATCGGTCGGCAAAGCAATGGCTTCATCCAACGCGTTGGTATGAAGGGATTGTGTCCCACCCAGGACTGCGGCCATAGCCTCTATGGTTGTTCTAGTCACATTATTTGCAGGATCTTGTTCGGTCAAACTCCATCCGGAAGTCTGACAATGCGTGCGAAGAGCAAGGGATTTTATATTCTTTGGATTGAATCTATGGATGAGTTCTGCCCATAAGATCCTGGCTGCCCTCATTTTTGCAATTTCCATAAATAGGTTCATCCCGATTCCCCAGAAAAAGGAAATACGTGGTGCAAATTGATCAATGTTTAATCCTGCTTTTAATCCAGCTCTAACATATTCCAATCCATCGGCTAAGGTGTAGGCCAACTCAATGTCTGCACTGGCTCCGGCCTCCTGAATATGATATCCGCTAACGCTTATACCGTTAAATTTAGGAAGGTATTTGGCACAATAACTGAGTATATTGCCAATAATTCGCATGGAAGGTTCAGGTGGATAGATGTAGGTATTCCGGACCATAAATTCCTTCAGAATATCATTTTGGATGGTACCTGTTAGTTTTTGAATATCGATACCCTGATTCATTGCGGTAGCAATGTAAAAAGCCATAATGGGAATCACGGCTCCATTCATGGTCATTGATACTGAAATTTGATCTAATGGAATGCCTTCAAACAAGCGTTCCATATCTTCGAGGCTATCAATGGCTACCCCAGCCTTTCCTACATCACCTTTTACCCTTGGGTGATCTGAGTCATACCCACGGTGTGTGGCTAAGTCAAATGCCACAGACAATCCTTTTTGCCCAGCGGCAAGATTTCGACGGTAAAAAGCATTGCTTTCTTCAGCACTTGAAAAGCCTGCATACTGGCGAATGGTCCACGGATGATTCAGATACATTGAGGCATATGGACCCCTAAGGAATGGTGGAACTCCGGCAATGTAATGTTTATATTCTTCGGGATGATCTGATTTAGTATAGTGTGATAAGATGTCAAATCCTTCAGCTGAGTGATAATTAATTTCCTTAGATAGTTTGAAATCAGAGGAAAACTGAATCTCTTTCTTCAATATGTCTTCTAAATGCTGCATGCTTATTCCATTCTCTTTCTTTGATATAGCCAATTACTGGAAGGGTTTGCAACAATTTTGATTTGATTGTTTTTTTCCAAAAATAATTTTAAAGCGAACATTGCATAGGCTTTTTCATCTTCGGTTGAATCAAGCTGTGATTCAAAGGATAATTGGTTTAGGTTGACAAAACTTGTATCAAATTTTCCAGAGATAAAATCTGGATGATCTACAACAAAAGCTCCGTAATCCAAAGTAGTTTCAATTCCTTCTATTTCAAAATTCATGATGGCTGATTTCAATAAATGAATTGCATCACTTCTATCTTTTCCTTTAACAATGAGTTTGGAAATTAAAGGATCATATTGAATGGGGATATCCATCCCTTCTTCATAACCTGAATCTACCCGAATGTATTGACCACAGGGTGGTCTATAGCGTACCAAAGTTCCAGTGCTAGGCAAAAAATTATTATGAGGATCCTCTGCACAAACTCTTAATTCAATGCTATGTCCATGAATGCTCAAATCACTTTGTTTAAAGGGGAGGGGTTTACCTTCGGCGATTTCAATTTGAAGTTGCACCAAATCCAAGCCGGTAATATATTCTGTTACAGGGTGTTCAACCTGGAGCCGGGTATTCATTTCAAGGAAATAATAATTGTGGTGCTCATCCAATAAGAATTCTATGGTTCCTGCGCCTACATAACCGCAGCCTAAAGCGAGCTTTAAAGCGTCACTTCCCATTCTTTCACGCAAAGTTGGATCTAAACATGAAGAAGGTGCCTCCTCAATTATTTTTTGGTGACGTCGTTGAATACTGCATTCCCTTTCAAAAAGGTACACTCCGTTGCCAAATTGATCGGTTAAGATTTGAATTTCTATATGTCGTGGTTTGATAATTTGTTTTTCAATAAAAACAGCACCATCTCCGAAAGCAGAAAGAGCCTCGCTGGAGGCTGAATTGAGTTGAGTCTCCAATTCATCCGGATGCATAACGAGTCTCATCCCTTTACCTCCACCACCAGCTGATGCTTTGATCAACAATGGGAATCCGGTTGAGTGCGCTATCATTTTAGCTTTTTCAAGATCCTGAATAGGTTCGTCTGTACCAGGAACAAGGGGAACATTCAGTTTTTTTGCGAGTTGCTTTGCTTGAATTTTCGAACCCATTTGCAACATAGCATGAGCCGAAGGACCAATAAAACAAATTTTTTCAACTTCAAGTTTTTTAGCAAACTCAGGATTTTCACTCAGGAACCCATACCCAGGATGAATCGCGTCGGACTTCGTTTTATGTGCAACTTCCACAATACGGTCCATTCGCAAATACGAATTCCGCGATGGAGCTTCTCCTATGCAATAAGCTTCATCCGCTAATTTTGTATGCAGTGCTTCGGAATCGATATCGCTAAAAACTGCAACGGTTTTTATTCCCATTTTTTTAGCGGTTTGAATAATACGCACTGCAATTTCACCACGGTTTGCTATCAGTATTTTCTTAATCATACTTTGCTAAATTCTCTTAGTCTTTCCCATAGGGCATTGGCAAATTTTATTGTCATGTCATCTATATGATAAGCTCCATTCAAAGGATCTGAAAATCCAAATATCTTAGCCTCCTGCTTGACTATCTGCTGAAGATGGATACTGGCCTTGGTCCATTTGGAGTCTTGATCTGAATTCAGTAAATCTGCACTGTCCAATAACAAACAATCTACACCTCCTAAGACAGCTGAGACACTCATGCAGCTCATTTGGATCAGATTGGAGTAGGGGTCTTTACCAAAATCTTTAGAAGTAATTGTAGCAACGTGTAATACGCTGGAGTTGTTTAAGCATTCACTCAGATTTCTTAATACGATCTGTGAGGCCCTAAGGGTATAAATGTTTTTAAGAAAGTCATTATTTAATTCATGGTACAAAAGTATTGTTCCATCTTTCTTATTTGGGGCGTTGCAAATTTTATACAATTGGTCCGCTAATGAGTTTATTGTACCATTTGAAACAAATGCAGGAGTGAAAATAAAATCTTTTGGATTCGAATTTTCTGATATGATTAGTGCCTTTCTAAAATCAGCGTTTGATTTAAAATACTCGCAAAAATGAATATAATAGGGATGTTTAGATGGAAGAAAAAAACCAAGTTGAAGATAATCAATCATTACGTTTTGGAATGCGTATTCCAGTTGAGTTGAATCTTCAATATGGGTAAGATCTGTTTGAATCCATTCAATTCCATTATCTAAGGATAATTGTATCAATTCTGTAAGATGAAGGTGGTTTTTCGGAAATATACGGATACCTGATTTCCAATTTTGCTTGTTGACTTCTTCAAGATTAATTTCGTGTTTAACGTCTGTAAAAAATGAGAATGGATCTGAAATAAGTCCATCGTTTGTTACTTGGACAATATCAGTTATTTGTTTTTCAGGATGGTCTTTCAGGACCTGTTCTATCCAGGACTGTTTTGATTGGTAAGGCCATAACATTATGTTATTTTCCATCCTGATGTTGTTCAAAAATAATGAGCAGTTGATTTTTTTCAACCTTGTCCCCTTTTGAAGTATGAATCTCCTGAACGATTCCATCATGCTGAGACCGCAAAATATTTTCCATTTTCATTGCTTCGAGCGTTATTAAATGGTCTCCTTTGACAACGGATTGCCCGACAGATACTTTTACATCAAGTACCAATCCTGGCATTGGTGCCATTAGCGCATCATCATGAACTGATTTTTTTGAATTAAATCCCAAATCGCTTATGAGCTGGTCGAGCGGCGATTCAATCTTAAAAATTTTCTTTTTTCGTCCAATTTTCAGAGTAACCAGACCCTCTCTCAGATTTACATCAATCAATTCGGCATTCAGATGGGTATTGTTCATACGAAACTGGTAAGTTTGAGCCCCGGTTTGGAGTAATGAAAATGCTTCTAAAGGGTTGGACTCCAACGTATAAGATCGAGTTTGACAATGTACGAGATATTTCAAATTTGAGGTGATTTGAATGGATTGCAAAGATAATCCGGAGGCTTGAAAATTGATGTTAAAAAACTTGGAATCCATACAAGGAAAAATCTGTTGATCGTGGATATGTTAGGTATGCAGCTGTAGTTGATCAAACTGCTATTTGGATTG
>WBZV01000280.1_pt1 | contig 33358 bp, 30 predicted proteins | sample 5204221 | NCBI WGS metagenome assembly WBZV01 (sample SAMN12344360, study PRJNA552823) | activated sludge metagenome | biome: Activated sludge suspended growth; feature: Nitrification reactor; material: Wastewater; isolation source: activated sludge from nitrification reactor of wastewater...
AATGCCCTCGAAGCTCTCGCCGGCCTTCTTCGGGTTGACGCCGGCGACGAAGCAGTTCTTGCCGTTCGCGTAGGCCTGGCAGCCCTTGGTGTGGAACTGGCCGGTCTTGCCCGTGATGCCCTGGGTGATGACCTTGGTGTCCTTGTTGATGAGGATGCTCATGTCGGTTCTTCCTGCGGGCTTGCGGTTACTTGACGGCGGCGACGATCTTGGTCGCGGCTTCGGCCATGGTGTCGGCACTGATGATGGGCAGGCCGGATTCCTTGAGCATCTTCTTGCCCAGTTCCTCGTTGGTGCCCTTCATGCGCACCACCAGCGGCACCTTCAGGTTGACCGCCTTGCACGCGGCGATCACGCCCTCGGCGATGGTGTCGCAGCGCATGATGCCGCCGAAGATGTTGACCAGGATGGCCTTCACCTTGGGCGAGGACAGCATGATCTTGAAGGCCTCGGTGACCTTCTCGGCGGTGGCGCCGCCGCCGACGTCGAGGAAGTTGGCCGGCTCGCCGCCGAACAGCTTGATGGTGTCCATGGTCGCCATCGCGAGGCCGGCGCCGTTGACCAGGCAGCCGATGTTGCCGTCGAGCTGGATGTAGGCGAGGTCGAACTTGCTCGCTTCGATCTCGGCCGGATCCTCTTCGTCGAGGTCACGGTAGGCGACGATCTCGGGGTGGCGGAACAGCGCGTTGGAGTCGAAGTTGAACTTCGCGTCCAGCGCGATCAGGTTGCCCTTGCTGTCGCAGTTGAGCGGGTTGATCTCGACCAGCGAGGCGTCCGTCTCCATGTAGCAGCGGTACAGGTTCTTGAACAGCGTCACCGCCTGGGCGTGCGAGCCTTCGGGCAGGCCGATCGCCGCGGCGATCTTCCTGGCCTGCGCGTCGCCCAGGCCGGTGAGCGGATCGATCACCTCGGTGATGATCTTCTCGGGCGTGCTGTGCGCCACTTCCTCGATGTCCATGCCGCCTTCGCTGGAGGCGATGAAGGCGACCTTCTGCGTCGCGCGGTCGGTGACCAGCGAGACGTAGTACTCCTTCTTGATGTCCGCGCCTTCTTCGATGTAGAGGCGGCGCACCTTCTGGCCCTCGGGGCCGGTCTGGTGCGTCTTGAGCTGCATGCCCAGGATCTGGCCGGCCAGCGTCTTCAGGTCGTCCAGCGTCTTGGCGACCTTCACGCCGCCGCCCTTGCCGCGGCCGCCGGCGTGGATCTGCGCCTTCACCACCCAGACCGGGCCGCCCAGCTTCTGCGCCGCTTCGGTGGCTTCGTGCACGCTGAAGGCCGGGTAGCCGCGCGGCACCGGCACGGAAAACTGACGCAGGATTTCCTTGCCCTGGTACTCGTGGATCTTCATGGGAGTGTCTCGCTTGCTCGGGTTGCAGAGGGGAGGGAAGCGGCCGCGGGGTCTTGGGCGCCCCGGTACCAACGCGGATAGAACAGTTTTACGGCCGCGCCGTCGGTGCGCAAGGCGTGGCAGCGGTCGAGCTGGAAGGGCTTGTGCTCGCCGTCCTCGCGGGTGTCGATCACCTCGCCGGCGAAAGCCTGGATCACCGCGGTGGGCAGCACCTGGGTGAGTTCGGTCAGATGGGTGCAGCCGAGGCTGCCGCCGAGGCGTTCCTTGACGGCGGCACGGAAGCCCTTGAGCAGGTTCAGGCCGGCGAGCGCCTGGTAGGCGTCGCCGTGATCGTCGCAGTGGCCGGGGTAGGGCATCCAGCGCGTCTCGGAGCCCGCCTCGACGATGTTGAGCTGCTCGTCGACGACCAGGCGCAGCAGCATGTCGTGGATGGGGTCGCCTGCCTTGCGCAGTCCGCCGGCGAGCTTGGCATCGCGCGTCTTGATGTCGCGGATCTCGGCATCGACCTCCCACAGCCCGTTGCCGCGCGCATAGACGTGGACGTCGATGCTGCGGCGGTGCTTGAGCTGACGCTCGGGCGCGGCAGGCGGCAGGGCCATGGAGACGGACCGGTGGGTGCTGTGGCGAAACGGGCGCGGCAATGTAGCATGCTGCGTTGCATCAAAGCTGACAATCCGCTGGCAGCGCCGGCAGCCGCCAGCCTGGCCGGATCAGTCCTCGTCCGGGCCCGCGCCCGCTTGGCGCAGCACGCGCCGCACCGTCTCGGCCGAGAAGCCGCGGCTGACGAGAAAGCGCGCCTGCCGGGCGCGGCCGGCCGCATCTGCCGCCGGCGCGGCGAACTTGCGGCTCCAGACCTCGCGGGCGCGGTCGAACTCGCTGGCCTTGAGCGCCTGCGCTGATTCGGCGTCGAGCACGACGCCGTGCTGGGCGAGTTCCTGCTGGATGCGCAGGTTGCCGTGGCGCGCCGCCCGCGCGTGGATGCGCGACTCGGCGAAGCGCTGCTGGGAGAGGTACTGGTGGGCCTCCAGCCAGTCGAGCACCTCGACCACCTTGGCCATCACCTCGCCCGGCTCGGGTGCCTCGACGGCTTGCGCCGACGCCCCCGCCTGGGCCTGGGCCTGCGCCACCAGGGCGCGCGCGTGCGGCAGCAGCTTGCGCTGCATCTCCGCACGGCTGTGCTCACGTTGCGCCAGCCACTGCAGCGCCCGCCCTTTCAGCGAGCGCGGCGGGCGCGCCGGTTTCACTTGCTCTCGGCGTCGCCGGCGGGCAGCTGCGGAATGCCCACGGCCTCGCGCACCTTGTTCTCGATCTCGCGCGCCAGCTCGGGGTTCTCGCGCAGGAACTCGCGCGCGTTGTCTTTGCCCTGGCCGATCTTCTCGCCGGCGTAGGCGTACCAAGCGCCGCTCTTCTCGAGGATCTTGTGGTTCACGCCCATGTCGATCACTTCGCCCTCGCGGCTGATGCCCTGGCCGTAGAGGATGTCGAACTCGGCGGTCTTGAAAGGCGGCGAGACCTTGTTCTTGACGACTTTCACCTTGGTCTCGTTGCCGATGACCTCTTCGCCCTTCTTGATCGAGCCGATGCGGCGGATGTCCAGGCGCACCGAGGCGTAGAACTTGAGCGCGTTGCCGCCGGTGGTGGTTTCGGGGCTGCCGAACATCACGCCGATCTTCATGCGGATCTGGTTGATGAAGATGACCATGGTGTTGGTCTTCTTGATCGTGGCGGTCAGCTTGCGCAGCGCCTGGCTCATCAGGCGGGCCTGCAGGCCGGGCAGGGAATCGCCCATCTCGCCTTCGATTTCCGCCTTGGGCGTGAGCGCGGCCACCGAGTCGACCACCACCAGATCGACCGAGCCGGAGCGCACCAGCGCGTCGACGATCTCGAGCGCCTGCTCGCCGGTGTCGGGCTGGCTGATCAGCAGCTCCTGCAGGTTGACGCCGAGCTTCTGGGCATAGGAGGTGTCGAGCGCGTGCTCGGCGTCGATGAAGGCGCAGGTGCCGCCGCCCTTCTGCATCTCGGCGATGACCTGCAGCGTCAGCGTGGTCTTGCCCGAGGATTCCGGGCCGTAGATCTCGACCACCCGGCCGCGCGGCAGGCCGCCGACGCCCAGCGCGATGTCCAGGCCCAGCGAGCCGGTGGAGACGACCTCGATGTCTTCGATCTTCTCGCCCTCGCCGAGGCGCATGATCGAGCCCTTGCCGAACTGCTTTTCGATCTGCGCCAGCGCGGCCTGCAGGGCCTTGGCTTTTTCGGTGTTGAGGGCTTTGACGGGTGCATCCATGCGGCGTTCTCCTGGAAAGTGGCGGCACTGTAGCTCAAAAGCTGGATGTTTGTACAGTAGCCGCGGCGTCGCTTTCCGCCCATCCCTACAATGCGGGCGACGGCCCCGCGAGAGCCGGTGAGGAGACCCAACCATGCGCATCCTTGTCGCCGAAGACGATCAGGTGCTGGCCGACGGGCTGTTGCGCTCGCTGCGCAATGCCGGCTATGCGGTCGATCGCGTCAGCAGCGGCACCGAGGCCGATGCCGCGCTCGCCTCGCACGAGTTCGACCTGCTCATCCTCGATCTGGGCCTGCCCAAGCTGCACGGCCTGGAGGTGCTGCGCAAGCTGCGCGCGCGCGGCTCCTCGGTGCCGGTGCTGATCCTCACCGCGGCCGACAGCGTCGAGCAGCGCGTCAAGGGCCTGGATCTCGGCGCCGACGACTACATGGCCAAGCCCTTCTCGCTGCAGGAGCTGGAGGCGCGCGTGCGCGCGCTGACGCGCCGCGGCCTGGGCACCGCCTCGTCGGTGATCAAGCACGGGCCGCTGACCTTCGACGCCACCGGGCGCGTGGCCTACATCAACGACCAGATGATCGAGCTCTCGGCGCGCGAGCTGTCGCTGCTGGAGGTGCTGCTGCAGCGCGCCGGGCGGCTGGTCAGCAAGGACCAGCTGGTCGAGCGGCTGTGCGAGTGGGGCGAGGAAGTCAGCAACAACGCCATCGAGGTCTACATCCACCGCCTGCGCAAGAAGATCGAGCAAGGGCCGGTGCGCATCGCCACGGTGCGCGGCCTGGGCTATTGCCTGGAAAAGATCGCAGCGTGAGCTGAGTGCCGCACACCAAGGAACAGCGCTCCCTGTTCGGGGAGATCCTCGACTGGATGCTCGCGCCGCTGCTGCTGCTGTGGCCGATGAGCGTCGCGCTGACCTGGCTGGTGGCGCAGAACATCGCCAACAAGCCCTTCGACCGCGAGCTCGGCGAGATGACGCGCGTGCTCGCCAAGCAGGTGGTGCTGCTGGAGACGGTCGACGGCGAGGCCACGGCCAACTTCACGCTGCCCAGCGGCGCCTCCGAGATCCTGCACACCGACCAGGACGACGAGATCTACTACCAGGTGCTCGGCCTGCGCGGCGAGCTGCTCGGCGGCGAGCTCGGCCTGCCGCTGCCGCCCGACGAGGAGCCCAAGGTGCCGGGCGAGACGCACTTCCGCGACGGCGAGCTGCACAACAGCGACCTGCGCATCGGCTACGTCTGGGTGGCGATGCCGGGCTACAGCGCCGAGACGCGCATGGCGCTGGTGCAGGTGGGCGAGACGCTGGGCAAGCGCTCGCGCCTGGCCACCGAGATCATCAAGGGCGTGATCCTGCCGCAGTTCGTGATCCTGCCGCTGGCCGTGCTGCTGGTCTGGCTGGCGCTGGTGCGCGGCATCGCGCCGCTCAACGAGCTGCAGCGGCGCATCCGCCGCCGCGACAGCAGCGACCTCTCGCCGATCGACACGCGTGACGCGCCGGAGGAGGTGTCGCCGCTGGTGCGCGCCATCAACGACCTGCTGGCGCGGCTCGACCAGTCGATCGGCGCGCAGAAGCACTTCCTCGCCGACGCGGCGCACCAGCTGAAGACGCCGCTGGCCGGGCTGCGCACCCAGGCCGAGCTGGCGCAGCGCGAGATCGACGCCGGCCAGCGCGACCCGAAGGAGCTGAAGAAGTCGCTGCAGCAGATCGCCCACTCCAGCCAGAGCGCGGCGCACATGGTCAACCAGCTGCTGGCGATGGCGCGCGCCGAGAACCAGGAGCAGCAGGCGCAGCGGCAGGCCGTCAACCTGGCGCGGCTGGCCACCGAGACGGTGCACGACTTCGTGCCGCGCGCGCTGGAGAAGCGCATCGACCTCGGCTACGAAGGGCCCGAGACCGGCCGCGGCGCGCCCGATGGCCGGCGCCCGCTGGTCAGCGGCAATGCGCTGCTGCTGCGCGAGCTGATCCGCAACCTGGTCGACAACGCGCTGCAGTACACGCCCGCCGGCGGCACGGTGACGGTGCGCATCGTCGACGATCCGTTCGGCCAGGTGGTGGTGCTGCAGGTCGAGGACTCCGGCCCCGGCATCCCGGCGCCCGAGCGCGAGCGCGTCTTCCAACCCTTCTACCGCGCCCTCGGCACCGAGGTCGACGGCAGCGGCCTGGGCCTGGCGATCGTGCGCGAGATCGCCGTGCAGCACGGTGCGCAGATCCAGCTGGAAGACGCCAACCTGCGCCACCGCCCGGGCCTGAGCGACCAGGGCGGCGCCGCCTTCGGGCCGGGCGCGCGCTTCACGCTGCGCTTCCCGGCCGCGCAGGCCGAGCCCGGCAGCGAAGCCGCGCCGGCGCCCGGCTCAGCGCCGGCGTAGCAGCTCGAAGAGGCTGGCGTCGTCGAGCGCCGCGAAGCCGCTCTCGCAGGCGCGCGCGAACAGCGCCGCGGCATGCTCGCCCACCGGCGTGGCCAGGCCCAGGCGCTGCGCCATCGCCAGCGCGAGATGGGTGTCCTTGTTCAAGAGCGTGGTGTGGGCGCGCGGCGCGAGGTCGCCGGCGATGGCGCGGCGCATGCGGTCGGAGGCGATCCAGCTCTGCCCGCTGGAGCGCTCGATCACGTCCAGCGCCAGCGCCGGGTCGAGCCCGGCGCGTTCGGCCAGGGCCAGCACCTCGGCCGCGCCGGCCAGGTTGATGCCGGCCAGCAGGTTGTTGACGAGCTTCATGCGCGCACCGTCGCCGGGGCGTTCGCCGAGGCGGAATACCGCGCCGGAGAGCGCCTCGATGAGATCGCGCTGGCGCTCGAAGCTCGACGCCGCGCAGGCCACCATCAGGCTCATCGTGCCCTCGCGGGCGCGCAGCGGGCCGCCGGACATCGGCGCGTCGATGGCCTCGAGGCCGGCCTCGGCCAGGCGCGCCGCGAAACGCTCGGTGTCGTGCGGTGCGATGGTCGGGCACAGCAGCACCGCGGCGCCGCGCGGCAGCGCCGCGGCGAGGCCTTGCGCGCCGAACAGCACGTCTTCGGTCTGCGCCGCATCGACCACGGCGACGATCGCGGCGCGCGCGCCTTCAGCGGCCGCAGCCGGGGAGTCGCACACCGCCAGCCCTTCGGCATGCGCCAGCGCCTCGCGCGCCGGGGCGATGTCGCGCACCGCCACCGCGAAGCCGCGATCGCGCAGGCGCAGCGCCATCGCCAGGCCCATGTTGCCGATGCCGACGACCGCGATGCGGCCGCTCATGTCTGCACCAGGCGCCGGCTCTTGGAGATCGACATCAGGATGCCCAGCCCCAGCCCCAGCGTCACCATCGCCGTGCCGCCGTAGCTGATGAAGGGCAACGGCACGCCCACCACCGGCAGGATGCCGCTGACCATGCCCATGTTGACGAAGGCATAGGTGAAGAAGCTCAGCGTGATCGCGCCGGCCAGCAGCCGGCTGAAGACGGTGGGCGCTTCCGAGGCGATCATCAGCCCGCGGAAGATCAGGAAGGTGAAGCCGAGCACCAGGCCGATGCAGCCGACCAGCCCGAACTCCTCGGAGAAGGCGGCGAAGACGAAGTCGGTGGTGCGCTCGGGAATGAACTCCAGGTGCGTCTGCGTGCCCTTCATGAAGCCCTTGCCCTCGACGCCGCCGGAGCCGATGGCGATCATGCCCTGCAGCGTGTGGAAGCCCTTGCCGAGCGGATCCTTCGACGGGTCGAGCAGCGTGCAGACGCGGTGCTTCTGGTAGTCGCGCAGGCCCGGCCATTTCACGTCGGGCTCGCAGATCGCGTCGCCCGACATCACCAGCGCCGTGATCGCTACCGCGCCGGTGAGCAGCACCGGGATGATCAGCTTCCACGACAGCCCGGCGAAGAAGATCACGTACAGGCCGGCCGACAGCACCAGGATCGCGGTGCCGAGGTCGGGCTGCTTGATGATCAGGGCCACCGGCACCACCAGCAGCGCGCCGGCGGCGAGGAAGTCGGGCACGCGCAGCTGCCCTTCGCGGCGCTGGAACCACCAGGCCAGCATCAGCGGCACGGCGATCTTGAGCATCTCGCTGGGCTGGATCACCACGCCGACGTTGAGCCAGCGCGTCGCGCCCTTCTTGGTGACGCCGGCGAACTCCACCGCCACCAGCAGGATCACGCCGATCACGTACAGCGGCACGGCCAGCGACATCAGCCGCTGCGGCGGGATCTGCGCCACCAGGAACAGGATGCCGAAGGCGATCAGCATGTTGCGGCCGTGGTCGACGAAGCGCGTGCCGCTGTCGAAGCCGGCCGAGTACATCGTCACCATGCCGGCGGCGGCCAGCAGCAGGATGGCCAGCGACAGCGGCCCGTCGAAGCCGGTGAACACCGGCACGATGCGCTGCCAGATCGAGGGCCGCTCGAAGGCCACGTTCATGGGCGCGGGGCGGTTGCCGGCGTTCACCGTGCGCTCCCTGCGTCGGCGCCCTGGGCCAGCTTCTGCGCGCTCGCGCCGGCCACCGCGGGCAGGATGGTGATGGCGCCCGGCAGCGGCACGTCGGAGGCCTGGCGCTGCTTGCCCACCGGCGCGCCGGACTTGCCCTCGCGCGTCAGCGCGATGTCTTCCTCGCTCGGCCACAGGCCGGCGATCACGTAGTCGAATACGCGGCGCGAGATCGGCGCGGCCGCCTCGGAGCCGAAGCCGGCGTTCTCGACCACGATGGCCAGCGCGATGGTCGGCGCCTCCAGCGGCGCGAACGCCATGTACAGCGAATGGTCGCGCTTGTGCTCTTCGAGCTTGGCGGCGTTGTACTTCTCGTTGGCGCGGATGCTCACGGCCTGGGCCGTGCCGGTCTTGCCGCCGGTCTTGTAGGGCGCGCCGAGGTAGGAGCGCACCGAGGTGCCTTCCTGCGTGACGCCGTACAGCGCGCGCGTGATCAGCTCGACGTGCTCGGGCTTGAGCGGCAGCGGCGGCAGCGCCGCATGCGCCATGGGGCGGCGCTCGCCGGTCGTCACGTCCTCGATCTCGCGCACCAGGCGCGGCTTGTAGCGCTGCCCGCCCGACACCAGCGTGGCGGTGGCGCTGGACAGCTGCAGCATGGTGAAGTTGTTGTAGCCCTGGCCGATGCCCAGCGAGATGGTCTCGCCGGCGTACCACTTCTGCAGCTCGGGCTTCTTGTAGGCCTTGCGCTTCCACTCCGTGGACGGCAGCAGGCCGGTGACCTCGCCTTCCACGTCGATGCCGGTCTTGCGGCCGAAGCCGAAGGGTTCGAGCTGGTCGTGCATCAGGTCCACGCCCAGCTCGTTGGCCAGCGAGTAGTAGTAGACGTTGCTCGACTTGACGATGCTGCGCACCATGTCCACCGGCCCGAGGCCGGTGTCGCCGTGGCTGCGGAAGGTGTGGTTGCCGAACTGGAAGGTGCCGCCGTCGTAGATGATCTGCGACGGGCTGCGCTTGCCGGTGTTGAGCGCCGCCATCGCCATGAAGGGCTTGAAGGTCGAGCCCGGCGGGTACGTTCCCCGGAGGGCCCGATTCAGCAGCGGCTTGTCGATCGACTCGTTGAGCTCCTTCCAGCTCTCGTGGTCGATGCCGTCGACGAACAGGTTGGGGTCGAAGGTCGGCTTGCTGACGAAGGCCAGCACCTCGCCGTTGCGCGGATCGAGCGCCACCAGCGCGCCGCGCCGCTCGCCGAACAGCCGCTCGACCAGCGCCTGCAGCTTGATGTCCACCGACAGCACCACCTTGTTGCCGGGCGTCGCCGGGTTGCTCTTGAGGCGCCGCACCGGCCGGCCGCCGGCGCTGGTCTCGACCTCCTCGAAGCCGGTCTGGCCGTGCAGCTCGGCCTCGTAGCTCTGCTCGACGCCCAGCTTGCCGATGTACTCGGTGCCGCGGTAGTTGGCGGCGTCCTCGGTCTCCTCGATGGCTTCCTTCTCGGCCTGGTTGATGCGTCCGATGTAGCCGAGCAGGTGGCTGCCGATCTCGCCGAGCGGGTAGTTGCGGAACAGGCGCGCCTTGATGTCCACGCCGGGAAAGCGGAAGCGCTGCGCGGTGAAGCGCGCCACCTCCTCGTCGGAGAGCTTGGTGCGGATCGGCAGCGACTCGAAGCTCTTGCTCTCCTCCAGTAGGCGCTTGAGGCGCTTGCGGTCGCGCGTCTGGATCTCGACCACCTCGGCGAGCCGGTCGATCAGCGGCTCGAGCTCGCCGGCCTTGGACGGCGTGATCTCCAGCGTGTAGGCCGAGTAGTTGTTGGCCAGCACGACGCCGTTGCGGTCGACGATCAGGCCGCGGTTGGGCACGATGGGCACCACCGCGATGCGGTTGTTCTCCGCCTGCGTGGCCAGCTCCTCGTGCTTGACGATCTGCAGGTGCACGAGGCGCGCGCCGAGCAGGCCGAAGCCGAACAGCACGAACGCCGCAGCCGCCAGCAGCCGCGTGTTGAAACGCGACAGCTCCTGCTCGACGTTCTTGAGTTCAGTCACAAGGGTCGATTTTCATCGGGGTCCGGCGGTCTGCGCTGCGGCGCCAGCAGTACCCATGTGACCAGCGGCCACAGCAGCGCCTCCAGCACCGGCGCGAGCAGCAGATCCCAGCCCGGGAACATGCCGCCGGCGATCATGCGCACCACCAGCGAGACCAGGTGGGCGGCGAAGAACAGCGGCAGGATCTGCACCGCCTGCGACGGCACCGTGAACCACAGCAGCCGGCGGTGGATGGTGGTGGCGAAGAAGGCCAGCAGCGTGTAGGCGAGCGCGTGCTGGCCGAGCACGGCGGCGTCGTGCACGTCCATCGCCAGGCCGAACAGGAATGCGATGCCGATGCCGACGCGGCGCGACTGGTGCACGTTCCAGAACACCAGCACCACGGCCAGGAAGTCCGGCATCGCCGGCATGCGGCCGAGCGGCACCAGGTTGAGCAGGAAGGCCAGCACCAGGGTCAGCCAGACGAACAGCGGGTTGGCCGGCAGCAGCAGCGCATCGCCGCGGGGCAGGATCATCGCCGCCCTCCCTTCTTCGACGTCGGCGCGCTGGCCGCGGCCGCCGCAGCCTCCGGCTTGGCCGGCATCTGCACCCCCACCGGCTCGAGCACCAGCACGTGGCGCACCGCGTCGGGCGAGGCGACCGGCTGCAGCAGGATGCGCGCGAAGCTGGTGTCGATCTTGCGATCCACCACGGTCACCTTCGCCACCGGCAGGCCGGGCGGGTAGATGCCGTCCACGCCCGAGGTGGTGAGCAGGTCGCCCACCTGCACGTCGGCATTGCCGGCCATGAAGCGCAGCTCCATGCCGTTGCGCGCGCCGAAGGCGGCGCTGCGCAGCTGGTTGCGCGCGTTGAGCACGGGAATCGCGGCGTCCTTGTCGGCCAGCAGCGTCACCTCGGAGGACAGCGGGTAGACCCGCGTCACCTGGCCGAGCACGCCGGCGTCGTTGATCACCGGCGAGGCCAGGGCCACGCCCTGCGTGGCGCCGCGGTCGATGACGACCTTGCGCGAGTACGGATCGGGCGCGTCGTAGAGCACCTCGGCGGCCATGCTGCGCACGGTGAGCGCCGGGCGCAGGCCGATCAGCGCACGCAGCCTGTCGTTCTCCGCCTGCAGCTGCTCGACGCGGGCGGCGCGCTCGGCCTGGCGGGCGAGGCGGACTTTCGCCTCCTCTTCCTTGGCGAGCGCGTGCTGCAGGCCCATCAGGTAGTCGCTGCCGCCTTCCCAGGCCGCCACCGGCACGAGCAGCATGCGCTCGATCGGGTGCAGCACGGTGGCGATGGCCGCGCGCAGCGGGCGCGTGATCTCGAAGCGCGTGTCGGCCACCATCAGGAACAGCGCCAGCGCGGAGAAGATGGTCAGGCGCGTCAGCGCCGACGGTCCCTGGCGGAAGAACGGCGGCGGGGTGCGGTCGAGGGTGCCGAGAGGCATGGCCGCCTACTGCCGGCGCGCGGCGATGCGCGTCACTCCGACGTGAAGATCGAGCCCAGGCGCTCCATGCGCTCCAGCGCCATGCCGCAGCCGCGCACCACGCAGGTCAGCGGGTCTTCGGCCACCAGCACCGGCAGGCCGGTTTCCTCGGCGAGCAGGCGATCGAGGTCGCGCAGCAGCGCGCCGCCGCCGGTGAGCATCATGCCGCGCTCGGCGATGTCGGCGCCGAGTTCCGGCGGCGTCTGCTCGAGCGCGTTCTTGACGCTGGAGACGATCTGGTTGAGCGGGTCGGTCAGCGCTTCCAGGATCTCGTTGGACGAGATCGTGAAGCTGCGCGGCACGCCTTCGCTGAGGTTGCGGCCCTTGACCTCCATCTCCTTCACCTCGGAGCCGGGGAAGGCCGAGCCGATCTGCTTCTTGATGCCCTCGGCGGTCGGCTCGCCGATCAGCATGCCGTAGTTGCGGCGGATGTAGTTGATGATCGCCTCGTCGAACTTGTCGCCGCCGACGCGCACCGAACCCTTGTAGACCATGCCGCCCAGCGAGATCACGCCGACTTCCGTCGTGCCGCCGCCGATGTCGACCACCATCGAGCCGGAGGCTTCCGACACCGGCAGGCCGGCGCCGATCGCCGCGGCCATCGGTTCCTCGATCAGGTAGACCTCGCTGGCGCCGGCGCCGAGCGCCGATTCGCGGATCGCGCGGCGCTCCACCTGGGTCGAACCGCAGGGCACGCAGATGATGATGCGCGGGCTCGGCTTCAGGACGGACCGCGGGTGGACCATCTTGATGAACTGCTTGAGCATCTGCTCGGTGACGGTGAAGTCGGCGATCACGCCGTCCTTCATCGGGCGGATCGCCTCGATGTTGCCGGGCACCTTGCCGAGCATGGCCTTGGCCTCGGCGCCGACCGCCTGGATGGTCTTCTTGCCGTTGGGCCCGCCCTCGTGGCGGATGGCGACGACGGAGGGCTCGTCGAGCACGATGCCCTTGCCACGCACGTAGATCAGCGTGTTGGCCGTGCCCAGGTCGATGGCGAGGTCCGTCGAGAAATAGCGACGAAAGGATTCGAACATGGGTGTGGCTGAGGCGTTCCGAGTCCCCGCGGATCGAGGCGGGATACGCTGCGCAAGGGCTTGTGGATAACCGGGGATAATACCCCATCGGCCTGCATCCACCGGGGTGCGGGCCGAGCGTTTTCACCCTGTTTCCGCCTGCCTTCCCATGGCCCTCACCCCCCAGGACGTGAGCCGCATCGCCCACCTCGCGCGGCTGGAGCTTTCCGCCGCCGAGCAGGCCTCGCTGCTCGCCCAGCTCAACGGCTTCTTCGGCATCGTCGAGCAGATGAGCGCGGTCGACACCTCGGGCGTCGAGCCGCTGTACACGCCGCTGTCGGCGGTGCAGCAGGTCAGCCTGCGCCTGCGCGACGACGCCGTCAGCGAAACCGACCAGCGCACGCTCAACCAGCGCAGCGCGCCGGCGGTGGAAGACGGGCTGTTCCTGGTGCCCAAGGTCATCGAATGAAACAGATCCACGAGATGGGCGTGGCCGAACTGGCGCGCGCGCTGGGCTCGCGCGAGGTGTCGAGCGTCGAGGCCACCGGCGCGCTGCTCGAGCGCATGGCGCAGCACGCGTCGCTCGGCGCCGTGCTGGCGAGCGACCGCGCGCTGGCACTGGCCCAGGCGCAGGCCGCCGACGCGCGCCGCGCGGCCGGCGAAACGAACCCGCTGCTGGGCGTGCCGATCGCGCACAAGGACATCTTCGTCAGCGCCGAGCTGCCCACCACCGCCGGCTCGAAGATGCTGGAGGGCTACCGCAGCCCCTTCGACGCCACCGTCGTCGCACGTCTCGGCCAGGCCGGCACGGTGACGCTGGCCAAGCTCAACTGCGACGAGTTCGCGATGGGCTCGGCCAACGAGAACTCGGCCTACGGCCCGGCGCGCAACCCCTGGGACATCACCCGCGTGCCGGGCGGCTCCTCGGGCGGCTCGGCGGCCGCCGTCGCCGCGCGCCTGGTGCCCGCCGCCACCGGCACCGACACCGGCGGCTCGATCCGCCAGCCGGCCAGCTTCTCCGGCATCACCGGCATCAAGCCGACCTACGGCGTGTGCTCGCGTTACGGCATGGTCGCCTTCGCCTCCAGCCTCGACCAGGCCGGCCCGATGGCACGCTCGGCCGAGGATTGCGCCTTGCTGCTGTCGGCGATGAGCGGCTTCGACGAGCGCGATTCCACCAGCGCCGAGCGCCCGCCGCAGGACTTCGTCGCCCAGATGCTGGCGCCGCGCGCGGACGCGCCGGCCGCCCGGCCGCTGGCCGGCCTGCGCATCGGCCTGCCGCGCGAGTTCTTCCCCGCCGCGCTGGCCGCCGACGTGAACGGCACGGTGCGCGCCGCGCTGGCCGAGTTCGAGAAGCTCGGCGCGACGCTGGTCGACGTCAGCCTGCCGCGCACCGAACTCTCCATCCCCGTCTACTACATCATCGCGCCGGCCGAGGCGAGCTCGAACCTGTCGCGCTTCGACGGCGTGCGCTACGGGCATCGCGCCGAGAAATATGTCGACCTGCTCGACATGTACAAGAAGAGCCGCAGCGAAGGCTTCGGCCCCGAGGTCAAGCGCCGCATCATGATCGGCACCTACGTGCTCTCGCACGGCTACTACGACGCCTACTACCTGCAGGCGCAGAAGCTGCGCCGCATGATCGCCGACGACTTCCAGCGCTGCTTCACGCAGTGCGACCTGATCGCCGGCCCGGTGGCGCCGAGCGTCGCCTGGAAGATCGGCGCGCAGGGCGACGATCCGGTCGCCGCCTACCTCGCCGACATCTTCACCCTGCCGGCCAGCCTGGCCGGCCTGCCCGGCATGAGCGTTCCGGCCGGCTTCGGCGAGGCGAGCATGCCGGTCGGCCTGCAGCTGATCGGCAACTACTTCCAGGAAGGCGCGCTGCTGCACGCCGCGCACGCCTTCCAGCAGGCCACCGACTGGCACGCGCGCGCGCCGGCCGGCTTCTGAACAGCAGCATGAGCAGCCCCCAACTCATCCGCGGCTACGAGGTCGTCATCGGCATCGAGACGCACGCCCAGCTCTCCACGCGCTCGAAGATCTTCAGCGGCTCGAGCACGCAGTTCGGCGCCGCGCCGAACACGCAGGCTTCGCCGGTGGACCTGGCGCTGCCCGGCACGCTGCCGGTGATGAACCGCGGTGCGGTCGAGCGTGCCATCCGCTTCGGCCTGGCGGTCGGCGCCACGGTCGCGCCGCTGTCGATCTTCGCGCGCAAGAACTACTTCTACCCCGACCTGCCCAAGGGCTACCAGATCAGCCAGTACGAGATCCCGGTCGTGCAGGGCGGCGAGGTGGAGTTCTTCATCGGCGAGCAGCGCCATGTCGTGCACCTGACGCGCGCCCACCTCGAGGAAGACGCCGGCAAGTCGCTGCACGAGGACTACCACGGCCAGACCGGCATCGACCTGAACCGCGCCGGCACGCCGCTGCTGGAGATCGTCACCGAGCCCGACATGCGCAGCAGCGCGGAGGCCGCCGCCTACGCGCGCGCGCTGCACGCGCTGGTGGTGTGGCTGGAGATCTGCGACGGCAACATGCAGGAAGGCTCGTTCCGCTGCGACGCCAACGTGTCGGTGCGCAAGCCCGGTGCGCCCTTCGGCACGCGGCGCGAGATCAAGAACCTGAACAGCTTCAAGTTCCTGCAGCAGGCGATCGACTTCGAGGTGCAGTGGCAGATCGACCTGATCGAGGACGGCGGCAAGGTCGAGCAGGCCACCGTGCTGTTCGACCCCGACAGCGGCGAGACGCGCGCCATGCGCAGCAAGGAAGACGCGCACGACTACCGCTACTTCCCCGACCCCGACCTGCCGCCGCTCGTGATCGCGCCCGAGTGGGTGGCGCGTGTGAAGGCCGACATGCCCGAGCTGCCGCGCGCCATGGGCGAGCGTTTCCAGCGCGATTACGGCCTGCCCGCCTACGACGCGGCGATGATGACGCAGGGCAAGGCCATGGGCGCCTTCTTCGAAGCCGCGGCCAAGGCCTGCGGCCAACCCAAGCTGGTGGCCAACTGGCTGATGGGCGAGGTGTCGCGGCGCCTCAACGCCGAAGACCGGTTGATCGAGGCCAGCCCGGTGAGCGCGGCGCAGCTGGCCGCGATGATCGGCCGCATCGCCGACGGCACGATCTCCAACAACGGCGCGAAGCAGGTCTTCGACGCGCTCTGGACCGGCCAGGGCAGCGAGGTCGATGCGGTCATCGAGGCCAAGGGCCTGAAGCAGATGTCCGACAGCGGCGAGCTGGAACGCATCCTCGACGAGGTGCTCGCGGCCAACGCCAAGTCGGTGGAGGAATACCGCGCCGGCAAGGACAAGGCCTTCAACGCCCTGGTCGGCCAGGCCATGAAGGCGACCAAGGGCAAGGCCAACCCGGCCCAGGTCAACGAGCTGCTGAAGAAGAAGCTCGGCTGATCGCGGCCCTTACGGCTTGGCCGTCTTGGGCTTGGCCGGCGCCGAAGCCGGCGCCTCCGCGCTGGCGATGATGCCCATCGAGCCGGGCTGGGCGCCCGACCACAGCTTGCGCAGCCGTTCGAGTTCCTCGTCGTACAGCTTGGTGACGCGCACCATCTCGGCCTTCTGGTTGGCCACGAGGCTGCGCTGCGCCTCGGTGGTGGCGTCGTTCGCGTCGATCTGCTGCTTGAGCTTGGCCGGCAGCGGCTTGCCGACGTAGAACTCGGTCTCGTCCATCAGCGGCTTGCGCTCCTTCTCCAGGGCGGCCAGGCGCTGTTCGGACGCCTTGATGCCGGTGCGCAGGCTGTCCAGCGCCGCTTCACGCGCCTTGTCGTGCGCCTTCTGGTTCGGGAATCGCGCCAGCAGGTTGCGGTCGCGCCGGATCGCCTCGCGCTGCTGGGCGCGCGCCAGCGCTTCCTCCTGCTGCTTCGCTTCCATCGCGGCGCGCTCGTCGGAGGTCAGCTCGGGCGTACGCAGGCCGCGCGTCGAGCCGTCGGAGTTCAGGATGCGCTGCTCTTTCGAGGCGCACTCCGGAATCGGGCGATCCAGCACGACGGTGCGGCCGTTGACCACGCAGCTGTAGATCGCCCCCGGCTTCTTCTGCTCCTGCGCCAGCGCTGCGGCGGGCGCAGCCGCGATCGCCGCCGCGAGGGGCGTGGCTGCCAGCAGTCGGGCCAGGGCGTGCACGTCAGACTCCGTAGCGTTCTCGGTAGGCGGAAACCGCCGCGACATGGGCCTGGAGGCCGGCGTCGGCGGTTGAATTCAAGTATTGCAGCAAGTCGGCGAGCGTCGCGATCGCCGCCACCGGCAGGGCAAGCTTTTGCTGGACATACTGCACGGCCGACCAGGGCGCGTCAGCGCCGTTCTCGGTGGCCTTCTCCTGCCGATCCAGCGCGATGGCCACGCCGCAGGGCGTGGCGCCCGCCGCCTGGATCATCGAGATGGATTCGCGCACCGAGGTTCCTGCCGAGATGACGTCATCGACGATGAGAACGCGGCCGGCCACCTTCGCGCCGACCAGCGTGCCGCCCTCGCCGTGATCTTTGGCTTCCTTGCGGTTGTAGGCGAAGGGCACGTTGCGGCCGAGCCGCGCCAGCTCGATGGCCACCGCCGCCGCCAGCGTGATGCCCTTGTAGGCCGGGCCGAACAGCATGTCGAAGGGCAGCCCGGACGCCAGCAGGCGGCGTGCATAGAATTCCGCGAGGCGGCCGAGCTTGGCGCCGTCGTCGAACAGGCCGGCATTGAAGAAGTAGGGCGACAGCCGGCCGGCCTTGGTCTTGAATTCGCCGAAGCGCAGCACGCCGGCATCGACCGCAAACCTCACGAAGTCCTGGGCCAGGGGATCGGTGGCGGGGCTCGTCGTCATCGGAGGGTTTCTCGTGTTCCGTCTCGTCACGCTCAATCTGAACGGCATCCGCTCGGCAGCGACCAAGGGCTTCGAGGCCTGGGCCGAAGGCGTGGCGGCCGATTGTATGGGGGTGCAGGAGGTCAAGGCGCAGGCCGCCGACGTGGCCGGCCGCTTCGAGAGCGTGGCCGGCCTTGCCGGGCACTTCCACTTCGCCGACAAGAAGGGCTACTCGGGCGTGGGCCTGTATACGCGCAAGAAACCCAGCGCGGTGATCACCGGCATCGGCAACCCCGAGTTCGACGCCGAGGGCCGCTACGTCGAGGCGCGCTACGACAACGCGCGGCGCAAGCTGTCCATCATCAGCTGCTACTTCCCGAGCGGCTCCAGCGGCGAGGAGCGCCAGCAGGCCAAGTTCCGCTTCCTCGCCCTGATGGCGCCGCACCTCGTCAAGCTCAAGGCCGAGCGCGAGTTCATCCTGGTCGGCGACGTCAACATCGCCCACAAGGAGATCGACCTCAAGAACTGGAAGAGCAACCAGAAGAACAGCGGCTTCCTGCCCGAGGAGCGCGCCTGGATGAGCGAGCTGCTCGACGGCATCGGCCTGGTGGACGTCTTCCGCACGCTCAACCCGCACCCCGAGCAGTACACGTGGTGGAGCAACCGCGGCCAGGCCTGGGCGAAGAACGTGGGCTGGCGGCTCGACTACCACCTCGCCACGCCGGCGATCGCCGCCAAGGCACGCAGCGAGCACATCTACCTCGAGCAGCGTTTCTCCGACCACGCGCCGCTGGTGATCGACTACGACTTCACACTCTGAGTTCGCGTTGCGCTCCGTCAACGCCGCGCGCGCCCGGCCCCCTAGGCTCGCGCGACGGGATCCGGACCGCTCATGGACATCACGCGCTCAGCGCAACTCCGCTCATGGCTTGCGCTGTTGCCGCCGCTGGCGGCGCTGGCGGTGCAGCTGCTGCTGTGGTCGCTGATCCAGCCCTACGTCTGGTTTCTCTTCTACCCCGCGGTGTTCATCAGCTCGTGGATCGGCGGGTTCCGTGCCGGCCTGGGTGCCACCGCCCTGTCGACGCTGATCGTGCTGTGGTTCTTCGTGCCGCCGACCCACGCACTGCTCAAGGGCGAACCGCGGGCCTGGTTTCCGACCGTGGTCTTCGTGGCCATGGGCGTGCTGTTCAGCATCTTCCATGAACGGCTGCGGCGCAGCGAGCGCCGTTCGCGCGACAGCGAGGCGCAGGCGCGCTCCATGCTCGAAAGCGTGCGCCAGGGTGCCACGGTCTTCGAGGCCACCAACGAGGCCATCACGGTGACCGACACGGCGGCGCGGATCGTCGCCGTCAACGCCGCCTTCAGCACCATCACCGGCTTCGCGGCCGGCGAGGCGCTCGGCGCGACGCCGCGCATCCACCGTTCCGGCCGCCAGGACAAGGACTTCTACGAGCGCATGTGGCACAGCCTGCAGACCACGGGGCAGTGGCAGGGCGAGATCTGGAACCGGCGCAAGAACGGCGAGACCTACCCGGCGTGGGAGAACATCAGCGCGGTGCGCGACGCCGACGGCACGGTCAGCCACTACGTGTCGATGCTGTCGGACATCACCGCCCTCAAGCAGGCCGAGGAACAGCTGCGCCACATGGCCTTGCACGACGTGCTCACCGGGCTGCCCAACCGCCGCCTGCTCGCCGAGAACCTCGAGAGCGCCCTGGCGCGCGCCCAGCGGCACGGGCACCGGCTGGCGCTGCTGTTCCTGGACCTCGATCGCTTCAAGCTGGTGAACGACACGCTGGGCCACGCCGCCGGGGACGAGCTGCTCGGGGAGGTCGCGCGCCGCCTGCGCGCCGCCGTGCGGCAGGAGGACCTGATCGCACGCCTGGGCGGCGACGAGTTCACCGTGGTGCTCGAGGAACTGCAGCACCCGGACAACGCCGCCCACCTGGCCAGGAAGCTGATCGAGGCCGTGGCGCGGCCGATGCAGCTGTCCGGGCACGAGGTGACGCCGTCGACCAGCGTGGGCATCGCCATCTATCCCGACGACGCCCGCTCGGCCGCCGATCTGAGCAAGGCGGCCGACGCCGCGATGTACCGGGCCAAGCAGCGCGGCCGGCACACCTTCGAGTTCTACACGCCCGAGATCACCGCCGAGTCCATGGAGCGGCTGGCCATCGAGAACGACCTGCGCCGCGCGCTGGCCCGCGGCGAGCTGCTGCTGCATTTCCAGCCGCAGGTGGGCCTGCGCAGCGGCCGCATCCTCGGCTTCGAGGCCTTGCTGCGCTGGAATCATCCGGAGCGCGGCCTGCTGCTGCCGGACCAGTTCATCCCGATCGCCGAGGAATGCGGCCTGATCCATGCCCTGGGCGGCTGGGCCATCGACGCGGCCTGCGCGCAGGCAAGCCGCTGGACGGACGCCGGCCTGAATCCGCAGCGCATCTCGGTCAACGTGTCGGGCAGCCAGCTGCTGCACAAGCACCTGATCGAGACGGTACGCGCCGCGATGGCCGAGCATCGCATCACGCCCGGCGAGCTGGACCTCGAACTCGAGATCACCGAGAGCGTCCTGCAGTCGGCCTCGCGCAGCGCGCCGGTGCTGACGCAGCTGCGCGAGCTGGGCGTGCGCATCGCGATCGACGACTTCGGCACCGGCTATTCCTCGCTGGGCGTGCTGAAGCACATGCCCATCGACACCCTGAAGATCGACCGGCTGTTCATCCGCAACACGCCCGACGACGGCGACGCGCAGGCGATCGCCAAGGCCATGATCGTGATGGCGCACGGGCTGGGGCTGCACGTGGTGGCCGAAGGCGTGGAGACGCCTGCGCAGTGCCGCTTTCTGCTGGAGCAGGGATGCGACGAAGTACAGGGCCACCTGTATTCCCCAGCCCTGCCCGCCGAAGAGGTGCCCGCCCTGCTGGCGCGCCGCACCACAGACGTGCACGGCGACGCACCAACATAGGCGTCAAGCACCAAGTAAGGTCTCGAAAGGGATAATTTGGGGCATTCCCATCCCTCCTACCCCCTCCAGACCCATGAAACACGCCTCGAGTCACGACTTCCTGGCCCACGTGGCCCAGAACAACCCCGGCCAGCCGGAATACCTGCAGGCCGTGACCGAAGTGGTCGAGAGCCTGTGGCCGTTCATCGCGGAGCACCCGCGTTATGCCGAGCAGGGCCTGCTCGACCGGCTGGTCGAGCCCGAGCGCGTGATCATGTTCCGCGTCTCCTGGGTCGACGACCACGGTAACGTGCGCGTCAACCGCGGCTACCGCATCCAGCACAGCCTGGCGATCGGGCCGTACAAGGGGGCTTGCGCTTCCACCCCTCGGTAAACCTGTCGATCCTGAAGTTCCTCGCCTTCGAGCAGACCTTCAAGAACGCGCTGACCACGCTGCCCATGGGCGGCGGCAAGGGCGGCTCCGACTTCGATCCCAAGGGCAAGAGCGCCGGCGAGGTGATGCGCTTCTGCCAGGCCTTCGTCACCGAGCTGTTCCGCCACGTCGGCGCCGACACCGACGTGCCGGCCGGCGACATCGGCGTGGGCGGCCGCGAGGTCGGCTTCATGGCCGGCATGATGAAGAAGCTCAGCAACCGCGCCGACTGCGTCTTCACCGGCAAGGGCCTGGCCTTCGGCGGCTCGCTGATCCGCCCCGAGGCCACCGGCTACGGCACCGTCTACTTCGCCGAGGAGATGCTCAGGCAGAAGGGCCTGTCGTTCGAGGGCCTGCGCGTCAGCGTCTCGGGCTCGGGCAACGTGGCGCAGTACGCCGTCGAGAAGGCGATGGCGCTGGGCGCGAAGGTGGTCACGGTGTCCGATTCGAGCGGCACGGTGGTCGATTCGGCGGGCTTCACGGCGGAGAAGCTGGCCGAGCTGATGGAGGTGAAGAACCACCTCTACGGCCGCGTCGCCGACTACGCCAGGCGCGTCAAGGGCGTCGAGTTCCTCGCCGGCGCGCGGCCCTGGCAGGTGCCGGTGGACGTGGCGCTGCCCTGCGCGACGCAGAACGAGCTCGACGAGCAGGACGCGAAGACGCTGATCGCCAACGGCGTGAAGTGCGTCGCCGAAGGCGCCAACATGCCCTCGACGCTCGCCGCGGTGAAGGTGTTCGAGGCCAGCGAGGTGCTCTACGCGCCCGGCAAGGCCAGCAACGCCGGCGGCGTGGCGACCTCGGGGCTGGAGATGAGCCAGAACGCGATGCGCCTGTCCTGGGGCCGCGAGGAAGTCGACGCGCGGCTGCACGACATCATGCGCAACATCCACGAGGCCTGCCTGCGCCACGGCAAGCGCGCCGACGGCCGCATCAGCTACGTGGACGGCGCCAACGTGGCCGGCTTCGTGAAGGTGGCCGAGGCGATGCTCGCGCAGGGCGTGGTCTGAGGCCGCTCACGGCAGCGCGCCGAGCACGCGCAGCAGCCACTGGTTGAGCGCGCCGATCTCCTCGGGGCACACCGAGTGCTCCATCGGGTACTCGTGCCACTCGACCGCGTGGCCGAGCGCCGCCAGCGCATCGCGCGAGGCGCGGCCGCGCGCCGGCGCGACGATCTCGTCCTCGCTGCCGTGCGCCAGGAAGATGGGCACGTCACGGTTCGCTTCGCTGCGCTCGGCCGCGGTGCTGTCGGCCAGCGGCAGGTAGCCCGACATGCCCGCCAGCCCGGCCAGGCGCTCGGGGTAGCGCAGCCCGGTCAGCAGCGTCATCGCGCAGCCCTGCGAGAAGCCGGCCAGCGCGATGCGATGGGCGGCGATGCCGCGTTCGCGCTCGCGGTCGATCAGCGCGGCGATCGCCTGCGCCGATTCGCGCAGGCCGGCTTCGTCTTCGCGGCGCTGCAGATCGGCGCCGAGGATGTCGTACCAGGCGCGCATGCGGTAGCCGCCGTTGATCGTCACCGGCCGCACCGGCGCGTGCGGGAAGACGAAGCGCACCGCGCCGACGGCCGAGAGGTCGAGCGCCTCGGCCACCGGCACGAAGTCGCTGCCGTCGGCGCCCAGGCCGTGCAGCACGATCACGCTGGCCACCGGGTGCTCGCCGGTGGCGCCTTCCAGGGTTTCGAGTTCGGGGCTGATGGTCATGGCGCCATTCTGACCGCTGCCCGAGGGCTGCAGCGCCCGCCGCTCAGCCGCGCACGCGCAGGATGGCGCCGAAGTAGGCCGTCAGTTCGTCGCGCGAGTGCAGCGGCAGCACGTGGCCGACATACTGGTCGGGCCGCACGATGACCACGCAGCCGGCGGCGCGATCGATGCCGCGCATCGCGAAGATGTCCTCGCCGCGCTTGAGGTCCGCGCAGAAGATCTTCTCGTAGTCGGTGAGCCCGTAGCGGCCCACCGCCGGGCGCAGCAGCGTGGGCATCGCCGCGTGGTCGAGCTCGCGGAAGCCCTGCTGGAAGACGGCGCGGGTGTCGATCACCGCGTCGATGTCCTCGCCCGCCACGGTGTGGCGGCGCAGCGGCGAGGCCCGGTCGTGCTCGAGCCAGTCGCACAGATTGGCGACGGCGCCGCCCGGCGTGCCCGCATCGCCGGCCGGCGCGAAGATGAAGAGGCGGAAACGCGCGTCGGCCGCTATGCAGTGGCCCAGGTGCATGGGCTTGGCGTCGGCCAGGCGCACCACCGGCGCCGAGTGGAAGCGCTTGCCGATGTCGAAGCCCGTGGCGAGCCGCTGGTGCGTGGGCGCGCCCGTCAACGCACTGCGCTCGTACTGGATGGTCAGCCCGCAGGTGAAAGGCAGGTTGGCGACGAACTCGCGCGCCACGCGCGGCAGGCCGTCTGCGCCGTCGTCCGCGGCGCGGGCGCCGACCACGCGCGCCCACTTGTGGTCGAACTCCACCAGGCCCTTGGCCGCGGCGCGCCGCTCGCCGGAGTAGCTGTGCAGCAGCGCCGGCTCGGCGCGGCCGGTCAGCACCGCGATCAGCTTCCAGCCGAGGTTGAAGGTGTCACCCATCGACACGTTCATGCCCTGCCCGGCCTTGGGGCTGTGGGTGTGGCAGGCGTCACCGGCCAGCATCACGCGCGGCGCGCGCGTCGCCACCTGCGCCTCGGGCACGTCGTCGAACTTGTCGGTCAGGCGGTGGCCGATCTCGTAGATCGACCACCAGACCACTTCCTTCACGTCGAGCGCGAACGGCCGGAAGATGCGCTGCGCACGGGCGATGATGTCGGCGGCACCCATGCCGCGCTCGGCCACGCGCTCGTGCTCGCCCAAGGCGTCGAGCTCGACGTACAGGCGCACCAGATGCCCGCCCTCGCGCGGCAGCACCATCAGGATGCCCTCGTCCTTGGAGCGCACGAAGGACTTCATGCGCCAGTCGGGGAAGTCGGTGGTGGCCAGCACATCCATCACGCCCCAGGCCTGGTGCGCCGCATCGCCGTGCAGCGCGCCGCCGATGGCCGCGCGCACGTTGGAGCGCGCGCCGTCGCAGCCGATCACATAGTTGGCGCGCACGGTCGCCGTCTGGCCCTCGCGGCCGGGCGCGGTGTGCTCCAGCGTGACGGTCACCGGGTACTCGGCGGCGGCCGGGTCGATGCGCAGGTCGGCCACCTTCAGGCCGTAGTCGGGCTCGAGCCGCGTCGGCGAGTGGCGCATCACGTCGAGGAACATGTCGTGCACGCGCGCCTGGTTGATCAGCACGTGCGGCATCTCGGAGATGCCGTCGGGCACGTCCTGCACGCGCGCGACGCGCGTCAGCGGATCGCTGCCGCCGGGCGCCCAGAAGGTGGTCTCGTTGATCCACACCGACTCGCGCGCCACCTTCTCGCCGAAGCCGAAGGCCTGGAACATCTCCATCGAGCGCACGCTGATGCCGTCGGCCTGGCCCTTCTCCATGGGCCCGAGCTTGGGCTCGACCAGCAGGGTGCGGATCCGCGGCACGCGCGCCAGCTGCGCGGCCAGGCACAGGCCGGCCGGGCCCGAGCCGGCGATCAGCACGTCGACCGTCTGCGGCAGGGGGTCGCCGGCGCGGCGGCAGCCCGGCGCCGCCGGCAGGACATCGGGATCGCCGGGATGGAAGCCGTTGGTGTGGAATTGCATGCTGGTCCTCGAGGTGCCGTCCGGCTACGATACGCATGCATATGGTAAGCATACATACTAAAGCCGTCAAAGGCAGGGATCCGACCGAGATGGCCGGCCACCTGATCCGGCGGCTGCACCAGCAGTCGACCCAGGTCTTCCAGGCGCGCACGCAGGCCGCCGGCTTCGACCTCACCTCGGTGCAGTTCGCGGCGCTCGACGGCATCGAGCGACAGCCCGGCATCGACCAGGCCAGCCTGGCCGCGGCCATCAGCTTCGACCGCGCCACCATCGGCGGCGTGATCGACCGGCTGGAGCAGAAGGGCCTGGTGGAGCGCGCGGTCAGCGCCCAGGATCGGCGCGCGCGCCAGCTGCAGCTGACGGCCGCAGGCGTGCAGCTGCTGGCCGCCTGCCGGCCGGTGGTCGAGGCCCTGCAGGCCGAGATCCTGGCGCCGCTCTCGGCGGCCGAGCGCAAGAGCTTGCTGGCGCTGGCGCGCAAGGCACTCGGGCTGGGCTGAGGCCGGCCCTACCATTGGCGGCCATGAGCTTCCGCCACCGCACCATCCCCGTCACACCCTTCCAGCAAAACTGCTCGCTGGTGTGGGACGACGCCACGCACCAGGCCGCCGTCATCGACCCCGGCGGCGACATCGAGGTGCTGCTCGCCGCCGTGAAGGAGCTCGGCCTCACGCTCGAGCAGATCTGGCTCACGCACGCGCACATCGACCACGCCGGCGCCACCGGCACGCTGGCGCGCACGCTCGGCCTGCCCATCGAAGGCCCGCACGAGGCCGACCAGTTCTGGATCGACGCGCTGCCGCAGCAGAGCCGCATGTTCGGCTTCCCCGAAGCCGAACCCTTCACGCCGACGCGCTGGCTGCACGACGGCGACACGGTGAAGATCGGCGGCTGCGAACTGCAGGTGCGCCACTGCCCCGGCCACACGCCGGGCCACGTGGTGTTCTTCGAGCCGGGCACGAAGCACGCCTTCGTCGGCGACGTGCTGTTCGCCGGCAGCATCGGCCGCACCGACTTCCCGCAGGGCGACTTCGACGCCCTGGTGCGCTCCATCACCACGCGGCTGTGGCCGCTCGGTGACGAGGTGCGCTTCACGCCAGGGCACGGGCCGCAGAGCACGTTCGGCCACGAGCGGCGCAGCAATCCCTTCGTGGGCGGGACTTGAGGGCACTTGCGATCGGGTCGCATGGATCCCGTTCGGGCTGAGCCTGTCGAAGCCCCACCGAGCCACTCGCTGGCCCTTCGACAGGCTCAGGGCGAACGGAAATCCTCCCGCCTGCGTCAGCTCTGCCTGGGCGGCGGCTCGTAGCGTCGCGGCGGCTTGGGCGCGCGCTCGTAGAGCGGCTTCACCTTGGGCAGGTTGGCCTCGATGTCGTGGATGCGCGTCGGGCCCGAGGGGTGGGTGCTCATGAACTGCGGCGGCGCGCCCTTGGCGGCCTGCGCCATCTTCTGCCACAGCGTCACGCCGGCGCCGGGGTCGTAGCCGGCGCGCGCGGCGAGCTCGATGCCGATCAGGTCGGCCTCGGATTCGTCTTCGCGGCTGAACCTGAGCGTCAGCAGGTTGCCGCCGATGTCGGCCGCGGCGCGCCCCATGTTGCCGAGCCCGAAGATGGCCGAGCCGATCTCGATGGCGCCGCGCGTGGCCATGGTCTTGCCCATGCGCTCGCGCGCGTGCTCGCGCAGCGCGTGCGCCGCCTCGTGGCCCATGATCATGGCCACCTCGTCGTCGGTGAGCTGCAGCTGCTGCAGGATGCCGTAGTAGAAGGCGATCTTGCCGCCCGGCATGCAGAAGGCGTTGAGCTCCTTGCTGCCGATGACGTTGACCTCCCACTTCCAGCCCTGCGCGCGCGGGTTCCACTCGTAGGTGAAGGGAATGATGCGCTGCGCGATGGCGCGCAGGCGGATCACCTGCGGGTGGTTGTCGGGCGCGAGCGCGTTCTTGGACGCGGCCTCCTGGCGCAGCTGCTGGTAGTTGCCCACGGCCGCCTTCTCCACCTGCTCGGCCGACACCAGCTTGGTGAAGCTCGAGCGCGGGCCCACGTCCACGCCCTCGCGCGCCAGCGCCGGCAGCGCGGCGGCGGCGAGCAGGCCGCCGGTGAACAGGCGTCGCGAGTGCAGCGCGCAGCGGCAGCCGCGCGCGTGGACAAACGCGGGCAGGGCAATGTCGGCGTCGGTGCGGAAGCAGTCGTTCATGGCGCGGAATCTAAGCCAATCTCAATCGTCGGCCGCGCGTGCGGCTTTCGGGTCGACTTCGAGTGCCCGCACGGGGCCGCGCAGCCGCCAGAGCATCCACAACGCCGGCACGGCGGCCAGCGTCGACACGAGGAAGAACGGCGGCCAGCCGATCGCCTCGGCCAGCACGCCGGCCAGCGGCCCCACCCACACGCGGCCCACCGAGGCGAAGGCCGACAGCAGCGCGAACTGCGTGGCGGTGAAGCGCTGGTTGCACAGGCTCATCAGGAAGGCCACGAAGGCCGCCGTGCCCATGCCGCCGGAGAGGTTCTCGAAGGCGATCACCATGAGCAGCCCGCCGTCCACCGGCGTGGCCGCGGCGAGCTTGACGAAGCCCCAGTCGAAGGCGGGAATCGTGAGGCCGGGCAGCACGCCCTTGCCGTTCACCGCCAGCCACCAGAAGCCGAGGTTGCTGGCCATCTGCAGCAGCCCGAAGAGAAACAGCGAGCGCCACAGGCCGAGCTTGAGCATCAGCGCGCCGCCGACCAGCGCGCCGCCGATGGTGAGCCACAGGCCGATCACCTTGTTGACCACGCCGACCTCGGCCGGCGCGTAGGCCATGCTCTTGAGCAGGAAGGGCGTCATCAGCGAGCCGGCGAAGGCGTCGCCGAGCTTGTAGAGCACGATGAAGGCGAGGAAGGCCGCGGCGCCCGGCTGCGCGAAGTAGTTCGCCAGGCCCGACAGCAGCGTCTCGAAGCGCGCGCGGCGCGCGGCGAAGGCGGCCAGCGGCAGCGTGATGGCGATGCCGGCGAGCAGCGCCAGCAGGTCGGCCCACTTGGGCGCAGCGGGCAGCAGCGCACGCGCCAGCGGCGTGATGGCGCGGTCGGTGAGCAGCGCGCCCACGGCCACCGCGGCGAGCAGGGCGAAGAAGCCGATCAGGTCGTGGCGCGCGTCGGTCTTCGCCACGGCGGCGTTCGTATTCGTCAGGCGCGGCAGCAGCAGCGCCGACACCACGGCGGCCGCCACCATCACGCCGGCCATGAAGCGGTAGACCTCGGGCCAGCTCCAGCCGCCGCCTTGCTGCGGGTCGGTCCAGATGAGCGCCAGGCCGCCGGAGACGATCATCGCCAGGCGGTAGCCCAGCACGTTCAGCGACGAGCCCAGGCCGCGCTCGGCGGCCGGCAGCAGGTCGGTGCGGTAGGCGTCGATCACCACGTCCTGCGAGGCCGAGACGAAGGCCACGCCCACCGCCAGCAGCGCGAAGGCGCGCGTCGCCTCGGTGGGCGAGGTTCCCGCCATGGCCAGCAGCGCGCCGGCCAGCGCGAGCTGCGTGATCACCAGCCAGCCGCGCCGGCGGCCCAGCCAGGGCAGCTCGAAGCGGTCCATCAGCGGCGCCCACAGGAACTTGAAGGTGTAGGGCAGGCCCACCAGGCTGAGGAAGCCGATGGTGGCCACGTCCAGCCCCTCCATGCTCAGCCAGGCCTGCATGGCCTGGCCGGTGAGCGCGAGCGGCAGGCCGCTGGCAAAGCCGAGCAGGACGACGACGAGGAGGCGGTGCCCCGCAGCCAGGCGCTGCGCGACGGTGCGGTGTTCGGTGGGCACCGGGGGATTATCCCGGTGCGCCCGCCTCGCCGCCCTGCCGCTCGATCGCCTGCGCCAGCGCCAGCAGGCGCTCCTTGGGCAGTTCGCCGACGATGGCGTAGCCGCAGGGCGGCTGGCCCGCTCTCGCGCCCTCGACCCAGTAGAACAGCCCGGCGGCGCCCTGCTGCTCGTAGCGGAACGCGGCCGGCGTGCCGTCTTCCGGCTTGCGCAGGTAGACCGTCACGCGCAGCGGCGCCTGGCCGGCCGGCGGCTCGCCGATGGCCTGGTACATGAGCTGCGCGCTCGGCCCCTTGGCATCGGGCAGCAGGCGCCCGCCGACCAGCTCGAAGCCCTGCGCACGCAGGTCGAACAGCTTGACCGGCATCTCCAGCCGCTTGGTCAGCCAGCGCGCGAGGTGTTCCTCCTGTGCCTTCACCTCGACCGGGTGGCGCACTTCGGGCACGTAGACGCTGTGCGCCACCGCGGCGCGCTGCACCCAGCCCTGGCCGTTGGCCTGCGCGGCAGCCTGCAGCACCGCGGGGCGTTCGGCGCGCCACACCAGGCCGGCGCCCACGACACCACCGAGCGCGAAGACCGCCAGCGCCGCCGCCCAGCGCTGCCAGCCAGCGAAGGCGCTGCCGGCGCGCGCCGGGCCGCGCCGCCACAGCGCCTGTTCGAGGCGCGCCGGCACGGGCTCGGCGAGCACGGCGTCGAGTCGCGTACGCAGCGCTTCGGCATCGGCGGCCCACAGGCGCACGCGCGCGGCGTCTTCGGGATGCTCGCGCAGCCAGGCGTCGACGCGGGCGCGCTCGTCGGCCTCGAGCTGGTCGTCCAGCCAGGCGCTGAGTTGGGAGTCGGAGATCGTCGGGGCGTTCATGGCGGTTCGGTTCGGGCGCTCACACCACGCGGCGCAGGCCGCGCGCGTTCGCGGGGGCGCGGCCGTCGAGCAGGTCGCGCAGCGCCGTGCGCGCGCGCGAGATGCGCGACATCACCGTGCCCACCGGGATGCGCAGCACTTCGGCGCACTCGGCGTAGCTGAGCTGTTCGAGGGTGACGAGCAGCAGCGGCTGGCGCTGCTCGACGGGCAGTCTGGCGAGCGCGGCCAGCAGGTCCATGCGCAGGCCGAGGTCGTTGCCGACGGCGGGCAGCGCGTCGATCACGTCGTCGGCATCGACCCAGCTGGCGCGCTTGTCGCGCCGGCGCTCGTCCATGAAGGCGTTGTGGGCGATGGCCAGCGTCCAGACCAGGATGTCGCGCCGCTGGTCGAACTGGTGCCAGTGGGCGAGCGCCCGCTCGAGCGTGGTCTGCACCAGATCGTCGGCGGCGCTGGTGTCGAAGACCAGCGAGCGCGCATAGCGCCGCAGCCGCGGGATGGTGCCCAGCAGCTGCTGGCGGAAGGCGGTCGGTGCGTCCACGCGGGGCATACGGCGGGGGGTGGCGAATTATTCCGTTCATTGCCCCGCCGCGCGGCAAGGCCGCGGCCGCTCGGCGAGAATTCACGCATGACGCCGCCGTCACAGGCCGCCGCCCGGGCGCGCTCTCCCTCCTTCTCGTCTGTCGAGTTCCGCGCGGCGCTGGGCATGTTCGCCACCGGCGTGACCATCGTCACCGCCTGTGGCGCGGACGACACATTGGTCGGCCTGACCGCCAACTCCTTCAACTCGGTCTCGCTGAGCCCGCCACTGGTGCTGTGGAGCCTGGCGCGCCGCGCCGGCTCGATGCCGGCCTTTCGCGCCGGCTCGCACTACGCGATCAACATCCTCGCCGCCGATCAGCACGCACTGGCCGAGCGCTTCGCCAGCAAGGTCGGCGACCGCTTCGCCGGCGTCGCTTGGCGCGAAGGCACGGCCGGCGCACCGCTGATCGAAGGCGCGGCGGCGGTATTCGAGTGCTTCAACCGCAGCCGCTACGAGGAGGGCGACCACGTCATCTTCGTCGGCGAGGTGGAGCGCTGCACGCACCGCGCCGGCGCGCAGCCGCTGATCTTCCACGGCGGGCGCTACTACACCGAGCTGCCGCTGTAGCGCGGAGCCCTTCGACAAGCTCAGGGCGAACGGAGTTCGGGCGACTTCGTCTCAGCCGGCCAGACCGGCGTAAGCCGCGTCGAGCTCCTGCGTGACCGCCGGCACCAGCGTGCGCGCGAGGTCGTGGCGGCCGATGCGCGCGGCGCGCCCGCTGCCGGGCAGCGAAAGCGCGAAGGCGCTGTCGTCGTCGACCAGCTCGACCACGCGCAGGCGTGGCTGCACGGCGCGCAACTCCTCGATCAGCGCGGCGCACTCGCCGCGGTCGGAGGGCAGGCCGGTGACGAGCAGTTCGGGCCGGCGCTCGTGCAGCGCGGCGCGCGCCTGTTCGAGCGAGGCCGCCACGTCGACGCGCAGGCCGGCGCGGCGCAGCAGGTCGAGCGCCAGCACGCGCGGCCGCTCCAGCGGTTCGAGCAGCAGCACCTGGCGGCGCGCCACGTCCATGCGCGTGCGCGGCAGGCCGGTGAGCGGCGCCACCGGTGCGGCATCGGCGCCGCCGGGTTCGCCGAGGTCGAGCATCAGCGTCACGCTGTCGCCCGCCGCCACGCGGTAGGGCGTCATGCCGCGCGCGCGGGCGAGCAGCTCGCACAGCAGCCAGTGCACTTCGTCGACGCCGTCGGCGGCGCGCCCGCCTTCGCGGCGCACGCGCAGCACCAGCATGGGCCGGGCGGCCTCGCCGTGGCGTTCGAGCGCGCACTGCACCTCGTCGCCCAGGCGCGTGGCGTGGTCGAGCAGCAGTTCGATCAGCTGGTCGAGCACGCCGGCCACGGCGCGCACCGCGAAGGCCTCGCCGCGCGGCGGCGGCCCGGCGAGGCGCGCGCCGCGGCGCCGGGCCGCGGCCTGCCAGCCGGCGCAGGCCTGCACGAGCGCCTCGCGCAGATCGATGGTCTCGGTGGCCGGTTTGCCCTCGGCGGCGAGCACGCGGGCCAGCTCCTGCAACTGGATGGCGAGATGGCGCAGCCGCTCGACGCCGGCACGCACGGCCTCGCTGTCGGCGGGCGACGCCTGCGGTGCGGCAAGACGGCGCTGCAGCGCATCGAGCGAGACCGCGAAGGCCTCGCCGACCTTGCCCAGCACCTCGGGGGGAACGGTGATGTCGCTCATGGTCATGCGTTGGTGGCGGCCAGCACTTCGGCCAGGTCGGTGCGCCCGGCCAGCACCTTGGCGATGCCGTCCTGGCGCAGCGTCTTCATGCCGGCGGCGAGCGCCGCGGCCTGCAGCGCGCCGGCATCGTCGCGGTGGCGGATCAGGCGGCGCACGGCGTCGTCGGCCAGCATCAGCTCGTGGATGCCCATGCGGCCGTGGTAGCCGGTGCCGCCGCAATGGTCGCAGCCGCGCCGGCGCTGCAGCCGGATGCGGCCGCGCGCATCGCCGTGCAAGGCGCGCCAGCGTTCGCGCAGGGCGGCGTGCGCCGCGCCGCGCGCGCACGCGCTGCCCGAGCCGAGGTATTGCGCGGCCAGCGCATCGAGTTCGTCCTCGCCGGCGATCTCGCTCTCGCAGCAGTGCGGGCACAGCGTGCGCACCAGCCGCTGCGCCAGGATGGCCAGCAGCGAATCGGAGAAGTTGTACGGGTCGAGCCCGATCTCGAGCAGCCGCGCGATGCTCTCCGGCGCCGAGTTGGTGTGCAGCGTCGAGAGCACGAGGTGGCCGGTCAGCGAGGCCTCGACGGCGATGCGCGCGGTCTCCTCGTCGCGCATCTCGCCGATCATGATCACGTCGGGGTCGGCGCGCAGGAAGGTGCGCATCGCCGCCGCGAACGTCCAGCCAATGCGCGCATTGACCTGCACCTGGCGCAGCCCGTCCTGCGTGATCTCGACCGGATCCTCGGCCGTCCAGATCTTGCGGCCGACGGTGTTGATGTCGCGCAGCACCGAGTGCAGCGTGGTGGTCTTGCCGCAGCCGGTGGGGCCGCAGATGAGGATCAGGCCGTAGGGCTTGGCGATCACCGAGCGCAGCGCGGCCAGGCTCTCGTCGGCCAGGCCGATCTGCTCCAGCGCCATCGGCTTGCGGCCGCCGAGCAGGCGCAGCACCACGTCTTCGAGCCCGCGCGCGGTCGGCACGGTGACCACGCGCAGCTCGACCGCCGGCCCGCCGAAGCGCGCGAAGTCGATCTTGCCGTCCTGCGGCTTGCGGTGCTCGGAGATATCGAGCTCGGCCATGATCTTGATGCGCGCGACGATGGCGAAGCGCAGCCGCGCCGGCACTTCCAGCACCGGCACCAGCTCGCCGTCGACGCGCATGCGCACCTGCACCTGGCGCGGCTCGTCGGCGGTCTCGATGTGGATGTCGGAGGCGTTGCGGCGCACCGCCTCCTCGATCAGCGAGTTGATCAGGCGCACCAGCGTGTTGTCCGACTCCGAGACCATCTCGGCCTCGACCGGCAGCGTGGCATCGGCCGCACTGCGCAGCTGCGCGGCCAGCTCCTGCAGGCTGTTGCGCGCCGGGCTGCTGCCGGCCGTGTCGGCCCGCACGGCCGCCGCATAGGCGCGGTGCACCGCCGGCATCAGGCTGCCCGGCAGCGCCATCAGCGGGCGGATGCGCCGCTGCGTGGCGAAGCGCAGCTGGTCGAGCAGCGCGTGGTCCCAGGGGTCGGCCACCAGCACGACGAGCGCGTCGCCGTCCATCAGCAGCGGCAGCACGCCGTCGCGTTCGGCCAGCGCGCGCGGCACGGCGGCGAGCACGTTGGCATCGGGCTGGAGCTCGTGCGGATCGATCACGCGCACGCCCTGCCACTCGGCCAGCGCCATGCGCAGGCGCAGCTCGGAGAGCGCGCCGATGTCGACGAGGATGCGGCCCAGCGCGCGGTGCGCTCCGGGGCGTGCCTGCAGCGCGAGCGCGCGTTGCAGCGTGGCGGGGTCGATCAGCCCGGCCTGCAGCAGCGCCTCGCCCAGGTGCGGCGCGGCGTGGTGCAGCTCCGGCAGCTCGTGCAGCGCGGCGCGCAGCGCCTCGCAGCCGGCCGGGCGCAGCGCCTGCGGGCCGGGGCGCGCGTTCGCGTCGTCGGCGGCGAGCGGAATCGGGTGCGTCGGCAGGTCGGCCAGCTCCTGCGCGGCCCGTTCGGGCGCCGGAGCATGGAAGAAGCGCGGGTCGAGGTTCATGCGGTTCCCGGTGATACCCCCTATGGTGCCCGCTTGAATCCGCGCGCGACGCCGCCATGTGCCCTGCAGTGCAGCATTCCGCGGGAGAAAGTCACCATGCACGTCGTCTGCAGCCACTGCCGTACCGTCAATCGCGTGCCCGACGAGC
>WBZV01000281.1_pt1 | contig 33042 bp, 22 predicted proteins | sample 5204221 | NCBI WGS metagenome assembly WBZV01 (sample SAMN12344360, study PRJNA552823) | activated sludge metagenome | biome: Activated sludge suspended growth; feature: Nitrification reactor; material: Wastewater; isolation source: activated sludge from nitrification reactor of wastewater...
GCAATTGTATGGATATGGCGCCCTGGATATTCACGGTCGCCCGGTGGTATTGTTCAAAGGCGACTGGCAGCTGGAAACATGCGCCAAGGCATTTCCGAAAACGCGCTTCGTCGAGCTTGGCGGCGGACGCGACCCGCTTGCTCTCGAGGTCACGCTGTCGCGCGAGCTCGCGATCGGCGAACTCGAGGTCGGCGTCCCCGCGTGCGATCTCCTGGCGCTTGCCGGCGGTGTCGTCGCTGACACTGATCCATGTCACCGCCGAGCCGAGCGCGAAGGCTCGTAGCCGGCCCTCGCCACGCTTACCGTGCAGGCGACGCAGGCCGTTCTTGGACTTCTCACTGAGACTCTTCCAGGAGCCCCCGATCCGCCCGAAGGTAGCCTCCACCTCGTCGGAACTGATGCCGTGACCGTCGTCGACAACAAGGACGGCGGCGATGGCCTCGGCTGTGTCGCGCTGCAACTCGACCGCGACCGTGGCCGCCTCGGCATCGATCGCGTTCCACACCAGCTCCACGACCGCACGCACAGCGTCACGCTCGTGAGCGAGGCGAGCAACCAGATCGTCGCTCGCCTGAAGTACCAGGTCGCCCATGGAACTGACTGTAAGGCGCACCGACGACAGACACGGCGGAGGCTCAGCCCCGGTGTGCTGCTGCAGCACCCTCGGTTGCGGCGTCGTCGGGCAGCCGAACCACACGATCATCGATCGTCACCGAGCCTCGAACAGCTCAGCTCGGGTCGCGCGCCAGTAGACAGCGTCGGGCTCCGCGACCCGACACGCCTTCTCTCGTTGCGGGATATCGAACCACATCTGCGGTATGGTTTGACGCAACGAACCGAGAGGAGCGCCAGATGGCGATCGCAACCGCCCTGCCGTATGGCGAGGACCACGAGCGTCGCCTGGAGGCGTTCGGACTCTAGATATCTGCAATCCGGTGGACTCATCCTCCCTTTTCTGAAGTATTTAATGGTTTAATGGGTCTGCAGGGATTACCTGCTGCCATCCAATTTGAATCAATGTCATGTTTAACCACAGAACCTGCTCCAACAATTACATTGTCGCCGATGGTAACGCCCTTCAAAATAATTGATTTCTCACCTATCCACACATTGTTTCCAATTCGAATGGGCGCGCAATCATATCCGTCAAAATTCAAATTTCCATTTTCCCCAAATGAAACATGGTGATCATGATCGTATATCGACACTCCTGATGCAACTAAAACATTGCTCCCGATTTCAATGTGTTGATGACAAACGATCCTGACATGATCATTATAATATCCTTTTGAACCTAAAGTAGCCACTCCCTGAATATCTATGTAGGCATCTGTTCCAAAATGTACTTGTTGCCCTAATTCCAACTTCCCTTTGATTTTTAATCGGCATCGCATGCCAAATCCACCAAGCCGTTCAGATTGTAAGGCGAACGGATATCTCAATTTATAAAACCAGAATCGAAAAAGGCTAAGAAATTTTCCAAACATAGATTATATTGTTTGAAGTGGATTATCCTCAGACAAATACCAGGTCATAAACCGCTCGAGTCCAGTTTCCAGACTTGTTTCAGGTTGATATCCAATTTTTGAAACGAGTTTATCGATATTAGCATAAGTCACTTGCATCTCCCCTGTTGCTTCAGGTACAAATTGTAAAATTGCTTTCTTACCACAAAGATTTTCGAGTAACTGTATAAAATACAAAAGTTCGACAGGATGGTGGTTTCCGATATTATATACTTCATGGGGAATTTCACCAGTCGGTTGATTGTTCATCATCAGTATCATGGATACCACTATGTCATCAATAAAGGTAAAATCCCTTTTCAATAATCCATTACCATGAACCGCAATGGGTCTTTGATGAATTATGTTATCTGCAAATTTAAAATAAGCCATATCAGGACGACCAAACGGACCATAAACCGTAAAAAACCGTAAAGCGGTCATCGGAATCATGTATAAGCTCGAATACGCATAAGCCATCAATTCATTAGAAGCCTTAGTGGCTGCATATAAATTCATGGGATGCATGATGGGATCTGATTCATGAAATGGCAATGAAGCATTATTGCCATAAACGCTGCTGCTGCTTGCATAAATCATGTGCCTGACCTTCAACTGTTTTGCCAATTCAAGCACATTAAAAAATCCTATTAAATTCGAGTGTAAATAAGCTTCTGGATGTGAAAAACTATAACGCACACCTGCCTGCGCCGCCAGATGAAAAATAAGATCCACCGGTTTGGATGAAATGAGTTGTTCCAAACGAAGCTTGTCGGCAATATCTGCTTTGGCAAAATGAACATTTGGATAAATGGACGAAGTCACCCAATCCAATTGTCCCATATATTGGATGCCCAATTTCTCCAAACGCTTGTATTTCAATACAGGAGGATAGTAATCATTGAGATCATCGAGTAAATAAAGCTGGGCAGGTTCTTGAAGAATTAGTTTATTCACAAGATGATATCCAACAAATCCTGCTCCTCCGGTTACTAAAATATTTTCCATGGATAGGCTAAATGCCTGGTAAATCTTGTGTGATTAAGTAATGATTCAACATTATCGGAATATTTCCCAGCAAGGTATCTATGATTTATTGTTCGACACAACCTTCCAAAATTGGACATACTCGACAGTATGAAGTAACCATGAATTTTTTGGATTGCATACAAATAAATTTTAATGTGTAAAAATATGTAATTTTGGGCAAATCCAGGAGAAATACACATGATATACATTACCTTATGCACACAAGCTAAACGGATAAAAAAACCATTGATGCCATCTCATTCAATACAGCCTTGTATATGGTTTTGATTTTCTCGTTAAGGTTTCACATTCGATTTGATGATCCCTTCATTAAACCAAAAGTATGTGCGGCATAGCAGGATTCAAAGGTTACAATGATCAATCGTTATCCAATATGGTTGGCAAACTTTCCCATCGTGGACCCGATCATGAATCATGCTTAATACATTCAGGCTTTAGTTTAGGCATGAGGCGTCTTGCCATCATTGATCTTGAGACCGGGCAGCAACCCATTTGGAATGAAGACAAAACAATTGCTGTCTTCATGAATGGTGAGATTTATAATTACAAACAAATTAGGAATCAACTGATTCTTCAAGGTCATCAGTTTGAAACACAATCGGATACTGAAGTTCTCGTACACCTCTATGAAGCCTACCACTTTAACATGCTGGATTTCCTGGAAGGCATGTTTGCTTTTTGCATTTTGGACACCCGCAACAAAACTTTATTCATCGCCAGGGATTGTTTTGGGGAAAAGCCTTTGTATTATTATTATGAAGATAATCATTTTGCCTTTTCCAGTGAAATTACCTCTTTGTTACAGGCGCCTGCAGTTAAGAAAATATTGAACACTGCGCATGTAAGCTCATTGTTGCAATTTGGGTATACCCTGAAGTCTGAAACGCTTTTCAAAAATGTATTTGTCTTACCTCCAGGTCACTGCATGATTTATGGAGAAGGTGGTTTGACCTTACGTGATTATGGTTCCCTCGATTACACTTCAACAGTAGCTCCGTCAAATCAAAATGATTTAGTCGATGAATGCAGGAAACTTTTGTACCATTCTGTAGAACAACGAATGGTATCAGATGTCCCGATTGGTTGTTTCTTGTCCGGTGGCATTGACTCCAGCACCATTACAGCCATCGTAAAAGATCTGGCAAAAGGCCCTGTCAACACATTCAACGTGCGCTTTGAAGAATCCGGGTATGACGAAAGTCCTATCGCAAGAAAAGTGGCGAAACATCTTGGTACCCAACATCATGAACTATTCTTAAAAAGCCAGGTATTTGAAGAATCTCATTTCAATGAAATGCTCCTTCACTTTGGACAACCGTTTGTCGATTCCTCAGCCATTCCCACTTACGCCATTTCAAAAGAAATTAAGCAACACGTAAAAGTTGTTTTATCCGGAGATGGCGGAGATGAATTATTTGGAGGATATCGCGATTTTATCTGGGGAAAACAAATCCACACACTAAGCCGATTACCTCACTCAATATTAAAAACTGGTCAGCGCATCACCCAGTCAAAACTTCTGCATCATTTACCCCCTGTTGACTTTTGGAGAGGGCTGCGACGGGCCATCGATTTTGCAATGCTTCCGGAACAAGAATGGATTACTGAGTTATACACTTATTTCACAAAAGAAGAATTGCAATTATTGTTACGAGAATACTTTCAGTCAGCATCCAGCGAATCTTTTTTTTCAAACAAATCACAACAATGGAGCACCTTGCGTAAAATGATGTGGTTCCGATTGAAATACGTAATGCCCGGGGATATGCTGGTCAAAGTGGATCGCATGAGCATGTGTCATTCGGTAGAGGTGCGTTGTCCATTTTTGGACCGAGAGCTCTTCAAGTTTTCGGCAATGTTACCGGATGATGCATTGGTGAAAGGGAATCATGGTAAAATGTTAATTCGCGAAGTGATGAAAACTCAACTCCCAGCAGTTGTTTTTGATCATCCGAAAACTGGCTTTAATTTTCCTCTGCATCGCTATTTTAATCGATCATTTGAACTATTTGTTCGCCGCATCTTAGATACAAATCACCCTTTATTTGAAATTATCGACAGAAATTCAGTCATGCAAATCATTGAACAGGGAATAAAACAACAACGTTCCGGATTTGATCAATCTGTCTACAAAAGCGCACATCGACTATGGTTATTGGTCCAATTGTTCCAATGGGTTAATTTGTTTGAAGTCGAAGTAATGACTGAAAACTAGTCAAGGGTGGTATTCAATCTTTTCTCTTGAGTCATTGAACCGGTGATCATACTCAACAGTAGAATTACAAACCAAACTGCATGCGACTGAAAGGTCGTACTGAAAAACATAAAGGTTAGTACATTCAGGTACACCAGCAACCAAAATCGACGTTGATGAAAATCTGTGATTTTTAGAATTTGCCTTCCAAGCGTTATGAAAAAAATTAAATAAACGATAAATGACAACACTCCATATTCAAATAATATAGCCAGGAAATCATTATGTAAGACCAATCCTTGTTGTTTTGCTACCATTGGATTGTCTGCGTGTTGCATGTATTGACTGTAATTGACTGGATTTTTAAACTGTTCGATGCCCAAGCCCATGCAATAGCTGTCTTGAAATGCAAGCCACCCTTGTTCCCACAAAACCAATCTGGATTCATTTCTTCCAGATAAGCGGTCCAGGCGGCTTAACAAAGGAATGGCCTCGGTATATTTCGCCCGCATTCCGGTAACTTGAAGAACCACTGACGCACACAACAACAGGATTCCAAAGATGGCCAATCGCTTTAAAGAAAATCGGTAAAAAAGAAACACCAAAAGCGTCAAAATGACCGCTATCAGGGCGCCTCGCGATCCTGAAACCAAAATGGCCCCCAAGGACAAGGCAATCCCAATCAGACTCACAAAAATCCTCGACAAAACATTTTGGTGCTGGACGAAAGAACCATGTTGTATAAAATAAATGAATGCAATGTTGAGAGTAAACGCAGCAAAATTGGGATTGTCCATAAAACCATTCTGCCGACTGATGTCTTTGTTCAAAAACCAATAGATCATAAACAAGCCATTGATCATTGATGCGGTGATAAAAGCATACAGCAGTTTCATTACGGAGCGTTCATTCCAATACAGGGTTTTTGCCTGAAGAAATATCCATACAATAATCAACCATTGAATGCTGGTTTGTATAAAATAGGACCATTCGAGTCTATCATACATCCAGGCAATAGCGGTTGGTATAAGCCCTAACAGGTAAAACCAAAACAGACGGAGATCATTTCGATCATACCGCAACTGATGTACAGGAACCACTGCGAAAATCAAAAATCCCGTTAGCAGGGCAAGGACCCTATGCGGTCGGAATACAGTTTTGATCCCCCATACAACTTCGATAAAATTCTCGAGAGGGACCAAAAATGAATAGGCCATGATGAGGAATAAGAGTCCCCTCAAGATGAATTTATGGCTTTGAGGTATACTCATTGAGCGGTGGACTTACTCATAAATATTTTTTTTAAACCACTTTTCAATTCTGCGACATCTTCCTGTTTCACCACAAAAAAAGATAAGTTGATGTTCTGATATTCCAATTTCAGGAATCCCCAAGCCATCAATCCCATACTGATGTAGGCCAAGGTAGAAGCCCAGGCGGCACCATAGATTCCCAGATGAGGAATCCATAGCAAGGATAATACGATTGAAATAAAACTACCGCCAATGGCAATATAAGAAGTTAAAATTACCTGACCCCCTGATGAAAATAATTTGGTGGCCATTTTATAGGTAATGAATAACAATGTACCCGGTAACAGGATGAGGTATGGGATGAACAAGTCTGAATAGGAATTATTGAAAAACCAGGGAAGCAATATTCCATAAATGCAGGCACTCCACAATACAGTGATCAGGATACATACTGTCCATACCAGGCGATGAGATTTTGCGAGTGTCTCCAATCTTAGCGATGGATCCGTCAATACCGCCAGTCGATTAAAAAGTACTGGTCCAACGGAATCCGGGATGTACCAGATGATTTCAACCAGCCGGACTCCAAGACTGTAAACGCCTAACGCTGCCGCCGGAACAAACCACCCCAGGAGCAGTTGATCCATGCGTAAATTGGCTCGTAAAGCAATATCACCAAACCAGGATTTATAACCATAATGAAATGACTCCGACAGGTAATTTCGGTTGATTTGCTTTTGGAAAGGTTGCTTACAAAACTTTAAAAAATAACCCATCATCACCATGAAAGAAAATACCAGGACTGCACTAAAGACGGTCACTCTGCCACCTTCAGGCCAGAATATGAATGCCAGAATAATGCAAACCGGATTCAACCATCCGGTGATCAGATCCAGGCGATTTAAGGCAGAGAAATTTGCTATCCCATACAACACTCTTCCGGCAAAAAAACTTAGGGTCTGACAAAATATTATGCCCACCAGCAACGCACTTTCAATCACACTAACGGATGTTAGTATTTTTCCAAGCCAATTCAAATGAATAGCCAAATAAAAAATGAAAGAATTTCCGAAAGCCATTCCCACGGCCAATAATAATTTTGTCCAAAGTACTTCTTCAACATTAAATCGCTTGGCACTCAGTAGGTAGACTGTTCCGGCTCCAAAACCCATCGAGGTAACGGGAATCACAAAACCAATACTCACCATAACATAAGTGTAGACACCGTACATTTCAGGTCCGGTAATCAAGGGCACACATAGGGCCGCGACCATGGATAATGCCGATACCGAAATTTTGGTAATAAGATTTTTTATCGAGAGGTGAAGAAAACTCAAGACGGCTTATTTATTAAACTACGACTTCCATGGAAATGACAAAGATAATGACATCCAATGGTAACCTTCAATATTCACCAATTGCTATTTTTGCTATACATGGAGCATTCATCGGGAATCCTGGAATACTCGGATCAAATTCAGCTTCGAAACAAACAATTATTTGATCCCGTAAGGAAGCTATGGGTTAACTATACCCCAGAAGAACAGGTTCGTCAGTGTGTAATCCTATGGTTACATGACGTTTATAAGGTACCCTTTGGGAGGATGTCGGTTGAAAAAAGTATTAAAATCTTCAAACAAACTAAACGATTTGATCTCGTTGTATTTGATGACCATTTGACACCCAGGTTATTGGTAGAATGCAAACAGCCCAATCACCCCATTCTTCAAAAAATCTTCGAACAGGCGGCACTTTATAACCTGGAAATGAAAGCTCCATATCTAGCGATTACCAATGGCTTTCATTGGTTGCTGGCTGAGATTGATTTTGGTGCACAGAACTATCAATTGATCAAGCAATTACCCAATTATCCCTTCTAAATTATGGGTGCCTGATCTTGTGATATATGCCACTTATCAAAAATCGATAACAAGCATTATTTCCTTTGGCAAAGACCCATTCGACCGAATTCGGCTTTATTGAAAAAGCGTACTCTCTATTTTGCAAATAAAACAGCCAGAACACACAGAATTTTAGGATCGAATACCCGATCATAATTGTGCACTTCGAAAAAAGAACAATCAAAGTCAAAGTCCACACTTATGCCTTAATAAGTTGATTATTTTCAAAGGTCACAAGATTGGATTCTCCATAGATAGTTCATTCCCAAAAAAGATCATCTTCTGATCCTTCCTCTTTAGATAAGTATCGTCCAATGGCTTATCCATCGAGAGATTCATTGCATTGGAAAAAATGATTTTAGCGATTTATTTGCGATTTATTAAGAACTATTCAGGGATTCGACCGTTACTTTTACAATCTGATCCGGCGCCCTTTAAGAATTTGGGAAATCTCTTAAAACTTCACTGGATTAGCATGGATAACATTCATTCAAATTAAATACCAGCATGAAAATAAGTGCTCTTTTATTGCCCATTGCTTGTTTACTTATTATCACTTCCTGCACTCAAAAGGAATCTACCAATGATCCACAGGAGCGATTAGCTGCATTAAAAAAACAAGCGAAAGAAATTAATGACGAGATTAAATCACTCCAAGCGCAAATAGCTCAGAGTGATACCAGTCAATCCTCCAAATCTAAGCTGGTGGCTGTGGATACTTTGTTTACCACTGACTTTGCTTACTACATTGACGTACAAGGCACTGTGGAGTCGGATCTAAATGTGCTTGCAGCACCCCAAATGCCTGGTATAGTCACCGCCATCTATGTAAAAGAGGGAGATCAGGTTCCCCAAGGTAAAATCCTGGCCAGTCTGGATGCCTCTACGGTGCGTAAAGCCATGGATGAGGTGAATACAGGTTTAACTCTGGCCCAAACCCTTTACGAAAAACAAAAAAGACTTTGGGATCAACAAATAGGTTCAGAGGCACAATTCCTGCAAGCTAAAAACCAAAAAGATCAATTGGAACAAAAACTCAAAACCCTGGAAGCCCAATTGGCCATGTCTTACATTAAAGCTCCAGTTTCGGGTACAGTGGATGTGGTTCAGTTGAAACTTGGCGAAATGGCATCTCCTGGATTTAATGGAATCCGGGTCGTAAACAATCATCAAATGTCCATCAAGGCAAACCTGAGTGATAAATACCTCGAACAGGTCAAAAAAGGTGATCCCGTCATTGTAGAAATCCCTGAAACCAATCAACAGTTTCGTTCGTCCGTAAAATATTGTTCTAATTCCATCAGCACGCAAACCAGAACCTTTTCAATTGAAGTTGCCATTCCGTCGGGTCAGATGAAATACAAAAGCAATCAGGCACTTCGGTTAAAGATAAATTCAAAAAATGTCAAGAAAGCACTGGTAATATCCAGCAATCTTATTCAGACCAGCATCTCAGGAGAAGAATACATTCTGGTTGCTGAACAATCCAATGGCTTTTGGTTTGCCAAAAGGAAAAACATAGTGACAGGCATCAGCTACCAGGGAAAAACGGAAGTTACATCGGGATTGACCGAAGGAGATAAAATCATAACCGATGGATTCAGCGAGTTGGTGGACGGCCAAATGATCGCATTGTAAAACCTGCAATAGCAAATTATGAACATTGAGAAAATCAAGCATCTTAGTTTTACCAATTGGTGTATAAGGAATTCGACGAGCATATACGTAATCATCATATTGATTTCATTCGCAGGGTTGATGTCTTACCAAAGAATTCCAAAAGAACTTTTTCCAGACATTGTCATTCCTACCATTTCAGTGGCTACCATTTATCCCGGGGCTTCACCACAGGATATGGAAAACCTTATCGTAAAACCCATAGAGAAGCAACTTAAATCCATCAATGGTATAAAGAAAATAAAAAGCAATTCCGTCTCTGATTTTGCCATGATTTTTGCCGAATTCAATGCAGACATGGACCCTAAGATCTGTAAACAGCGCGTATCGGATGCCGTTGACAAAGCTAAAAACGATCTACCTTCCGACTTAAAAGATGATCCTCAGGTTCAGGAATTTGATTTCAGTGAAATTCCTATATTAAACATCAACCTGGCTGGTGATTTTCCATTGGACAAACTTAAATTATACGCAGAACAACTTAAAGACAAAATTGAGAGCAATAAGGAAATCACTCGGGTTGATATCATAGGAGCAGTAGAAAGGGAAATTCAGGTGAATGTTGATTTATACCGAATGAATGCACTTAACATGTCATTTGGAGACATCGAAGCATCAATACAACGTCAGAATTTAAACATTTCCGGGGGGGAATTGCGAGTAGATGATTTGCGCCGCAACATAAGGATCACAGGAGAATTCAATAAGCCGGAAGACATAGCCAATATGGTGGTTCGCTCTTTTCAAGGACACACTGTGTTTTTAAAAGACATTGCTCAAGTTGAAGATGGATTTAAAGAAAAGCAGGACTTTGCCCGGTTGGACGATAAGCCTGTAATCACGCTCAATGTCATCAAACGCAGCGGAGAAAACCTGATTACCGCTACAGATAAGATCTATTCAATCATCAATGATTACAAGGAAAACAAGTTTCCTCAAGGTCTATTGGTTAAAGTAACTGCAGATACTTCTGAGAATACCAGGGTGCAATTGCATGATTTGGTTAACACTGTAATATTGGGCTTTATTTTTGTCGTATTTATTCTGATGTTTTTCATGGGATTTACCAATGCCTTTTTTGTTGGCTTGGCCGTTCCCCTTTCTTGCTTTGTGACTTTTCTGATTATGCCTGGAATGGATATGACTTTGAATGTCATCGTGTTGTTCAGTTTGTTGCTTGCGCTGGGTATAATCGTTGATGATGCAATTGTTGTAATAGAAAATACCCACAGAATTTTCCATAAACACAAAGAACTAACGATCGTTCAGGCTGCACAAAATGCAGCCGGTGAGGTTTTTGTTCCGGTATTAACCGGTACACTCACGACCCTTATGCCTTTCTTTCCGTTGCTTTTCTGGCCGGGGATTATTGGAAAATTTATGTACCACATGCCGGTCACTTTGATCATTACATTAGGTGCATCGCTTTTCGTGGCATTTGTGATGAATCCGGTTTTTGCGGTTACTTTCATGAAACGCGATGAGGAGCAACATAACAACGAACAATCCCTGAAGTCTTATCGAAAAGCTTTTATCATTTTTTCGAGTCTGGCTGTACTAGGGTATTTTGGAGTCGGAAAAGGACTTGGCAATTTTTCTGTATTTTGCATAATCCTGATTCTAAGTTATCACTTCGTCATTCGGCATCTGATTTACAAGTTTCAAAACAAAGCCTGGCCATACGTTTTATCTAAGTACCGAAATTTGTTGAGGTTTATTATTGCTGGTGCAAGACCTGTCTGGATGTTATTGGGTGTATTCGGGATTTTTGTATTAAGTTTCATTTATTATGGCAGTACCAATCCTCAGGTTGAAACTTTCCCAGAGTCAGAGCCCAACTTTGCTTTCGTTTATTGCAAGATGCCCATAGGTACAGATGCAACCATTACAGATTCCATTACCCAGATCATCGAATCACGGGTAATAAAAGTCATTGGACAAAATAATCCATTGGTTTCTTCTGTAATTTCAAATGTGGGACTTGGCGCAGGAGATCCTGATAATCCTGATCGCGTGGCTACTCCACACAAGAGTAAAGTTTCCGTTGCGTTTGTAAGATTTGCAGAACGTCAAGGCAAATCCACTTCTGAAGTATTAGAAGCCTTGCGCAATGAATTTAAATCTGGAATTGCTGGTGCTGAAATAAATGTTGAAAAAGAACGAAATGGTCCGCCGGTAGGAAAGCCTATTAGCATTGAATTTAGCGGAGATGATTTTGATGTACTGGATAAATTAAGCAAAAACCTTGTTCAGAACATTCAACAGAATGGCATTGAGGGAATCGATGGGCTTAAATCCGATTTGCAAATCAGCAAACCGGAAATCATTATCGATATCAATGAAGAAAAAGCACAACGCGAAGGCGTTTCTGTTGGTCAGATTGGCGCAGAATTGAGAACGGCTCTATTTGGAAAAGAGGTTTCTAAATACAGGGACAAAAACGATGATTATCCCATTCAACTCAGAATAAGAGAGGATGACCGAAATCAATTGGAGGAATTGATGAATCTGGAGATCATGTTTATGGACATGGCAAGTTTTCAATTTAAGAAAATACCCATTGCCTCAGTTGCTGATATCCGTTATGGTCATTCATTATCCAGTATCAATCGAAAAGATCAAAAACGGGTATTAACGTTAAGTTCAGATGTCGTGACCGGCTATAATCCAGGGCAAATCATTTCTGAAATTAAAGAGTTAACCTCCCGAATGGACATTCCCGAAGGCTATGAAATTTCTTTTTCCGGAGAGCAAGCGGAGCTTCAAGAAACCATAGATTTCTTGGGAGTGGCATTCGCAGCAGCACTTGCCCTTATGTTTTTGATTTTAGTTACACAGTTCAATTCAGTGGTTAAGCCAATGATCATTTTTACCACTGTTCTATTTTGTATGATCGGTATCAATTTCGGATTTGGTTTATTTGAAATTACTTTAAGTGCTGTTATGACTGGAGTTGGTATCTTTTCACTGGCCGGTATTGTTGTTAGAAATGGAATTCTGCTGATCGAATTCACCGATGAATTAAGGGCTCGTGGCGAGTCTATTGAAGAAGCTGTAATCAATGGTGGAGCTACACGGATCACTCCTGTGGTCCTTACTGCATTATCCGCCATTTTAGGATTGATTCCTTTAGCCATCGGGGTCAATATGGATTTTGAGTCCTTGTTTACCGATTTCGATCCTAAGTTTTATCTTGGAGGAGATAATGTAGCATTTTGGGGACCATTGGCCTGGACCATTATTTTTGGTTTGATTACGTCTACGTTTCTGACTTTGCTGGTAGTACCCAGTATGTATATTTTTGGTTACCGTTTGCGCAATAAAGTGAGGTCCTGGTTTCAATAATTTAGCTGAATGGAACAGCGCGGTATTCGCAACATACTCAAGTTTATTCCCGTAACTATCGCCATCGCGTGTTCAATTTTATTGTTTGTTGGCCTTCTTAATTTTCTCTCAGACAAGAGTGCCCTGCGCGATAACAGCCTAGCAACAACCGATCGTCCAAATGCTTTACCGAATGAGTCAATTACACAGCCAGAAAATGGAAATGACTCAATTCCATTATACGTTTATGAAGTTTTTCATTACATTCAGCTATATCAAAAACCACCCATTGGATACGTGGGAGGTCGCTCTTTTCAAAACCGAGAAAGATTATTGCCCCTCCATACGAATTCCCAAATTAAAATTCAATACAAGGAATGGGACGTACATCCCAAAATTCAAGGGAAAAACCGAGGTGCAGAACGGTTAATTACAGGTTCAGATAGTTCAGCGTATTATACCAAAGACCATTATCAATCATTTATTTCTTTGCGATGAGTAGCCTTTATTTTCATTTACTAAAATCTTCTGATACTTTTCAAAAATTAAAATTCAGGGATTCTTATATTGCCCGGGTAGATGGATCCTGTTGCACAAATGCGGAATCACTTTTTGACAACATTGCTGCTGCCTTTGAATTTCCGGATTATTTTGGAAAAAATCTTGATGCCTTATACGATTGTCTGGTGGATCTTGAATGGATACCACAGGATAAAATTATTTTATTTTTTTACCACACGGAAAATCTGTTGGCCGGAGAAACAAATGACCATGATTTTCTTGAGGATTTAATGAGTACGCTCTATGATGTTTGTATTTCGTGGGACCTTGGGCAAGATGAGTTGATATCTCCGAAAAAATTTGAGGTATATATGGTTCTATCTCCCGCCCTTAGACATGTTCTTGATTCAAACGAAATTGAATACCAAATCCTGTAATTTATACTAAATTTATTTTCGTGGAATGATGGGTAATGCTGATTTTACCACCATCTGAACCGTATTTCGAATGCGTTCTTCCAGCAGGATTACTTTTTCCTCAAGCAATTTAGCCAACATTGAATCCTGGTAATGTCTGACAGTCAACAATTCAAGGTCCTGATCAATCACGACTTTAAACATAACTTCGACTTCACGAATCAATTCCTGAATTCTGGATGCATTATTGTTTACACAAACTGAAAATGAAATGGCAGAATTTCTCATCATGTTAACTTTTATTCTGAACTTATCAAATAGCTCAAACAAGTGAGCTAAATGATATTCAGCAATAAATGATAGATCCAAAGATGAAAAATGCAACAATGCCTGGTTGGATTCTAATACCACAATGGGTGGATACTCCAAATCCACATCACCGGAAATCAAGGTACCTTCATCTGCCGGGTTGATGAAAGATTTTACATATAAAGGAATTCCTTTCATTTTAAGGGGTTGTATGGTTTTTGGGTGGATGACCTTACAACCATAATAAGTCATTTCAATTGCTTCCCGGTAACTGAGTCGATCCAATTTTGTCACATTTAAAAATAAATCCGGATCTGCGGTTAATACACCCGGTACGTCTTTCCAAATAAACATTCCATCCGCCTGCAGGGCACTTGCTAAAATAGCCGCTGTATAATCAGATCCTTCCCGACCCAATGTGGTGGTATTGTTTTCTGAGGTTGAACCGATAAACCCTTGAGTGACTACAACCAAACCAGACTCAATAGATTCTTTCAACGCACTTACAATTCTATCGTTGGTGGTTTCCCAAATGATTCTGCCTTCTCTGTAAGTATCGTCTGTTATTATTATATCTCTTGCATCACACCAGTCAACATGGTGGTGCTGATGCTTTAACCAGGCAACCAGAATGCGACTTGAAACCAGTTCCCCAATGCTGACCACCTGATCATACACATAATCATATTTCATTTCCCTGGTTTCTTCCAATATCCATTCGGCTTCAACAAAATGCTCCTGAACATGTACTTCAAGTTCGGTAGGAAGTTCACCAAACAAATCCCGGATGATAACATGATGATGTTCTTTGATCTTGGATAATTTGGTGAGTGCTTCTTGCGTAGATCTAAATTTAGCTTCAACGACTTCTTCCAATTGGTTGGTGGTTTTACCCGTGGCGGATATAACTACTGCAAGTGGTTGTCCGATACCGAAGCTTGCGATGATATTGCTGACATTTCTAAAGCCTTCTGCATTTTTCACCGAGGCCCCTCCAAATTTGAATATTCGCATACATTTATATTTCTGGAGCAAATTTAATTCAATTTAGACATTGGCATTAAAAGTGGAATGCACAACAAGGCACAATTATGCAAGGAGGTCAAATATCAAACCTAATGATCATGCATTTCCGTAGCAGTCTAAAGCTTGCTTTAAGGATCGCCATATTTTATGAATAAGTCAGCAGAATGAAGTTACAATTACTAAAATTCTGGTGGGTGGATTTATTTGGATCTTTTTGTAAGGATAGCCCAGAGTGGATTATTTTCCCCTAAACAGCTCTTCGTATTGGTTACGTAAAGTGCTCGCTGACATTTCGTTTTCCCGCGATGGCATCTGAAGGCTCGGATCTAATTTTACAATTTCCTTTTTTTCATTTCCAAGAAGTTTAGATACTCCTTCTTTTTCCCATTTTTCCAACATCTTTAGTCCTTCTTCTTCAAAAACACCATTTTGTAAATCCACTGAAGACATGAAGTTTTCAGAAAGCTCCATGAATCGTTCCATTTCTCCAACTTTTCCACTAATGTCGTCCGCCAAAGCCTCCAATGATTCTTCAAACAAGGCACGTTGGTCTTTATCCCCCGAAATAACACTCATTGCAGATTTCATGGCTGAATGACTTGCTCGTATTGCAGCCCTCTCTTGCTCCTTGATTTTTACTTGATCGGCAATATCTTCTGCAAGGACTTCTGAATTCTCATACATTCTGATCAGGATACGGTATAACACATCCATTTTAGTATAGAGGTCTTCAAGTTTCAGATTGGATTCTTTCAGTCGACCGGCTTGCCTGGATTTGAGCACCAGTACATTTTGTTGATTTTCCTGTTTTGCCTCTTCAGCCTGACTTAAACTTGCATGAATTTGTTTTTGATTATTGAAAATTTGCTCTTTCAACACATGCATCTGACTTCGTAATTTGGTGATCTGTTTATTCATTTTACCCAAATTATCCCTTAGGTCGCCAATATAATCTTTCAGGATCGCCATTGGGTCAATATTAATAAACAACGAGGTAATCCAACGCATCAGGCTTTTATACATAAATCCAAACAATGCTCTGGTTTTTGAATCCAGCACGATGTACAAAATGACCCCAAGTATCATCAGCATACCGGATAAATACAATGTGTTGGAGGCTAAACCAATCAACGCCGGTAACATCTTGTAAGCGAGGTAAGTTCCCCCGCCAATCATACCCGCCAATAGCAAGGCTCCTGTTACACCTTCAGGTCTCTTCCAAAAACTTTTTGCTTCTAATGCCATAATCTTATTCCAAAGTACTTTAATTTTTCAAATGCTGATCCATGTTTCGGATGTCCGATTGAATTTGATCGACCAATTGATTGTACACCGTTACAAATCCGGTTTTATTGGATTCAACTTTCTGAGTCACTTCATTCGCCCTATTGGTGATGGCATTCAGCATTTCCTTATGTTCACCCACCTCTTTTTGTAGCCGTGCAATGGTAGCTTCTTTTTCCTGAATTAAATTTTTCAAACGGGTGCCATCTTCCTCAATGGAAGAGAGTTCCTTCTGTTGAAACTCTTTTGCCGTTTGGTTAAAATGCTCATACTCCCCTTTGAGTATGGTTAAATATCGTTTGGCGGTTTCAATTAATTTCTTTGCATCTACATCCAATGCTTCTGCTGCTGCGTAAGCCGTTTTATATTGGGCAGCTTCATCGAGATTGCCAAGTTTCCTGATGGCTAAAAGAGCTTTCCTAAATTCTAGGTAATCAAAACCAGGTTCATTGTTTTTTTCAAGGGCTTCAGATAAAAGGGTCCAAAATTTTGAGAGATCACCAGAATCCGCTGAAACAACTTTTGCTGAAAGGTCAGTTGCAGATAAACCATCCGACAACTTTTCCACCGGCTTTACGGGTTCATTTTCCGGAACAATGAATACAGACTTTACTTTATCTAAAAACGACATAGTCATTTATTATTTCCCCTAAAAATAATAAGCCCGCAGGAATTTACCTTCATCCTGCGAGCTTATTCATTATTTGTAAATCGAAATTATTTACGGAGCCTTTCGATTAGCATTGTATAATTTTCGTCCCATTGCCCGTCCAGAAAGTCCTGATAAGCCTGATCATCAGCTTTGGTCTCCCGATAATTCACATGCCCGGCCAATACAAGAAAAGTAGTCAAACCGATTTTTCCTGATTTGAGTTCATTATGGATATTAAGATAAAGCTCATGCCTTTGTTTCAGATTCTGATCCACCTGACCTCCTCCTGATTCAATCTCTTTAACTTGTAAATCCAACTGGTTGAGATCTTCAAAAATCAATCTTTCTGCTGTTTGAATATCAACCAACTCAGGCACCTGACCTGTGGTTTGGGCCATTGCCGTTACTGAAAACCAGGTAATAATACTTACCCACACTAAATACTTTTTCATATAAAACTTTTCAAAAACATTAATCATTAATCAATATCATTTTTCGGGTAGCCGTATGCCCAGGTGCATCCAATTGGTAGTAAAGAATTCCAGATGCATCAAAAGCTTCTCGCTTCAAATGGATTACATTTAATCCTTTTGTGGCATGTTGCTCAAAAATTCTCAACACTTTTCCGGTTACATCATAAACAGTCAACTTCACCGCTCCTGCCATTGGTAAACGGAATGCAATTTCCGTTTCCTTTTGGAATGGATTTGGACTGTTTTGTAACAATTCAAATACCACTGCTTCATTGGATCCACTGGCTGAATGAACCAGAAGCTCTACTTCTTTGGTATTTAAAGATTCATCATATGCCTCTGCTTTTGTAATTTCAGAATTGATCATCATCAATTCCGAAAGTTTTGCAGTTGAATTGGATCTGAAAATCAAAGTAAATAACGTCTCATCAGATTTGAAACTGAGGGGGAACTTTTGGTTCCAGCTTGTGGTAATTAAGCCTTCATTCAAGTGATTCAAGCCAAAGAAGTTTTCATCAACATTCAGTTGACCGGCTTCAATGCCTTCGAATACCAATTGTTGTTCATCAAATTTCAACGTAAACTGATATCCGGCTATAGCCAGGAATTGATCCGCCCTGAAAGCTATTTTAATCAATTGCCCAGGTTGGGTAATTTGCTCATCAATGGTAAAACGCAGTTTACCCGCATTCCTATTTTGGCTACCTAACACATGATTTCCCCTTGCATTTTTAGTGACATCGCCCATTTTAATGGCAACAAAGTCCTTCTGAATCGCTAACGGTGTTGGCATCGGAACTACCAGTTGTCGCGGTGCATTCCACGGTTGTGTTGGATCTGCAAACACAAATTCTTGTGGTACAAAGGTCCAGCTTTCACAACGTTGGAATTCGTTTGTCAAGCCAAGGATTAATTTACGTATCTCAGACACATCAGATGCCGTAATGTTCGAACTCCGGTTGACATCTGCCGCTATTAATAAGTAGGGGTTCGTTATTGCTTCAATACCCAGAATATGTCTTTGGATTTTCACAATATCTGCAGTGCTGACTCCATTGATGTGATCATCATTCCGACTTGGTTTTACCACATACTCTTTTGCAATGCCGTAGGGTAAATCTCCGAAAAGGTATTTTCCGGTTTGGGAAGTCTTCATGTGTTTCATCATCACGTTTTGATCCAATAATTCCATTTCTACATTCTCAGTTCCATCATTGTTCAAGGTCATCAACTCTCCTATTATTTTTCCAAAAGATCCTCCATTCGGACATGTTTCTTTGGTATCCTGAACGATTAAAGTAGTCTCGCAACAATCTTTGTTTCCTTCCTGATCTTCAACACAAATGCGCACTGGAATGATCAATTCATCATCAATTTTATTGGCCACAAAATCATCACAACACACCGTTAAACTGTCACTGTTGAACTGATCAAAATAAATCCGCAAATCACTTCTTTCTGTACAATTATCATAGCTTCCGGCATCAAAATCTTTTGCCCATACCGTTATACATCCCGATGAAGGCATTACCGTGGTAATCGCTCCAACATGGCAATAAGGCGTTGGTGCTTTACAATCGGTTACTTCAAATAATTCACATTTTTGGGTAATGTTACCACAGCCATCCTCAACAAACCAGCAGAATTTATGAATTCCCAAAGGATAATTTCCTGATGCCTCAAAAGGATTATTGGGATCATTTGCCAGAGGATTGTGATTTTTAAGGGGTCTTCTGCCAGCAGCAAATTCTTTGCGTGTCAAAGGTCCGACAGCATAATCATAACCCGAATGCTGTCCTTTACCGTCATTGTATAAATCTATTTTATACTCATAAGACAGCCAGTCCAGAGGACTACAATTATCGGTTGCACCTGCAGAAACCAACAATGGAGCATAACAAATATTATCCACGGGATTCTTAACCGCCGGTTGGCAGAAATCACCAAAGGCTATGGCTACTTGAGGCCTATCCTGATCGGCGACTTTAATAATTTGCAAGTACTCCCAACGTCCATTTGAAGGATCTATGCTTGGGTCATATTGACACCAATCAATGACCACCCAGGTTCTCAGTACTTTAAAGCAAGCATCAGGTTCAATCGTAAAAGTTTCATCAAAATACTCAATGCTGATCAGAGCGCACAAATCATCTGCGCCATTCTCCACAATGGGTCTTCCCAACAGCGGGTTATCTGGACTGATATCAGCTCCGCAACCAGAGATGGTGGTTGCCTGTCCGGTACAATTACCTGGCCAGGTGATATCGTCATCTGGATCACAATTGTCTTCACGATTAATGTAAAATGGATCGCAATCTACTACCCATATGGTTTGCGTGGCTGTAACACTGACTCCATTTGGACCACGGGCCACCACGGTACGCGTCAGTTGACCCTGGCCGCATTCCCGGTTGTCATTTACCGAAATGCTGAAATTGGTTCCACAAGTACCCAGTACAGTTCCATCAAAACCCCAAACCAATTCATGTTTACGATCAGCATGAGCGGTGTCATACAATTCCTGATAATATTGACAAGCGCGATTCCATGCAGGTGGATTTGAAGGTGGCGCACCGGGAACAAAACCTGGATAACCGGTAATATCATTACGTACGCAATAATTGTAACAGACCAGATCTTTAGTAATTACTTTTCTACGCGCTGTCAAATCATTGACCACTCTTCCAAATGTTGCATCATTGGGATCTTGTAGGTTTTCAACGTCAAACCAGAACCAGCAACTCACCACAATATTTGGAGGTGCCACCACCGTTGGAACACTTTTATCCTGAACTTCGATTTCAACCATACAATCTGTAAAATGATTGAACAATGTGCCTCCTGGATTCATCCTGCTTGGGGCAATCGGTCCATCCCCTGTCTCCACATCGAAGACGCGAAATACCACCATAATGGATTTACCTACATCACTGCAGCAAAATTTAATATGATCATCAAAGTAAATTTGATTTCCATCCAAAATAGCGTTGTCATCTCCATTTACTGTTGCACAATTAATTCCCGTATCAAATTGGTTGGCATTCGATCCATTATTGGTACCTCTTAAATGTTCCATCCGGATCGCCTTAAAGAAAACGTGCGGAGAACAATTATCAAAGCTACCCTGATCTAAATCTTTGGCAAACACTTTTCCAAAGTTTTCCGTTTGCGTCTGGTTGCCTGTTAGACTAACGACTGTTCGTTGATCACATACGGCAACCGGCGGTGTGTTGTCCGGTACATTTATGGCTATCCGTTTTTTGGATAAGTTTCCACAACAGTCTTCTGCCACGATATAAGCTTCATTCAATCCTCGTTCAATATCGATGACGACGTAACCATCCGTTTCATTTCCAGTGATGACTCCGCTTGAAATTTCTATGGTGTAGTGAATTTCATTACTGCAATTATCCACCAACCAAGGCTTAGGAACTTCCCAGATACCGGTACATTTCCAGGGATCCATACTAATAGTGGCCGTATCAGGATACAAAATTTGCGGTCCGTGTTTATCAATGACCTTAATGATTTGATTGTGTCCTCCAACTTCGCTGGTACACCAATCCATCACAGTCCATTGACGGAGAATCTTGAAACATCCAATTTCGCCTGCGTCACATCCTGGTTTGGCGATGTCAATTTTTACATCGTGGAACGTAATTCCTAAATTAGAACAACCGGAGCCTGTTGGATAACCTGTGCCATACCACATGATAATTTCGTCAGGTCCCCAGCAAACCGGATTATTGGGTCTCCAGTTTGGGTGTGCCGGCCAATAAATTGGAAACGGACTTGGATGACCTATGTATAATCCAGTATCCAAACAATTCCATCCTAATGCCCGAGGCAATCTTTCCCCTGCAAGGTCTCCATTTGGACTTGGCAAGAATCCACCGGTGGCAAACCAATGAGCTGAATCGAGCAAATATCCATCGACGCAATATGGGTATGCAAGAAAGTGAGCCGAATAGTCTTTGGTGGTATTGATTTTTTCATCGCAACCTAAAGCAGGCTCTTCTATATCATCATAATTTAAAGGCACATCTACAGTAGCCAATGTAGCGAGTGCGATGGTAATGGTTTGAACACATTGATTCGAATTACCAGATCCATCGGTCACCGTCCAGGTTCGGGTAATTTTTTGTTCAAAACCTAAACCACAACCTCCTTGTTCAACCCGATCCGAATAGCTCAGTGAAGCCCCACTGCAATTTTCAATGACTGAAGGGGTACCCATGTACAATGGTGTGGTTAACGTTGTGCCACATGGAACACAGGTGTCTCTTGCACAGATCAGGCGAGGAGCAATTTTATCTTCCACCACAGCATGTCCCCAACAAGAATTTCCAGTGACTGTATCGATTACCGTTATTTTCAATTCGCGGCCAATGTCCTGAAATCCCACTTGAGAACCCCGCATGCTTGAATTCCGGTCGATGACTTGTCCGGTAATCCAATCCTGAACGATTATGCGATAATCATCAAAACATCTGTAAGGTCCTCCGGTCAATAATTCATCCGCTCCGATGGTGGCACTGCAATTTTCATTTAGGCTAACCTGAATTTCATCATTACAGGCTAATTCGCTGTTCGGATTGGCATAATCCGCTAAGGTGATGCAAAAAGAACACAATGAAGTGTTTCCGGAAAAATCTGTGGCCTGATAGGTTAGGCATGTGGTACCTCTTGGAAAGAAATCTCCGTTTTTATAACCGGATTTATCGATTTGCGTTACCTTGGGTTCACCTCCAATGGTTATGGTCTTGGTGTAATTAATGGTTCCATTCCAAATTCTTGAGGCAAAAGTTGTTCCAGTAAAAGCGGGATTCGCTTTACCAACTCCTGCAAATAAACTCAGGTCCCCATTGTTATAGGTATTTGTTCCATTGGTATATCGCAACACAATTGACCCTGCAGTATAATTCACCAAATTGAAATATATACCATAGGTTTGCCCGGGATTGATGGCTAATCCACCGATATTGAATAAAGTGGGTAAATTCAACCCAGCACATGGTGCATTCGCTGTACCCAATAAAGTCCATGCCGCAGCATTGGTTTCTTTCCCAACATAGGTGGTTGGCGTGTAATAAACTTCAACAATTACATTGGTTCCTACAGCGGCAGAGATATTACCCGCTATTGAACTCATCGTAATGACACCGGTACTCACATTCGTTAGGTTAAACATATTGCCGGCAAACTGATTGTTTGAAGCAAAGGTTGTGGTGATTGCGCCGGTTGCCGTTGATGAAACTATTGTACAGTTGTCCGTAGCTTCTGGTTCGTCAAAACTAATGGCTCGGTTACATTCACCTGGATCCAGATTCACAGTCCAATCCTTTGGGCACCAGAAATCCGGAGAGATAGTATCGAGAACAGTAACCACCGCTGTGCATGTCGATGATTTACCACAAGAATCTCTAGCAATCAATAATACATTGTTTGGACCTGTATTTCCACAATTAAAATCTGACTTACCTAAAGCCAATGAATAAGCAGTACTACCATTGTCAATATCGGCTGTGGTGAGCACTGCACGACCGTTTTGATCTAAATAGATCGTTGCATTCTTACATCTGGCTACAGGTTGCGGCAATACTGAAATTTTAAAGTTGATAGGGGCACCTGCACATGTGCTGCCACCATTGGTAAACGAAGGTATTACGGTAAAGGTGCTGGTCAAACGCGCAGCGCCTGTATTGGTCGTCACAAATGAAGGTACCGATCCTGTACCGTTTAAAGCCAAAGCACCAATGTTTTCTGCTGTCCTGGACCAGGAATAGAGAGCCCCATTCACATTGCCAGAAAAATTAATGGCTGCGGTCACATCACCATGACAATACTGAACATCAGGAACAGGGTTTACGGTAGGTGTTGGATTTACGGTGATGGTAAATGTAATTGGGGTACCTGTACAAGATTTCCCTGCATTGGTGTATACAGGTGTGACAGTAAAGGTTGAGGTCAATGGGGTAACTCCAGCATTGGTCGCGGTGAATGAAGGAACACTTCCGGTGCCGCTATTGGTGCCTAAACCAATGGCTTCAGGGGTTCTTGTCCAGTTGAAAACCGCACCGGTTGGCGTTCCGCTAAAGACAATGGCCGCGGAAGTCTGACCAACGCAAAGGAATCGATCACTGACTGGGTTAACCGTAGGGACAGGGTTCACGATGACGGACTGGGAAACAGATTGAATACAACCCGGGTGACTTGGATTAGGCACGCCATCGGCTGCATCAAAAGTAAATGTAACGGTATGCGTACCTGGCCCAACCAAAGCCGGATTGAATACGGTAGCTGAACTTCCATTCACAGTAAAACTTCCAGTTCCAGTTGCTGTACCTGAACCATCCCCTAATTGTGCATTACCCATTAGGGTCACGGCTGGATCATTTGCGCAATACGTAGCTGCTAATCCTATAATGCTTGGATTAGGATAATAGCAGCGGTTGGATATTGGAAGATTAATGTTTCCATTGGTAAAATTAGCACTATAGCCAAGGGCATCAACGTGCACTCCTGTCATGATATAATTACTCACCCCACCCCCTAACACTTGTTCGGTCATAGCAGTGCCATTTGGAATCAAAACAGGAGCTGCAGGTGGTGCAGGGCTTGAACTTTGATATAATCCTACATTGCTTTGAATGGTCCAAACCTGACCGCTTGGAGCATTCACTGTAACGGTTTCATTAAACTGACCATTGGTCAGTGTGGTGGCATTATTTTTACAAGAACAAGGGTCTGTAATCATCGGAGTACAACCCAGGACTTTAATATTGTCATTTGCAAAAGGTCTGCAAGCTGGACTGATGGGAGTAGGATCTAGCACTGCATAGAGGTAATAATCTCCTGATAAAGCAATATTGGTGTTGAGTACAGCGGTGGTTCCACCTCCCGTCAATCCTCCATTGGGCACAACACCTAAAGTTGTGCCACCTGCATAAGGATCTGCCAGCGGCGTGGTGGACATTTTAAAACGGATGCCATAAAGTGTGCCCATTCCGGCCAGGTTGATTGCCGTCAATGTAAAGGTGGTCGTTTTACATACTACACTTACACTTTTGGTCATTCCGCCGATGGTTGGACAGGTGCCACAATTTCCAGGGCCCGTTAATGAAAAGGATTTTGTTGCGGAACAACCATTTCCAGTAGAAGTTACCGTAACTAAATATGAACCAACAGAAAGTCCTGTTTGATCTTCTTGTCCGTTTACGAGACCTGCACCATCCGGGGTGAACCAGTTATAAGTATAGGGGGCTGCTCCACTGATGGTAAGGTTTATAGACCCATCCAATGAAAAACATGTCGTAGGCTGTACTATGGTTTGCGAAATACTAACACCCGTTAGTACCGTTACTGTAGCTGTTTTAGTATCCGTACAACCGTTAGCTGCAGTGACCGTAACGGTATAGGTAGTTGTAGAAGCTGGAGTCACCGTACGGATTGGATTGGTGGATCCGTTGTCCCAAAAATAGGACACTCCCCCCGACGCAATCAACTGCTGACTTAACCCCGCACAAATGGTTGCTGAAGCGGGAGTAATTAATGGTATCGGTTTGTTGTTGACCGTTATTGTTGAAGTCGCTAAACCCGTACAACCATTAGGCGCAGTAACTGTCACGGTATAGGTAGTGGTAGAGGCCGGAGAAACCGATCTGATGGGATTGGTTGTACCATTATCCCAGAAATAAGAAGAACCTCCTGATGCTGTCAGCACTATTGAACTTCCATTACAGATCGTAGCCATAGCCGGAGTTACTGCGGCATTGGGTACAGGCAACACTTTTAAGGTATCGTACATCACCACCCGACATCCCGTTGCAACTTCCACGGTATCATTGTAAATCGTGGTGGTCAATGGTGCTTTGCTGATAGCGTTTGTGGTTTCACCAGTTGTCCATTTATGACTCAATCCACCTCCAGAAACGGTTAAAGTCCCTACTGAACCCTGACAGATAAATTTATCGTTGGGTGTTCCTGAAGTTTCAGTAACTGTGATGGTTAAATTATTTCCTGGATTAAATTCATCGGCTCCAATGTCTGGATTTGTAATTGATCTGGGTTGACAATCAATGTCACTGGTTACATCTGGCAAAGGAAAACCCGCCTGATTAAAACAAGTATTTCCTGAAGCGGACAAGTGTAAGTCAGTAGAAGAAATAAAATTTGGGAGAACATTATTAGAGATTTGATCTTTACCTGTTTCATTTCTCCAGTCATTTAGTGTAATTCTACTGGTACCGGCCACCACCCCTCCAGTAATGCCCAAAGTATAAGTCCCTGGTCCAGCACCGTTAGAGAAAAATGAATTGTAGTCGGAAATCAGCCCTAAATAATTTCCAACATTTGATGAATACCCTAAAGCAATAGCCGCAAACCTCAACGTTGCTGAAGCGTTTCCTTCTTGAGTATTAGCAAAAATATTATTCCGTATATCCAATGCTGCAGGAACAACTGAATTGGTCACTGCAAGGCAGGCAGAAGTCTGTGATGCCGCAGAGGTTCCAACCAGTGTACCTTGCATCACCACAGTATTGTGGTATACTCCGATATTCCCCGTTCCACCTCCAATTACCAATCCAATACCGATATCACCAGCTGTTCCATTTGCATTGACGCCTGATATCATGTTATTTGAAATTAAAGAAGTCCCCGAATTGGTTGCTGCCAATGCAATTCCCACTGCCGAAAAAGTTCCCGTATTTGAAATATTTCCAATGATATTATTCGAAATTTTCGTGTTGGTACATTCATTAGTACCGGGTGAGGTAGCGCTAAATCCTGAGTTTGTAAAACCTGCATTAATTCCAAATACATCTGGTGAGGATGCTAAACTCATTCCAGAAACATTATTAGCAAGAATGTCAATATTGTTTTCATAACCAACAAAGATTCCACCTGTTTGCACATTATTTGGTGAAGGGGTATTGATTAAGTTTTGATTAATGGTATTCCCATCATTTTTGAGAGAAGCACTTTGTCCAATTGATAGGATACCAAATTGCGATTTATTGATGTTATTGTTGATGAATGAATTATTATTATTGAGATAACCTAAAGTAGATGTGCTTATAGTGCTGCTCCCAGATCCTATACCTACTAAAGTTTGACTAGGCCCACTGCCTGAAATATTTAGATTGATGATTTGATTGTTTGAAGCACCGTTTGGAACACCATTGACAGTAGCCCATTGCAGCCATATTACAGCAGAAGTTGTACTTGTACTGTTATTGGTCATCGTTAAGTTTCTGCTTGCACTCACTGGAGGACAAACCGAATTGGAAACATTTCCATTGCTTCCATCTATAATAATATAATCTGCAGCGTTTAAAATAATCAATGAAGTTGCTGACCCTGAAATACTTGCATTAACTCCGGGTCCAGGTTTTATGGTGAGGGTGTTAATCGCATTTTGTCCTGGAACCTGGTTGATGGTAATTGGAAATGTTTCACTTGGATACGTTGGGTCAATCAACAAGAACTTTACCGGACCCACCAAACATTTTGTATTGTAATCATTGACCGCATCGGTAAGTGTAGTGTAATTTCCACCTACTCCGACCGTAAAAGTTCCACTCATTGGTGCTTTTACCGAAACACTAAAAAGTGTAGGTGGAGCAGTAATTACATTGTTGACATCCGTTGCTACAGCACAGACAGGGCTTGACGAAAGATTGGAAGGAGTGGCAAGATCCTGTGCAATAAAATAATAGTCTATAAGATCACCCACAGCAATCCCACCCATATCAGCTGCCACGATATTAAATTTCCAAAAACCATTCGTTGCGGTTCCAGAACTTAACATCCCTTGTCTAGAAGACCATGAGCCCAAATTTTTACGATAATAAATTCTGGGCATGAATGAGCCAGAGGTAAATACGCCCGTAGCATCTACAATATTTACATTCATTACGGAAGTATCTCCTGTTCCACATATACCTTCTAACGGAGTTACACTTATGATTGGACCTGAAACGTCAAAAACATCAAAATTTCCTGCGTCTGCTCCAACGTCTGTCGGCGTCAGACTTCCACGCATTTGATTGTCAAAGTCCGTAATGACTTCCGGTATTGGAATACCCGCTTTCTCTACCGGTGTAGGCATTGACGCAATGTGCAAGTTAACCGTTGAAGTTGTCCCAGTAGGATTCACAAATTTGGGATCGGAACTAAATGAATTACAATCTTGGCCGGTTGCAGTTCGCCAGTCGCTCAATATTAAACGGTCAGCAGCATCATAGAATCCAATATATCCGCCGGTTCCAGTAGCCAAAAGGTCGTTGAAATTACTGAGTAGACCTGCAGGATTAATGCCCGTGCCTCCTAGGCGAATGGCATAATGTTTTCCAGTGGATGCTCCATTGGAGCGGGCATTAAAGAAGATATTATTAAAATGGTTTCTTGTTCCTGTAGTCCGTGAACTGATAAATGCATGCGAGTTATTCGTCAAAGTTGCTACACCTGATCCCCCGATGTATACGGAATTGTGAACAAAATTATTGGTCGTTCCACCCACTTCATTGATTCCATTAATGGCCAATCCAGCTGTAATGGATGCACCGGCTGAATTCAGCCCAAGGCGGATCATATTATTGGCGAAATTGGTAGTACCACCATTGATATAAATTCCATTTAAAGTTGCAGTAGAACCGGTCCCTGTAATATTAAAGGAATGAATAAAATTTTTCTCTACGACCAAGGTAGCCGAAGATGATGAAATGGTAATTCCATTAATCCAAGTGCTCGCAGAAGCAGAGGTATTGGTCAGGGTGTGAATGCTATTTCCTGAAACCGAAGCTCCAGCTGCCGCACTGGAAACATAAATACCTTGAACGGAAGACGTGGTTCCTGTACCGGTGGACTGATTATTTGTGGTTAGATTACTGATGGTATTGTTGAGCACCACCGATGGTGAAGTTTGAATGTATATCCCAATAATTGTATTACCATTCAGCGTAGCCGTGGTTGAGTTATTGGTCGTTTTTAGTTCGCCACCAGTACCCCCCAGGATGTTGTTTTCAATTCGCAAGTCATTGGTACTGCTGTTTCCTCCCCGGATACCTATTAAACCGCATGCGACCGTGCTATTGGTGGAATGAGTAATCGATCCGATACTATTGCCATTTATTTTTGAAGTTACACCCGCTATTGACACACTGGAGTAAATCCCATAGACTTCCGAAGTGGACGTATTGCTGGCATTATTAACCAATATGGTTTTAGAACCATCCAGGCTTCCAATAGTATTGTTGAGCACGTCAGCCCAACCCGAAGCGATTTGAATTCCTATGAATGCAGCAGTGGTGGTTGTAGTCCCCAAAGGCCCTGTCAATGATATATTTTGGATGAGATTATTGGAAATCGTAATTTTCTCAGTCGAACTTGCAGAACTCAAATAAATCCCCACCATGCGTGAAGTAGTACTCAATCCTGTCCACATATAATTGCCTGTACCATTGGCATTTGCAAATCCAATGGTGTTGCCGGTAATGTTAGTTCCCCCAACATTCGTACTTCCAATTTGAATGGCTGCATGGATGGAAGCCGTAGTTTGTGTTTTGGAAACTGTTTGATAAAACTTGTTGTTGGTTACATCCCAATTAGTACTTGCAGTGGTTAAATAAATACCCGCCGATTGAGCGGTTATTCCAAAAATGTCAACAAACTCGCAATTCGTGACCAGGTTGTTGCTATTGTATTGTCCTACCGTGGTGGTTGTCCCGTTACTGTAAATCCCCTTTGTAGGATAATTACTTCCATTTGCACCTATTTTACAATTCGAGATGACATTGTTATCCTGTCCAGTGGTGTTGCTTGAAGCCCCAAACCAAAAATTCCCTCCATTCGTTCCAACAGCCATCGTTCCGGAACCGTTTACCGTCAAGTTGGTAAAGGTATTAAACGTGGCATCTGCTTGTAAATGAATGGTACTGGTCCCTGAGGTTGCCGAAACTGTGGTATTGACAATGGTCAGAGCATTGCCGCCTGTATTCAACCCATCGAAAGTTACATTATCGGCTCCGTTGAGCTGGATCAAAGCCAATCCTGCGGTGGCCGCTCCTGAAATGGTTCTTGCTGCTCCCCCAGAAGGTTTAATGAGAATACTGGTATAATTCGCTGATCCCGCTCCACTGCCATTAAGAATGGCTCCCGACACAGGTTCGGTAGTATTCCCAGTGATATTAATGGTTATTGCACCTGTATGCGTGCCTCCATTGATGGCTCCAAAAGCCAGAGATAAATTCGTATAGGAGGCATTCATAGTTCCCCCTGTAGCAATGACATCTACCTGAGCAAAGCTGTTTTGCAGCCATGAAACTAGAATTAAGGTCAATAAAATTAACTTAATGGAAGATACACTTAGCTCCTGACGGAGTTGCTTCTGTCTTTTCATGAGATTTGAGTTAGGTCCTAAAACACAGGCATATCCCGCTTCAAAGGATAGGCCTTCGCAAAAGTATAAATTAACTGCCTAGTCAAATAAAAATTGGGGGTCTTTTTTTATTAAATAATTGTTTATCAAAACACTACGCAATTTTTTTTCACAATATTTTGATATTCAGTTAAATGAAAATAATGAATCGTTCTATATTCGTATTACCAATGAATGCAGAATATTTAATCCGTCAACTGGAACAAAACACAGGAGTATTCAAAATGCTTCTGGAAGTGCACGACCATGATTTTATCTTTTGGAAGCCAAACCCTGAAAAATGGTGTTTACTGGAAGTGGTGTGCCATTTAATTGACGAAGAACGTGAGGATTTCAGAGCCAGGGTTGACCTGGCCCTCCATCGATCGTCTGAAGAATTGCAACCCGTTGATCCTCAAGGTTGGGTAACAAAACGAGCCTATATCGAACAGGATTATTTTGAAAAATGCAAAGAATTGTTCCACGAACGAGAAAAATCCATTCATTGGTTAAAGTCGCTCAATGAGCCTGTTTGGGATGCCTTTATCAACCATCCAAAACTGGGAAAAATGTCAGCATATTTCATACTAAGTAATTGGTTAGCACACGATTATCTTCACATTAAACAAATCATCAGATTGAAATACGATTACATCCGCAAGATTTCAGACGTTCACCTGAATTATGCAGGTGATTGGGTGTAATGGCAGGATAATTTATAAATTTGCGGCTCGAACAAACGGACCATTGAAAGATGACTGTTATTCGGGGTGTAGCGCAGCCTGGTAGCGTACACGTCTGGGGGGCGTGTGGTCGCTGGTTCAAATCCAGTCACCCCGACACTGAAAACCAGGGAGTTGGTGAAAATTTAAGCTAACTCCCTTTTTAATTGCACATAATTTGCACATAATTTTAGTGTAATTTCGGATATTTAGAATTAACCCTACGAGAGTTAATATTCCGAAAGAGATTTTATAATTTTGACTTATGGAAGTCATTTGCCTTGAGGATGAAGCTTTTTATTGGAAAAACCGGTGAAATTGACCACCCTTGGCCGGTTTAAACTGACCACCTCCGGCCGGTGCAAACTGACCACCTCAGAACGGGTCAAATTGACCACCCCCGAACGGCCCAAATTGACCACCTGAAAAGAAGGTTTTTGTTCCTGTTGTTTAGGAGCCATAATTGAATTAAGTTTTGTGCAAACAAACTTAATAAGCTTATGGCAAATCAACGCATCAACATGAGCAAAATAAGATATATACTACGATTGTATTGTCAAGGGCGCAGCAAATTGCAAATTTCGATGCATGGAGGTGTCTCGCGGAATACTTTAAAAACCTACATTAAACTCTTTGAAGAAAGCGGATTGAGCTTTTCACAGATCGACGAGCTATCTGATAAGGAATTGGAGCAAATGTTCACTAAGCCCTCAGTAAGGCCTTTAAATGCTCATCAGGAGCTCCTTTTCTCTTTGTTTCCGGACTATGACAAACAACTCAAGCGAAAAGGAAAAACAAGGAAGCATTTGTGGGAAGATTATAAGAAAGAACATCCTAATGGCTTAGGTCGAAGCCAATTCAACTATTACTTCAGAATTTGGAAGGCACGAAAAAGCCCTGTAATGCACATGGAGCACAAGGCAGGAGATAAAATGTATATAGATTTTGCCGGAGATAAATTGAGCTATATCGCCAAACAAACAGGCGAATTCGTTGCAGTGGAAGTATTTGTTAGCATTTTAGGTGCAAGTCAGTTGACCTATGTGGAGGCTGTAATGAGTCAGCAAAAAGAAGATTTTATCACAGCATGTGAATCGGCATTGCATTATTACGAGGGGGTCCCCGCCGCTGTGGTGCCCGATAATTTAAAAACAGCCGTAACTAAAAGCAGCAAATACGAACCTACCATCAATGAAACATTCGAGGAATTTGCTGAACATTATGGCTTTACCATCTTGCCGGCAAGAGCTTATCGGCCAAGAGATAAAGCATTGGTAGAAGGCGCGGTAAAAATTGTCTATAATCGCATTTATACAAAGCTACGCGATCAAACTTTTTACAGTTTACAGCAACTTAACGAAGCCATTCGAATAGCATTGGAGGAACTTAACAACTCACTATTGACCGGTCGTGAATATAGCCGCCGTCAACTCTATGAAGAGGTGGAGCGTGAAGCCCTGTCTGCTCTGCCCGTCAGGAAATATGAATTTAAAAAAACGCATTATTCAACAGTTGCAAAAAACGGACATGCATATTTAAGTGAAGACAAACATTCCTATAGTGTTCCGTATACTTTTATAGGAAAGAAGGTAAAGTTTTTATATACACGCCAAACTGTTGAAATATTTTACAAATATGAACGAATCGCTATACACAACAGAACAAAAAGTCCGAATCATTATACAACGGATAATGATCATTTAGCATCTTCTCATCGTTTCGTAGCGGACTAATCGCAGACGGTCTATTTTGCCGGAGTGGCAATAAATTACCGTCAACAAATGAAAAAAGACTGTTGATGAAGATGTATCTTATATTCTCGGAGCCTTGTGTAATACATCAATTGCTTTGGCTTCTCTCAGCAGGGTAGATACTGCTGAAGAAAACAGAACGCCATTCATGGTTTATGTTGATTAATTTCATACTACCTTATAGCTAAGCGGGTTGCTTTCTGAACTTCAAAAATTTAAGGTTCGAATGACGACGACTAATCAGTATATGGCTCAACTTGGCCCGGATATCAAAAGTGCTGTACTCGGTAATACTGGAACTGATATTTCATTTCGTAAAGGCAAACTAGATGCCATGCACATGGTTAAAGAAATGTATCCTGAATTTGATGTAGAGGATTTTATTAATCTTCCAAATTACATCATTTATTTAAAGCTAATGATTGATGGTAAACCGAGCAGGCCGTTTGGTGCATTGACAAACCTTTCAATTAAAATAATTAATTGACCGGTACCCCAAAATTAAGACCCATTTTTTTAATTAAATATTTAAGCCTTAATTAATTTTTTTACCAATATTAAGTTATTTTTTTTATTTATCCCTCTA
>WBZV01000282.1_pt1 | contig 33009 bp, 27 predicted proteins | sample 5204221 | NCBI WGS metagenome assembly WBZV01 (sample SAMN12344360, study PRJNA552823) | activated sludge metagenome | biome: Activated sludge suspended growth; feature: Nitrification reactor; material: Wastewater; isolation source: activated sludge from nitrification reactor of wastewater...
CAACTCCCTCGTTTCCGCTCATCTTCTTCGCCTATCGTCTCATCATCTTCGCTCATATGATGACCATTCATCCCCGGCCTTAAAAGGCGCTAAGAAGCAACGGGGTTTTCTGGTCATTTTAATAAAGCAGAAAAAAATCAATTGATATAAAAACATATTTAATGAGTATGGTTTGAAAAACAACGCTTTAATCATAATATATCCATAAAGATTAATTTTTAGCATTACTTTTTTTTAATGACATAATTTTTATTCCATATTCCTGTAATTTTTTCTCTTCTACGGGTGTTGGACAGTCCATCATTGGATCGTGGCCACTAGCTGTTTTTGGAAATGCAATTACTTCGCGAATAGAAGAAGATTCAGTCAGTAACATAATAAAACGATCAAGACCAAGAGCTATGCCACCATGTGGTGGAAAACCAAGTTCTTGTGCTTCTAAAAGAAAACCAAATTTTGATTCAACATCTTCTTTTGACAAACCAAGTAAGGTAAATACTTTTTCTTGTACATTTCTATCATGAATACGAATGGAACCACCACCAAGCTCAATGCCATTTAACACAATATCATATGCGCGTGCTTTTATGTCAGCCAATGGCTGTTTTTCCCAGTCAGCTGCAGGAGAAGTAAATGGATGATGTTTTGCATTCCATGTTTTATCTTTTGCATCATATTCTAATAATGGAAACTCTGTCACCCAAGAAAAATTAAGCTCTCCCTGTGGAACCATATGCAATTCTTTTGCCAGTTCTTGACGCAAACGCCCCAATATTTCCCATGATGATTCATAATCGCCTGCAACTAAAAATAATACGCTGCCGTTGTGTATATCTTTGCAAAGTCCTTGAACACGTACAAAAAAGTCTGCTGGTAAGAATTTAGAAACAGGAGAACTAATGGTTTCTGGTGATTCTAAATCTATCCACAGCAACCCTTTTGCTCCCAATTTTTGTGCTTTATCAACCCAACGATTGAGCTCAGAATGAGTAAATGAGTGGCCTCCAACATGGATACCGCCAATTTTCTGTCCCTTATCAATAATATCACGCAAAAATTTTAATTCAGTATCATGAAACGCCCCTGTAAAATCAGTAATAGGCAACCCATACCGCAAATCAGGTTTATCTGAACCATACAAAGAAAAAGCTTGATCGTATGTCATACGTTTAAATGGAATAGATATGTTTTTTTTAAAAACTTTAAAAAAAACATACTGCAGCAGACGCTCAATAAGTGATTGTATATCTTTTTCTTCAATAAAGGATAACTCGATGTCAAATTGCGTAAACTCAGGCTGACGATCCGCTCGCAAATCCTCATCTCTAAAACAGCGCGCTACTTGAAAATATTTTTCTATGCCAGCACACATTAAAATTTGTTTATATAATTGAGGAGACTGAGGTAGAGCATAAAAAGATCCTGTATGTATACGGGAAGGAACAAGAAATTCTCGCGCACCTTCAGGTGTATTTTTAGTTAAAATAGGTGTTTCAATTTCATAAAATTGTTCATCATTTAAAAATTCACGCATTGCATAAATAACTTTATGTCGCAGCGCTAAATTTGCGTGCATATCAGAACGGCGCAAATCTAAATAACGGTATTTTAAACGTAATTCTTCATCAACAGAATCAGCGGTTTCTATTGAAAATGGCAGTGCTTTTGAGGTATTTAATACAACAAGACCATCAACGTGCAATTCCCATCCTCCTGTTGAAATCTCTTTGTTAATAGTCTCTGCCGATCTTTCTACAACTGTACCTGTTACAGAAATAACATACTCTGAACGTAACGCATGTGCAACCTCATGGACATCTTGGCAATACTCAGGATTAAAAACAAGCTGCATCAGACCAGTACGATCTCGTAAATCAATAAAAATTAATCCGCCATGATCCCTTCTTCTGTGCACCCACCCAGCAAGACATATTTTTTGATTTAAATATGTTTCTCTGACTAAACCGCATCCTGTTGTACGCTCATGCATTACCATATCAACAACCCTACTTTAATTTTTTCTATAATTTAAAATGAATAGATCAAGCCCATATTAAATGTATACGCAACATTCGCTCCAAGCTTAATAATTCTATCTTGTGTAAATCCTGTTGGATCTTCATCATCAAGATCAATAGCTTCACTTGTTGTCAACACAGGAATACCCATACGATCCTTATAATGCGAACCAGGAAAGAAAAGAGACGAAACCCAGAAAAGTTTCAAATCTTTAAATACATTATAATTAATAAATAATCCAACTTCTGTTCCCAAATATGTACGCGCATTTGCAATAGGCATTTCTTGCCAGAATGCTATAACATTAGGATTAAGTTCAAATTTTTTCTTCCAATCAACAGGATTCCATTTCAACCCAACACCGGTAAACACTAAGTTGGTAAATCCTGAAATATTACGAGCTTCTTTACTTGGCGCTTGCTCTGTTGTTGGTGTAGAAACAGGTCGTTTTAATTTCCCCGCCCCACCAAGCGTGAATACACTACGTACACGTTTTCCAGAATAGACTTCTTGTAATCCAATAAATCCATGGTAGTCATGATCATGAGTGTCGAATAAAAGGTCATCGCCAGAAGTAATACCCACCGTTGCTGCAAATGTTAAATCTTTTTTTAGTGTTGCATAAGATGCATCTGCCACAAACATCCAACCTTCATACTTGTTAATATAAGGATTGCCAAAACGTGCTGAACTATTTTTTAACGTAACATCATCTTTTGCAGGAATAATGTAACCAATACTTGCAACTGTACCAATTATCTGATTATTTTGTGATTCATCTCTAAAACTTGTGTTAATTATTTTCTGTGCATCACTACCATTGACATAAGGAACACGTTCCGTTACTGTTTCACCTGCATCATTGATATACGTAGCATTGACATTGTCATTAACAATAACAACATTTCCCTGTCTGTCACTTTCTATGATAATGTTGCGATCCCACCCTTTTACTCTCTGCTGGCCAAAATTCACTGCATAATCAAATCCTGCTTCAAATCTTTTGCCATAAAATTCCCCCGCCATACCAAGAGTACCTAGTTTGCTTGTTGCATCTGCACGGAATTCTATTTTTTGCTCAGGATCACTATTATATAATACATATGGCTCAAACGTCATTCTTCCAAGCCAATCATTATCAAATATATTCCAATTCAAACGACCTGCAAACAAGAAATTAACTTTTCCAAATCCACGCTCAGGAGTTTCAAGTCTACCAAATTCTTGCCCAAGAATTTTTTTCGCAGTATCACCTAAATTGCTACTATTATTTTGCAAAATTGCAGTATAAAAATCATACGACAACACTCTCGTCAATAACTCGCCCGCAAATTTAGCTCCAAATGCATACTGATCAATAGCACTGTCTGCATAAAAGCCAAGCGCTTCAGGGCCAACTGCATACGCATCACCAAGTGCTATGCCACGCCCCAACTGAAATGGAAATGCTCCTAACGTAAATGTATGAACATTGCTAAATGGAACACTAAATGCTTCACCTATATTAAATTGAAGCCATAACTGCCTAATCCAAAAAATATGTCGCGGAAAACCATGGCTATGCGGAATGCCACTAACAGCTTCCAGCGTTTTTACTTCAGATTCTGTCGTATTTGCTATACTGAAAGGATTACCCCAAATGCCCTTATTACGTACCTGGAAAAGTAATTCTGCAATTTTAGTACCATATGATTGAGCGCCATACAAAATATCCACGGTTAAATCAAGCACATGACGAGATAAATATGATCTATCAAAAGGATTTTGATTATTGACCCATGTTATATTTTTTCCGTAAAATGATTCTGGCTTAAAAACACCAGAAAAGATATATTCCCAGTCATTATATGCACCTTTTATCTCAGCACGTAACAAACTCATAGAAACACATTGTATTACGAAAAATATCATTAAAATATTACTTTTGGTGCGCATAAATTGCCTTACACATTTGGATAATTAGTGAAATACATAATAAATGAAGACCGTCTAAAAACTTTTAGAATTGAATTTAAACAAGTTATTATAAATTTATAATACTCGCTTTAGCCAAATTGTCAACAGAAAAAGCAGAAGAAACAGCTGCAGGAAAGGATTTTTATGAAAAAAACAAAAACACTTTTATTTGGTGCACACATGTCCATAGCAGGAGGCATGCACCTTGCCATTAAACGGGGAGAGTTCATTGGATGTTCTGCCATACAAATATTTACTAAAAACAATCGTCAATGGGCGGCAAAACCTCTTCATCAAGAAGATATTGATCTATTTAAAACAACATGGAAAAAATCATCAATTCAATCAATAATTGCTCATGCAACATATCTCATTAATATAGCATCGTCCAACAAAGAGCTTGAACAAAAATCAATCAAAGCCCTCTCAGATGAACTAGACAGATGCAATAAACTTGAAATTCCCTATCTCGTTCTTCATCCTGGATCTTATACAAATGCAGAAAAAAAAGAAGCACTGATACAAATAACCCATAATCTAGATCATATTTTTGAAAAAACAGATGGAAAAACCTCTGTTTTACTGGAAATTATGGCTGGACAAGGAAGTAGTCTTTGCTCTTCTTTTGAAGAACTTGCTCACGTAATTCATCTTTCCCAACACAAAAGAAATCTCGGTGTCTGCTTTGATACCTGTCATGCATTCGCCGCAGGGTATGATTTTAGAACCAAACAAGACTACAATGAAATGTGGAAACTATTTGATAAAACCATAGGACTTAATAAGCTGCATGCCATACATGTTAATGATTCAAAAACAGAATGTAACTCCCATGTCGACAAACATGCTGATATAGGAAAAGGAAAATTAGGACTAGAGGCATTTAAACTATTATTTAATGACAAGCGCTTTTTTAACATTCCCAAGATTTTGGAAACCCCACACAAAACAACAGAAGACTTTATCCCCAATATGGAGACTATCTATAAACTGATAGATTAAAAAACAGATTGTGGCGATTTTTTAAAAGACAAGGTAATAGACAAGATCTTCTTAAAACGAGCTAAGAAAGAATTGTAGTTCAAATCTATAAAGATCTTAATCTATTACCCACAATCGCAGTGCTTTCAACCATTCTTCTTAACTAACCACTGATCAGAAGAATTTAAATTGCTTAAAGCACTATTAATTTTGAACATAACAACAAAAAAAACAATTTTTTATGCTTTCTTTTTTTTGCAACAACATAAAAACACGCTCTTAAAGGGCATTTTTAAAATTTTATTGCTTTTTTTTTGTAAAAAATAAAAAATCGCAACACTATTTTTTAAAACTCAAATAACTCAAAGTCAAGGGCTTTTTGTTTTTGAAGTGGACTGTACCATATAATCACCACCGCCAGTTGTTTCATTTTTTTGATCTACAACTACTTCTATAAATGCCTTGAATAATGGATGCACTTTCAAAGGAGACGATTGAAACTCTGGATGAAACTGAACCCCTATCATAAATGGGTGATCCTGTATCTCAGAAATCTCCACCAAATCCATCTTTTTATATGTACCAGAAAAAATAACCCCCGCGGACATTAGTTGATTCTTGTAAAAATTATTAACTTCATAACGATGTCGGTGCCGCTCTAAAACAGTATTTTTTTTGTACGCCGTATAAGCTTTTGAACCCTCTTTTATAGCACACCTGTAAGAACCAAGCCTCATAGAGGCACCCTTATGAGTAACAATCCTTTGTTCTCCTAGCATACAAATAACAGGACTTTTTGTTGCTGGTTCAAATTCTGTACTATTTGCATCAAGCAGTAATAGTAGATTTCTTGCAACTTCAATAATCATAACTTGCATACCAAGACACAGCCCTAAGTAAGGAATCTTATTTTCTCGTGCCCACTGTGCCGCCAAAATTTTCCCCTCAACTCCACGATAATCAAAGCCCCCAGGAACAATAATGCCATCAAGCGTATATAGTTTTTTCCACGTACTACTCTGTTCCCTCTGATGTCTCTCTAAAAATAACGCTTCTGCTTCTATAACAACCAAATTTATTTTACATCCGTGAGAATATCCCGCAGAATGAATAGCTTCTATAACACTAATATAAGGATCATTACCACCCACATATTTGGCAATCAACCCTATACGTAAAATCTGTTTGCTTTCAATTATTTGACCAATAAACTTCTTCCACTCAGACAAATCTGTTTTACGCTGTTGTAATAATTTAAAATGATCTTGAATCTGATACACTACATCCTGTTTATCCAAATCAATAAACACCTGAAATATCGGATTGACAGTCAAAACTTGAAATACATGCTCATTTTTTACACCACACATAAGAGCAAGCTTTTCTATCGATTGGACGTCAACGGTTTTATCTGCACGTAAAAACAAAAAATCTGGTAAAAGTCCAACTCTTTTCAGCTGCATAACACTATGTTGCGTAGGTTTAGTTTTAACTTCTCCCGTCCAGTTCAAAACAGGAACATAGCTCAAATGAGCATGCATAACCTGCTCTTTTTTTAAATCCAGTTTTATTTGTCTCACCGCTTCTAAAAACACTTCACTTTCCATATCACCAACAGTTCCGCCTATTTCTAATAAAATAAAATCTGTATTCTGCTTAATTGCAAATTCAAACAACCGTTTTTTTGCAACATCTACAACATGAGGAACCAATTGAATACATTTTCCAAGAAAAGAGCCTTCACGCTCTTGATGCAATATCTCTTGATACAATTGACCAGATGTTACTGATGATTCTCGTTTTAAATTAATGCCAAGTAACCGCTCATAATGACCAAGATCTAAATCGGTCTCAGCACCATCTTCTGTTACAAACACTTCACCATGAACAAGTGGAGACATCGTACCAGGATCAACATTCAAATAGGGATCCCATTTTAAAATAGAAATTGAATAATCAGTATTTTTTAAAAGAACACCGAGTGACGCAAGTAAAATTCCTTTGCCAATTGAAGAACAAACTCCTCCTGTTACAACAATAAATTTAACATCTAAATTTTTCACCTGATTGCACAACTCAATCATTTGAACTGGAGAACTCATAAAACAAAACCCTTTTTATAAGAAAAAACGCCGTTTTTTAAACGGCGTCGCTATTTTTTCATTTAAACTAATTTATTTTTTTGGTACATCAATAAAGCATTCAACACGGTCGTCAACTTCCCAATCAGTAAAACCATTCACCATGAATGCGCATTCAAATCCTGTTGCTATTTCTTTTACCGTTTTTTTGTCGCGTTGCAAACTAGAAATTTTTCCTTCTCCAATTTTTGACCGACCACGCCACACAACAGCAAAACCATCTCTGACAAAGCGACCATCTTTAATAAGCGAACCTGCAATACTACCAACTTTTTTTATATCAAAAACTTTTAACACAACAGCTTCACCAATTTTAGTGCGTACCATCTCAATTTCTTTGAGTTCTTCTGCTACAGCATCTAAATCATCAAGTAATTTATAAATAATACCATAATGAAAAATAGTTACCTTTTTTCTGTCTGCCAGATCATGCGCTTTTGATTCAGTCTTAACATTAAAGCAGACTATGCGGGAACCGGTGTTAAATGCAAATTCAATATCACCTTCTCCAACATCACCTATTGAATAACGCAAGACATTAAAGCCTTTAGCATGTTTTTTTGACAAGCGATCTATCGCCCCAACCAAAGCCTCCAGTGAAGAATGATTATCTGCCTTGACAACAATATTAATACCTTTTTCATGCATAAATCTTTTTTCTTGAAGTGCTTGACGAGCTCCGCTCGAGGATTTTATTTTTAAGTATTCACCCTTTGTAACAACCTCAAAAAAATCTCCCGCCTCTGATCTTTCATCAAATCCTGCAACTTGCACAGGAATAGAGGGCAATGCTTCTTTTATTCGTTTTCCATGAGAATCAACTAAAGAACTAATCCGCCCAGACGTATTACCACAAATAAAATAATCACCTATTTTTAGTATTCCATTTTGAGTAATCACTGTCGCAACAGGACCGCGACCTTTTTCTACGCTCGATTCTAAAATATATCCATTCGCTGCAACATCTGCTTCTGCTCGCAGCTCCATCATTTGTGCTTGCAGAGAGAGCATTTCAAGAAGAATATCAACACCCGTGCCAAATTTTGCAGACATAGGCACACACACAACGTCGCCACCCCAATCTTCAACTATAATATTATACTGACTCAACTGCCGCTTTATGACTTCCATACGAGCAGAGTCAACTCTGTCTATTTTATTTAATGCCACAATAATAGGAACGCCCATAGATTGTGCATGCTTAATTGCCTCTACTGTTTGAGGCATAACGCCATCATCTGCAGCAACGACTAAAATAACAAGATCTGCTATTTTTATTCCTCGCTGCCTAATTTTACCAAACGCTTCATGTCCAGGAGTATCAAGAAAGACAATATTGCCATGAGGAGTAACAGCTTCATACGCACCCAAGTGTTGCGTTATACCGCCTTTTTCTCGCATGGCAACACGTGTTTTTCTGATATAATCAAGCAAGGTGGTTTTACCATGATCAACATGACCAACCACTACTACTACCGGCGGCCTGGAGACCAAATTACCTGACGAAATAACTTTTTTTTCTTTTTCTACAACTATTTTTTGTTGACTAGGTTTTGAAAAAGGAATTTCATAATGCTCAGCCAATCTTTTAACAACAGACTCAGCAATAACCTGGTTTCTGGTTGCAAGAATACCCCATTTTAAAAGAGTTACTATAACATCTGTTGCTGGTTTTTTTACCTTTTCTGCAAATTCTCCAAGGCTCATTTGAGCAAGAAGAAGAGATTCCACAACAGAACTTTGCACTTCTTCTTTCACCAAATCTTCGTGCTGATCTTTTTTGATGACAACCCGCTTTTCTATTTTTTTCTTAGGAACAAATGATTCTTTACTCGATAATTGCTGAGACACTGTTTTTTCAATCGGATTAGCAGGTTGAGAACTTTGAACTTTTTGACCAACTTCTTTTTCTAGAAATTTAAGTGCTTTTTCGTCTAAAATAGACATGTGACTTTTTGCGTCAAAGCCGTTTTGCTTCAATTTTTCTATAATACTCTTGCTCGAAATATTTTTTTGTTGCCCAAATTCATATATGCGCATAATAAAAATCTAAAGCTCTTTTATTATTAGTATTCTTCTTCTTTTACCGCCTCAGCGTCGACACCTTCATCACTTTTTTCAGCCACAGAATCTCTAACAAGCTGAATATTAATGCCCGTAAGCTGAGAAGCCAATGCTATATTTTGACCACCTTTTCCGATAGCAAAAGAACGCTGATCTTCATCTAAGTAAACGCGAGCAGATTTATTATCAGAACTAAGCTCTACTCTTTCAATAACAGCAGGTTTTAGTGCATTTTTTACTAACATCTCAAGAGAGTCAGACCAAGGAAAAATATCTATTTTTTCACCCCCCAATTCTTTCAATATAGGCTTTATACGACTACCACCAATCCCAACACATGTGCCTACAGGATCAATGTTTCTATCATTCGAGGAAACTGCAACTTTCGCCTTGTAACCAGGAGAGCGAACAATTTTTTTTATCTCGACAAGCTTTTCAAAAACCTCTGGAATTTCTAATTCAAACAATTTTTCTAGAAACTCCGGGGAAACTCTGTCCAAAATAAGTTGGTAATCACCGTGCGGTTCTTGTAAAACATCTTTTAAAAGAGCCCTCATTGAGTAGCCAATAATGCATTTGTCACCGGGAATAGAAAGAGAATTTGGCAAAAGCGCAAACACATCATCAATTTTTACAGAAACACCGTTTCTTTCGCTCTTATGAACAATACCAACAACAACCTGACCCTGTCTATGTTTGAATTGGTTATACACTGCAAGCGCTTCAATATTTTTAATTTTGCTTGCTATGACTTGACGCGCCCTAAGCACTTCGATGCGTCCAATTTTGCCATCAAACGCAACCCACATAACATCGCCGAGAGATATATTTTTGTTTAAATTGCGAGCTTTTTTAAGAGAGATTTGAGCGTATTCATCCTCCACGGATGAAACAACAGTTTTTTGGACAAGAACAGAAAACTTACCCTCTTGCAAATTTTCTTCTATTTTGAAAACTAAATCTGGATATTTTCGCTGATATGCAGCAAGCATGCCTTCATTAACAACCGATGCTAAAATATCTCTGTTTAGTCCGCGTTCTTCAACTAACTCTGCAATGACGTCTGTAAGTTTCACAAAAATTCCTAAATGTTGTTTGCTGTGTGCCCTTGGCAAGGTGGAGCACAGGTCACTTTTGAGCTTAAGCTTTACGTTTTCAAGTGTATTACATTTATTTTTTTCTGGCAATAGCAAAATATGACCTGTCAATGTTAACAACCAGGTCCTCTATTATTATTCTTTATATATATTTATATATATTAAAGATAATAGGTGAGCACTTTAGTGGTTAATAACTTTGGTTTTTTTTTATTAAAACACTGATCAGGTCGCTACTAGTACGCTTTTTTAGAGTGGTTGATAAGTGGTGGATAACTTGTTGATAACTTGTTGACAACTTGTTAAACATGCGATCTGTTCGTACTATAGATGGTTGACAACTTTGAAATAAGCGACCAGATCGCTTGTTTCAAAGTATTTAAAAAACTTATAAAAAAGTTATCCACCACTTATCCACCACTTATCCACCACTTATCAACCACTTATCCACCACTTAGTTTTTTTGAGATGGTAACTACTTTAGTTATATCTTTAATAAATTCAGGTAGTTTATTATTGTCACGCAAAATGTAGGCTGGGTGATAGATGGGCATTACTGGAATTGATTTGTAACGACAAAATGTTCCGCGTAGCTTACTAATGCTTACAGCTTTTGGAAATAATGCTTGCAGAGGAACTGCTCCTAGGGTGCAGAGCGCAACTGGATTTATAATGTCTATTTGTTGATATAAAAGGTCTTTGTAGGCTTCAATTTCTTTTGTTGTGGGGGTTCTATTGTTTTGAGGTCTGCACTTTACTATATTTGTAATAAAAATGTCGTCTCTCTTTATTCCTAAAGAGCTGAGGGTTTGTGTAAATAGTTTTCCTGATCTACCAACAAAGGGTAGGCCAAGATCTTCTTCTGTTTTTCCCGGAGCTTCTCCAATAAACACCAGATGTGCATCAGGGTTTCCCGAACCAAATATTAAAGAATGCTTATCTGTTCTGCCGAGTGGGCAATGTGAGTGGTTTTCATATGATTCATAAAGTTTATTAAGTAAATTTTGTTTTTCTTGTTGTAATGACATGTTTTTCCAGGTATTAATGTTTTTTTGTTTAATCAAAAGTATACCTGTTTTTTTTTCTCGTGAGCAATTAAACTTTTTTTGTATTTTAATTGCTCACATAGTGTTTTTCGCTTTAACTAAAAAGATATTGTATTAAAAATTTGCCCCAATTATTTGTTTCAAGGAAAACTGCATCTTTGTATGAAGAGTGTATGTTTCTTTCTGGAAAATATATAGAAAGACCATGGGCGTCTTTGAGGTTTTGTCCCACTGTATTGGCGATGACTATTTTTTCTATGAGAGAATTTACTTCATTGAGTTTTGCAATGAGGCCTTTTCTTGTTGTCTTATCATGAGAGGAAAAATTAGCATCAATTTTTTGTATGTTTTTAACGAGGTTTGAAAAAAAGTGATGCAGGTCGATGTAGCTGGGTTCATCAAAATGAGTGCACATATGTTTATTTCTGCTTTCTCCTATTGCTCGCAAGTAAGCAACTTTTTGATTGATTAAACCATCGCTGAGTAAAACAGATATTTCATGTATGATGCGTTCAAGTAAGCCAAAATTTTCTAAATTTATTGCAGATAACGTGTAGTCATATGTTATTGGTTGATATGTTTTGTAGTATGATTCTACGATATGACGTGCAAATGAATGGGTGTCGAGTGGTCCATTTAAAAATGGATAGAGGACTTCGTCGTATTTCCATCCCATGCCTAATTCTACTTCTTGTGATCCTGTCATGACGTGTGCATGCTTTTGAATAAACGAGCCAACTTCTGCCATCATCATGAGACATGCATCAAATCCTATTATTCCAAATTTCTTTCCTTGTAAATATTTTTGACGTATTGTTTGTAGGGCTAAGTCTAATTTTTTATTTGTTAAATAGTTTCCTGTTGTGTCATCCCAACAAATACCACGTTGACCAGAGATGTCTTTATTCATGGCGTCCATAAATCCAATGGATCTGTCAAGCTCGAGTAGATGTGTAGCAGGATTAAACACAAACAAATCCATGGGGTTAATGATTTTTCCATGTGGAGGTTCAAGAATTCCTGTGCCATGATTCCATAAAATGAGATCATATTCTTCTGCTGGATAATTTTTAATTGCCCATTCGCAACATGAAATGAGAGTTGCGGGGTTTCCGCTGTCCATTTGTTGCGTAAAAATATCATATGGATCTACATGGAGAACTTTATCTTTTTCTATGAGATAGCGACGTGTAATTTTTTTGCTTCCCGAAAGACGGATGTCCAGATGTACAAGAATAGAGACATTTTCATTGGAGCCTATAGCAGCCATTTGTTGAATATTGCGTGCAGCAAAGATGCGTAAGTCATTGTCTGCAGCCATGTATATAATAATTGTTCTTTTTAATGGTTTAATTTTTTTTTGATATTCAGTTGTTGTGTGATGAGAATGTTTTTGGTTTATTATTTTATATGTTTTTATGGCGTCCGTTGATGCTATTTCTTCACAAAATTCGCAAAAACATAATTGTTCATATGGATGCTTATCAGCTGCGGTAAAAATTTTTTTTTGAGAGTGTAGATGTTTTGAGTGTGTAGTAAGTGGGATTATAAATAATGACAGAAAAAATAGTTTATTCAATAGTTTTGTATGTTTTGAAACTGAATAGAAAAACATAAAAATCCCCCTTTTTTATATCTGCTCATGTTTCTCCCATCGTATGTAATATCAACAAATATAATCAATAATTTGCTTTTTTGATCAGGGATTCTTGGTAAAGATGCTGACTATGTAATTGATTGAACCAAGCGAGGACAAAGGTGATTCCAAAAGTTAGTTGGAAGTCTAAAAAGAAAAGATACAGAGGGCTATGAATTAAAAAACAGAGGCTGGTGAGCGTTAAATAGTGCAAAAGATTGTAGGATGAGCCTGAAAGGAGACATAATTTGTTACATAAAAAAAGAAAAAGAGAACGCGCAAAAGGGATGGATGACCAAGAAAAAAGGGAATAGATAATGCAGAGTAATAAAAGCATACCATTTTTAACGGTAAATGGTAATGGTGTATATCGAAATAGTAATTGCCAGAGGAAAACAAAAAGTGCTAAATGTAAGCCTGATCGAGATAAAAAGTGGTAAATTCCCCAGCGTTTAAAATGTTCATTAATATCATCCATAGATTCTTTTACCAATGACCTATTTCCCAAAAACAATGAAGAAAATAAGGTGAAGACGCGCGAAGATAATTTTTTTTTGCATTTTTTAATAATTGTTTTTTTTGTATCAAAAATTAATCGTTTAAAAGAAAATGTTGGACGGAATGTTATGGCATATGGCGTCGTACTATTAAAGAGTGCCGCAACAACAAGCTCTCTAATCTGATAAAAAGTAAAGTGTTCATTTTTGGGTTTTTTACATTTTACGTGAAAAAAAGTAACAACGTCTCCTACGTTGAGGGCGCTAAAATTTTCGCCATACAAGAGACAGTATTTATTGATTTTTTTAACAACGAGATCTTTTTTTACTGAATGGATCTGGAGGGTTATAACGGTGTTTTTTTTATTGCATACAGTTGTTTGAGTGATGTCTTCTACGGTTCCTGCAATATCTACAGGGGATGTATTAACAAAAGAATAAAACGAATGATAATAATCTATTTCTTTTTGATAAAAAAAAATACCAGAAAAAAAGAAAACCGGAGCAAGAATGCAAAGAATCAGTCTTTTTGTGTCAGATTTTTTGAAAAAAAAGTGTGTTATTGTAAGTAATATTATACATAATGCGCTAGTAGCTATAGAAAATGAAGTTGTTTCTTGATAAATAATTCCCAGTATAAAGCTAAGTAATAGTGGAAAAAGAGGTGGAATTGTAATAAAATAGAAATTGCTTTTTATAAAATCCATCAACAAGTTGTTTCAAGAGGAAATAAATAATATTTTTATAAATACTATATGAGCATATCACATATATTTTTTTTGCCAACAATAGAAAGATATATAAGATTTTTGGGGAGTATTAATGAAAGGTTATCTTGTTAAGCGTGTATCATTTGGTTATTATATTACTTTTGTATGCTTATTAATAATGCATTTCTTTCTTATGTGTAAAAAGGATAAAAACCCATTACCTGAGGATTTCATGGTAGAGCAAGAAAATACTATTCCAGCTGAAAGTTATGTTTCAAAAAAAATATTGGATAATGGGTTGACTGTTTTGGTTTATGAATCACATATAATCCCAAAAGTGTCCTTTCAGATGTGGTATAACGTTGGTTCTAAAGATGAGCTTTTGAGCGAAAAGGGTATAGCGCATCTTATAGAGCATATGATTTTTAAGGGAACAGATATTTTATCAGAGTCTGATATCAATGTTCTTGTTCACAAACTATCTGGTAGTTGTAATGCATTTACATCCTTTGATTACACCGGTTATTTATTTAATTTTCCTACGCATAATTGGAAAGAGGCTCTTCCTATTGTCGCTGATTGCATGACTAATTGCACATTCAAAGAAGATATGCTTAGTTCTGAAATGAAAGCGGTTATACAAGAATTAAAAATGTATAAAGATCAATATGACAGATCATTGCTAGAAGAAATGATAGGAATGATATTTGCAGATCATCCGTATCATTATCCAATTATTGGCTACAAACAAGATTTGTGGAGTGTTTCTGGAAAAGATTTATATGCATTTTATAAAAAGCATTATCAGCCTAATAATGCAACGTTTGTTGTGGTGGGGGATGTCAGAGCACAAGAAGTGTTTGATTTAGCAGAACGCTATTTTGGTTCTATTGAGAATGATTCTGATCACAAAAAAAAGAACCATTTTTTTCATAAAGATATTGCTTTTAAAACCTTGACGCTGTATCGTGATGTTGTTCAACCAACAATGGCATGCATGTTTGTAGTTCCTGGTGCAAAAAAGAAACAAGATTATATTATTGAAATGCTTGAATGGGTTATTGGAAAAGGTAAGAGCTCTCGTCTTTATAAACGTTTAGTGAACGATACGCAGTTGGCAACTGATGTAACAACCGTTTTTTGGAATTTATTTGATTATGGAGTATTTGCAATTATTGTAGAGCCTAAAGATGCTACAGTATTTGAGTCGATAGAAAGTCTTATTGCTGCAGAGTTGGATGATTTAATTAAAAATGGTTTGCATGATGCAGAATTTGAGCGTGGATACAAAAAAACACAAATGTCATTTTTTAGCCTGCTTGAAGGTTTTGAGGATCAAGCGTATGCAATAGGGCAAACATTTCTTGCCACCGGTGACGAAAATTATATATTTACAGCACTCAATGAACCAATTGATAGGTTAAAAAAACAAGCAAATGAAATTATAACACGATATTTACGTCCTGCGGTGATGCATAAAGGCTTTGTTTTGCCGTTGCCCTTATCAGAAAAAAAAGAATGGGCTGAGTTACAGAGTAAGTCTGATGAAGAGGATGTAAAAATATTATCTGCGCGTGTTAGAACAACGCCTGTTGAGGGACCATCATATGCAAATACTATTTATGCGCACGATGTGGTTGAGTTTTGCTTTCCACGAGCGGAAAAATGTGAACTAACAAATGGTATGAAGGTCTTTTGTTACAATAATCCCACCACGCCAAAAATAAATATTATTGTAGAATTTAAAGCTCGATCATTTTTTGATCCAGATGATAAGTTAGGGCTCTATAATTTTGTTGCAAGCATGATGACTGAGGGTACAGACAACTATACAGGAGCAGCGCTCGCTGAAGCGATAGAGTCTCGCGGAATGTCGATGGATGTTTATCCTGGTGGAATAGCATTAAAAGTGCTGCATGATGATCTTGAGTATGGTCTTGATATTTTAAAAGAAATAGTAACTAATGCAAATTTTCCCGAAGATGAAATAGAAAAAGTAAGAGATCAGATAGAATCGGAAATAAAACAATATTGGGATGAACCGCGCTCATTTATACGTCAACTTGTTCGACAACAAATATACAAAGGACATCCATATAGCAAGTTAAGCACTGGCTCGTGCGAATCAGTTGGTGCAATAACGCGTGAAGATCTTATTGCATTTTATAAACAGTATATTTCACCTTATGGTGCACGCATGGCAATAGTGGGTGATTTGCGACATTATAAATTAAAAGATTTATTAGAAAAAAAATTAAAAGATTGGAAATCAACAAAAATTGAAAGTTTTGATTACCCACAACTTTCACCATCTGAAGCAGTTGAGATAAATTATCCGATTAATAGAGATCAAGTTGTTCTGTGTTTAGCGCAATTGTCTATCGACAGAAAACATCCAGATTTTGATAAATACTTGTTGTTTGATCAGATTTTTGGTGGTGGTGTGTTAGGTTCCATGAGTTCTCGTTTGTTTGATTTACGCGAGGAAACAGGTCTTTTTTATACAATTGGAGGCACATTAGTTGCAGGGATTGATGAGCAACCAGGGATGTTTCTGGTTTCCACCATAGTTTCAGTTGATAGATTGAAAGAAGCTGAAGCTGCAATTAAAAACACAATAGATACTGTTGCAGAAACGTTGACAGAACAGGAATTGGAAGAAGCAAAGCGTGCAGTGATTAATTCTTTGGTTGATAATTTTGCAGCAAATAGTTCTATTGCTGGCACATTTTTATTTTTAGATAAATATAATTTCCCTGCAGATTATTTCGACAAGCGTGCTGCGCAATTAAACAGCGTAACTCTTGATGATATGAAAGCTGCGATAAAAAAACTGCTTAAATCAGATAATATGATTACTGTTCGCGTTGGTAGGGTAGATTCACAATAAAATCTATAAAAAGCTTGTGTATCAGCAAAAAAAGGTTTTTATGGAGGTAATTTCCATGAGAATGACAAAACAAGCATGCATTAAAACGGTAAGCAAAATAATGTTCTTGAGTGTTTCATGAGAAGTTCTTTTTTCTGGTTTGTTTTTGTAATTCTTGTATGGAAACGTATAATTTTTCTTTTTCTTGTTGATCTAATGGAATGGACAGAATTTGCTCTATCCCATTTTCTCCCAATACTGCGGGCATGCTAAAACAAAGATCATGTTCTGTATGATATACAGACAAAGGAAATACTACTTTTTGATCAAAAATAATTGCTTTACAAATACGCGCTACGCATGCAGCGATGCCATAATAAGTAGCTCCTTTACATGAAATAATTTCATATGCTTTATTGCGAACTTCTGTTTCCAATGAATTAAGTTTTTGCGGCGTTATACCAGGATAATCAAGCGCAGAAATTCCGCCAATTTTTGCGCTTGACCAGGCTGCAAATTGTGAATCACCATGTTCTGCGAGAATATAGGCATCGACTGATTCAGAGGCTACATTTAGTGCATTACCTACAATACTACGTAATCGTTGCGAGTCTAAAAAAGTGCCTGAACCAAAAACTTGATTTGTGGGGAGTCTAGAGAGTTTTTGTGTAATATATGTCATGGTATCAACGGGATTGGTGATAACAATAATGATAGCCTGAGGGTTGTTTATGGGTGTGATTTTTTGAAAAATTGATGTTAATATTTGTGTATTTTCTTGCAGTAGGTTTGTACGGGGTTCATTTATTGTTTGCGATTTTCCTGCAGCTATGATAATTATATCAGCTTGAGTAGCATCATGAGAAGTGCCGGATTTTATGCAAGATGTTCCATCAAAAGACAGGGCATCGGAGAGGTCTAGAATTTCACCTCTGCAGCGTGTTTCATTAATGTCGATTAAGATTATTTCAGCGGTAATGCTTTGTAATAGTAAAGCATATGCTGTTGTGGATCCAACAAAACCTGCACCAATAATTGCTATTTTCGAGTGTTTCATGAATTTCTCTTTTTATATTTTTAGCACTCTATCATATTGCATTGTAAATAGTAAGAAAAAATATACACTATAATGGGCTATTTTTTTAGAAGGATTATTTTATATGAAAAAATTTTTATTTTTCGGGCTATTGAATACATCTTGTTTGCTGACATGCAGTGAAAACTCTGGAACGTCAACCTTTAAATATATTAATGGACAACTGTATTCTCCATCTGGAAGTTATATTTTGAATACCAAAGACGGTTATTTTGTTCGTTCTCCTTTTGTATTGCAATCTATTAAAAACGAAGCGCGGACTGATAAAGAAGAGAGAATAAGAAGCAATATTGCTATAGCAGCGTATAAATCATGTACAACAAAATGACTAAAAAAAGACCAAGAAGTTGGTCAACTCCAGGTTAGCTATGGATAAGTTAGCATTTTTTAGGTCATTCATTTGGAATTTTTATAAAAATAATGGACGTACATTTGCCTGGCGTAATAGCGACAACCCCTATTATGTTGTTGTTTCTGAGATGATGTTGCAACAAACGCAAACGCATCGTGTTGTGTGCAAATATGAGGAATTTTTAGAAGCATTTGCAGATTTTGAATGTTTGGCCAGTTCGTCATTGCGTGATGTTTTATCTGTCTGGCAAGGGCTTGGTTATTATCGTAGGGCTCGGTATTTGCACGAAATGGCAAAAATTGTTGTTGAAAAATATAATGGAATTTTACCACAAGAGCCAAAAATATTAGAAACATTTCATGGAATTGGCGCGGCTACAGCTGCATCAATTTGTGCTTTTGCGTTTAATATGCCAACGGTATTTATAGAAACAAATATTCGTGCAGTTTTTATACATCATTTTTTTTCTTCAAAAAGTGATGTAACAGACAAGGAGATTATGCCACTTGTGCAGGAAACTGTTGATCATGACAATCCGCGCGAGTGGTATTATGCATTAATGGATTATGGAGTTTGGTTAAAAAGTCAGTATGTAAACCCCAGCAGAAAGAGTGCGCATTATACAAAACAGAGCGTATTTGAGGGGTCGGACAGACAAATACGTGCAAAAATTTTGAAGTTAATTACTACTCATGGTACTATTGACAAGGTTGAGATTATACAAAAAATAAATGATGATTTTGTGCGAGTGCAAAAACTTTTGCAGCAGCTTGAAGATGAAGCATTTATTGTGAAAAATTCTCAACATGTTTATACAATTATGTAATGCTACTGTGTGAAAAATATATGAATTATATGTACAAAAAACGGATAATTATTGTTTTTGCGCTCATTTTTTTTCCTTTGCATCCCTTGCAAAAAACAACAGCACATGCATGTGTAGGAGGTTCAGCAATAGTCTCATTGGGTCTAAGTTACGCATTAAAATCTCGATTTAAAGAAAATATAAATCCTATTGTGCTTGGCGTTGTTGGAACTGGTCTTGTGTATTTTTTTCATTCTTTTTTGTACTCTTTTACCCCTGAAGGTCGCTTGAAAAAAGCTCATGAAATGCTTGCTGATATTACTACGCATACATTAATTAGAGTTCATTTTGAAGATGACAAGCATTTTTTTAATACATTGCACGATGTTTATTTAACAGATGACCTACCAATAATAGGTGCATATAATCATCTTATTGGCCTACTTTCTCATATTCATTACATTTTTGGTCTTATTAATCATGCGTCAGCAGAGATAGGAAAAGATTCATTGTTACAAGAAAAATGTGATGTACTTTTTTTGCGGGCAAAAAGAATATTTAATACCATTTCTCAAGGCATTAAGCGAATACGAGCACACAAAGACTATCTATTCCAATTAAAAATTTATAAAGAATTTTTAGAAAATGGTGATTACTGTGCGAGTTCTGAATATTTAGCGCGCGCATGCGCGCAATTAAAGCGAGTTCAGCAAAGTTCTGTAGTAAAATGGCTGCAAGATCTATTTTGATTCTTTTTTATTTGCAAAACTGTTGCACTGCTTATTAACAAGGTTTGTGCTAACTACATAATCACGCGCTTTCTCGGGTGTATTACTTGATTGTGAACATCAAGCAATTGAAAAAATGATATGCTCTTTTATGTCCTGAGGGGTTTTTTCTATAAGTTTTGCAAGTTCTAGGTCCATGCTGTGTACAGATGTTGTTAAAAATAGACAGTAAAAAAGAAGTGAATATGTTTTTTTCATTTTTTAACTCAAATGTTTTTTAATCAAATCATTGATAAGTTGCGGGTTGCCTTTTCCCTTGGTTTTTTGCATCATTTGACCAACAAAAAAACCAAATAATTTTTCTTTTCCTGCGCGGTAATCAGAAGTTTGTTGTGGGTTTTGTGCAATAATTTCCTTTACCATTGTTTCTAATTCATCAGAAGAACCAATTTGTTTAAGGCCATGCTTTTCTACAATTACAGCAGGGTCTTCATTGGTGTTTCCCACGAGCGTTAATACTTCTTTTGCAGTTGGGCTGTTAATGACACCAGTATCAAGAAGATCGGCAAGTTGTGCCATGCGTTGAGGGGTAATATGGCATTCTGACAGGGAGATCTTTTTGTCTTTTAAATAAGTGATAATATCACGCAATATCCAATTAATAACATGCTTACTGCTAGTTAATTTTCGTGTTTCATCAAAATAATTAGCAAGAGCAATGTCTTCAATTAAAATATCTGCTTCATAATCAGCCAAACCAAGTTCTTTGGTAAAGCGTTGAAATTTTGCCATGGGAAGTTCTGGCATCTGTTTTTTTGCCTCTTCAATGCGTTTCTCGGTAATTTTTATCAGCGGAAGGTCTGGTTCTTGGAAAAATCCATAATCAGATGTTTCCTCTTTTGATCGCATTGAAATAGTGATACGATTTTTTTGATCCCACAGACGTGTTTCAGAGATAAACTTTCCACCCTGCTCTAAAATGGTAATTTGACGTTCAATTTCATGCTCTGTTGCATCGGAGATAAATTTAAATGAATTAATATTTTTAAGCTCACATTTAGTGCCTAATTCTTTCTGCCCCTTTTTACGTACAGAAATATTGGTGTCTGCTCTGAATGCACCATCTTCCATATTGCCCGTACAAATACCAAGATATTGCACTATTGAGCGCAATGTTTTGAGATACGTGCGCACTTCATAGGTAGAAGAAATATCAGGGTAACTGACAATTTCTAAAAGTGGTGTTCCTGCTCTATTTAAATCAACAAAACTTTCATTACTGACTGTTGAGTGGATATTTTTACCTGCATCTTCTTCCATATGAATACGTATAAGCCTAATATTTTTTAAACTTCCATCTTCAAGGCGAATGGTGATGTATCCTTCCGTGCAAATAGGCTTTGCCTGTTGGGTAATTTGGAAGTTTTTAGGAAGATCAGGATAAAAATAATGCTTGCGATCAAATGCAGATTCAGAATTAATGGTGCAGTTGGTTGCAAGGCCGGCAAGAATTGCATAATCAACAACTTTTTTGTTGAGCATGGGTAGCACGCCAGGATAACCTGCGCAGATGTTGCAGATGTTGCTGTTTGGGTCTTTTGCTGTTTCGATGGGGCAAGAACAGAAGATTTTTGTGTTTGTTGTTAGTTGAATATGTACTTCTATGCCGATGGTTATTTCATATTCTGGATATTTATCAAGTATTGATTTTTCTGCCATGGTGGTGTGATTACTTTCTTTCAATTTTATATGCATCTGTCGCAAGGTCTTTGCTACTCAGCAATGTTATTTTTCCTTTAAAGCTAGCTTCTAATTTTAAAATAGCGTCATACTCAATCGATGTTATATAATTGAATATGTGTGCATTCATCTGGATCTCTACTTTTGTTCCCGAAGTAAGCTTAAGGAGATCTTTTTCAACACTTCGTAAAATAGCATAACTTTCTGTCTGGTGCGATTTTACAAAGCCAAGTCCATTGCATGTCTGGCAGGTATCAGTGAGTTCATTAATGAGCGTTTTTCCTGTTCGTTTGCGCGTCATTTGAACAAGACCGAATTCTGATATTCTCAAAACAACGGACTGAAATTTATCTCTTTCTTTGAGGATTTTTTCAAATGATGCAAATACCTTTTGTCGGTGCGCAGCAATGCTCATATCAATAAAATCTATGACGATAAGACCGCCGATATTTCTTAATTTTAATTGATTAACAACCTCTTCAGCTGCTTCAAGGTTAGTTTTGAGTATGGTTTCCTCCAAATTAGACTTTCCGGTAAATCTACCAGTGTTTACATCAATCACTGTCATTGCTTCGGTTGATTCAATAATAATTGAGCCGCCAGACCTGAGAATGACTTTCGTTTTTAAGGCTTGTTCAATCTGTTTTTCTATGCCAAAGGCTGAAAAGATACCGATATCACCTTGGTAAAGTTGAATAATGTGTGCAAATTCGGGTGCAATCTGTTTTGTTGTTGCAAACAAATCATCCATGCTTTGTTTGTTGTCGGTAATAACTGCTTCCACATCATTATCAAGATGATCGCGTACAATTTGTAGTACGAGTGGTAAGTCGGTATAAATTTTTTCTGCTGGCTTTGCGGAGCTAAATCTTTTTTCTATCGTGTTCCATTCATGAACAAGATAATTCAGGTCTTTTATAATCTCTTCTTCTTGGCGGCTATATGATGTAGTTCTGATAATAGCACCCATTCCTTCAGGCAGATGGGTTTTTACTATTGTTTTAAGGCGTATGCGTTCTTCGCGGTCTTCTATTTTTTTAGATACTCCAATACGAGGAATATTTGGCATGAGGACAATAAATCTGCCAGGAATGGTGAAACACGTGGTAAGTTTCGCGCCTTTTTCATAGACAGGTTCTTTGCTTACCTGAACAAGAATTGTTTCACCTTCTGTTAAAATTTTGCTGATATCTCGCTTTTGATACGATTTTTTTTCTATTTTTGGTTCTTCTTCATCTTCTTCCAGGTGCTTGCTAATTTTTTGCATGGCAAGCTCTCGGTCAATTTCTGAAATATGAAGAAAGCCGGCCCTTTCTTGACCAAACTCTATAAAGGCTGTTTGGATGCCGGGAAGAACTTTTATTACAGAGCCTTTAAAATAGGCTCTTTCAAGCACCTCATGGGTTGGTGTTGAAAAGTAGATATTTTGTAGTTTTCCATTGGTAATAATCGCTATTCGCGTTTGCCATGGAGTGTAATTAATGATAATTTTTTTCATACATGTACTAGGTAGAAGTTTTTAGTCCATTTCTCATAGTTTAGCACGTTATACCCCTTTTTATTAATATATAAAATCTATGCAGTATTGGGTAGCAAAAAGGTCAAAAATATGATAAATTCTGATCAGTTTTGAATAAATAGAGGATAAACCTTATTGTTTTAAAGGATGGGTTAATGAAAAAACTAGCCTTATTTGCACTTGTTTTATTGGTCAGTCTTCCGGGTTGTAGAAAAGATAAAGTACAGAAACAGTCAAAAAAACAGCAGACTGAGCAACATATAGATACGTTTTCTGCTGATCAAAATGACTTCATGTTAGATGATGAAGATGATTATCTTGAAGACGATGATTTAAGAACGCTCTTTGATTTTGACGAAGATGCTGGTGAATTTGTTGCTCACAATGATGAAATGGACATGGATATGGACTCTTCTCAAGATATAGCATGGATTGACACAGAAACAGATGATGATTTGCAAACTCTCTATTTTGAATTTAATAAATCTCAACTAAATGACAATCAAAAACAGGCATTGAAACGTGACGTTGAGCAGATCAAACAGTTACTTGCTGAAGCCGGAGAGGGCACAAAAGCGATTGTTGTTGCAGAAGGTCATACATGTCAAGAAGGTTCTCCTGAATACAATCTTGCATTGTCAGAAAACCGTGCAAAAACAGTAGCAGATCTTCTTGTATCAGCTGGCGTTGACGCCGATGTTATTAAAATTGTAGGTCGTGGCCAAGACAATCCAGTTGTTGAAGGCAAGACCCGTGCAGAACGTGCTCCAAACCGTCGTGTAGAGTTACGAGTTATTTATACGTAAATAAGTAATACATAATAGATTAAAAAAAGATCCGTATGACAAAAAATCATACGGATCTTTTTTAATTCAGTAGTCGACAAACAAGCTCTTTAACTTCTCTTTCAATATTTTCTTTTTTATATGATTTAAGATTACTTTTATACCATATTAACTTTTCTGGATTTTGTAATAATTCTGTAATTAATGGCCTTATATCACAATATTTTTTAATGGATGTGCCAAATTGATGGTTTTTTATAAAGGTGTGGTTAAATTGCTCCCAAGGTAAAACCGTAGATGTAGCATCAAGTATTACGGGTGTCTCCATATATATCGCCTCGCAAACACTTAAGCTTCCTGATTTAGTGATAATTATGTCTGAAAACGCCATTAAATCAGCAATGCGGGAGGTGAATTTTATGGTGGTCATTGTTATATGTTCAGGAAATTTTACGTGCGGTAATTGCTTACCGTTTTTTCCTGTGCATATGATCAGATGCATGGGATAAGGAATTTTGATCAGTTCTTTGATGTAGTGAATAATGTCATGTGAGCCTTGTGCGCCCATGAGAATCATAATGATGGGTTTATTTTCAGGAATATTATATTCTTTTTTTAAGGCAGGTATATTTTTTGGCGTAAAAAAATCATGCCGCAAAGGGGCTCCGACAATAGAGATATATTTTTTATCTATCTGTGTTTGTTTGAGGGACTCCATAACATCTTTGTCTTGAAATGGCAAACCTATGTGAAATTTTTTATAAGTAGGATTGCTGATGTTTTGGATGTACATATGAACATCTAAATCTGTTGGAATGAGAAGAAATGGAATATTAAGTTCTTCAGCAAGAGAAAGAGTAATGGGATTTATAAGCGGAACAACAGAAATAATAAGAGAGAAGTTATTTTGCACAAAATATGGGTGTAATATGCGCCGAATTGATTTCTGTTGTAGGCGAATATACCATTTACCGACATGGTATAAGAGTGTTAACATACGAAAGCATTTACGGGGAATGAAAAAATTGTAAACATCTTCGCATGTGTAATAGCCGAGTGTTAATGCACCGCAAAAATCAATTGATTTAAGAAGATCATTAAAAACATGGGCTGTTGTTACTTGATGATCGTTTTGAAGGTATTCTGCTATAGCTGTGCTGGCGGATAATGTTCCTCCACCTCCATTGCTTGTTAATATTAAAATTTTTTTCATGAATTTCCTCAGATGAATGTATGGTTGATTATGAAGTGTACGCAAAAAAAAGCTTTTTTATAATTTTTTTATGAATAAAAACGTATTTTTTCATCATCTCCCGGTTCATATGGCTCTTCTAAGAAAAAACTTTTGAGTTTTGTGACAAAATATGGACGTAATTTTATGTTTTGTTTACGGCCTTTTTTTGTTTGAGGATTAAGAACTTTTGCAGACACAAATACTGGTCGATTTTTTTCTTGATTACTGAATGCTTCTTTTAAGTTACTCCATTTTACAATGGCTATTTTATCTTTTTCTAAGTTTTCATATTGTGTTGATTCTTTGCGTGCTTGATAAAAATTATTAATGAATTCATCTTTATAGTCTCTAAAGTCAACAATGTAAGTGACGTGTTTAGCGTTACGTTTTGTTGTATTGGCAACAATAAAATGAACATTTTGTTCAACGTAATCATACACTTCTTGTAAAGAAAGGCCTAAACATTTTTCAAGGATACCTTCTTCAAAAAATTCACGTACGGCAGAAAAAAGGGCGTTTTTATCATCAGCATCTCTTTTTCCGCCAAAATCGTCATATGTCCATTTTTTGCCTATTTTGGGGCGTCCGTATGCTTCGCGTGAAATAATGCAATATTTTTCTTTTCGATGAGTAAAAAATGGCAAGACTGATGCAGATTTATAATTGAAATGCGCAAGGTCTTTTTGTTCTTTATGAGTACAACTACTGATAATAGTTATGATACTGACAAGCGCGAGTAGTGTTTTTTTTACTATCTTCATATTTTCTCCATTTATAAATCAATTCTTTTTATTAATGGTAACAAATAGAATAGCCAGATCTAAATGATTTTTTTATTTTCCGACACAAAATTCACGAAAAACTGCATCTATACCCGCTTCGCTAATTGTTTTTCCCGTCAACTCTGATAAAGTTGCGATAGTGTTACGTAAATGATGTGAAATAAGTTCGTAACTAACTGTTGTGTGCGTAAGCATAGAATGAATATGAGCCAAGCTTTTTTCAAGGGATAAAAGGGCATTAAAATGGCGCTTGTTGAGTAAAAATGGTGAGTCTATCGCTTCAAACAGTTGGTCTATTTTTGTTTGAATGGCTGCTTCAACATGTTCGATGTTTGATTTTGTTGTGCTTGAAACAGAAAAATATTTTTCTGTTTCAAAAAAAATATTTTTTTTATTGGGTAAATCAGATTTATTTTTAACAACAATAATTTTATTTTTATACTTTTCTAGCAAGTCCGAATATACGTCATTTTCATTACATGAAAATGACTCTGATCCATCAAAGACCAAAAGAATAATGTCAGCCTTTTGAGCTTCTTCGTGTGATCTTGTGATACCAATTTGTTCTATAACGTCATTTGTTATCCGCAAGCCTGCCGTATCGATGAGTGTCCAGTAATTACCATTTTTGTAAAGCCCAGCTTCAATAGAATCACGTGTTGTTCCTGCAATATTAGTTACAATTGCGCGCTCCTGATTTAAAAGAGCATTAAAAAAAGATGATTTACCTGCATTAACAGAACCAATTATGGCAATACGAATTCCCTGACGCACCTGTTTTTGTTGATCAAATGTTTTTTTAAGGGCAGTGATAGTAGTGAGTGCGGCGGTAATAATGTCTATAATTTGGTTGCTAAATTCCATATTTTCTTCATCAAGAAATTCAAAACTTGCTTCAGACAACGAAAGTGCTTTGATAAGTTGCTTTTCTAGTGCTGTTATCCAGTTACTAAAACTGCCCTGTAGTTGAGAGAGTGATTGTTTGAGTGCGACCTGTGTATTTGCATGAATAAGGTCATTGATTGCTTCTGCTTGTATTATATCAATTTTATTATTCAGTACTGCGCGTTGTGTAAACTCACCATTGTGTGCCATGCGTGCACCAGCGTCTATTGCTGATGTAATAATGTTTGCGATAATAAAAGGATTATTGTGACACGTTATTTCTACCGTATTTTCTCCGGTGAATGTGTGCGGGGCGTGCATAATGAGAAATAAAACATGATCTATGGTAGTTCCAGTGCGATCTATAACGCACCCATAATGAATGGAGTGAGTTTTTTGTGCGCTAATTTTTTTTGTACCTTGCAGAACACTCATTGTATCTGCAATACTAAAAGCTTTATCACCCGATAATCGCAACAAGGCAATTGCGCCACTACCCTGTGGAGTGCACTGCGCAATAATAGTGTCTTGAGTCTGATTATCGTATATCATATTTTATTCGGGACGAATTAATACAATTTTTAAGTCTTTAATCTCTTGTTTGTATTGATTCCTTAATGAGGCCATAATTAAATGCGCAATGCTGCGAAAGAGATTTTTTTCTGTCAATTGATTTTCAAGAAGTGGCTTGGCAAGCGTAATTTTTAATATTTTTCCTGCAACTTCGCACGTAAAATCGACAGCAGGAATGCCTGCGAGGGATAACGTTTTGTTGATCCACGCTGTTGCAGAGTTGGTCATTGCATCATTCCATGTTGCAGAGGGTCGCTGCGGTTGTGGCTGCTTTTGTTGCTGGGTTTTTGCTTGTTGGGGTTGTTGCTGTTGTATTTCTGTTTTTAATTTTTCAGCTTTGACAGGATTATTTTTTGGAGTTTGTTTAGCTACATGCGGGGCTCTTGGTGTTTGATTGAAATTTTCCGTTCTTTGCTCTCTGATTTCTGGCTTTACTTTTTGAGCTATTTTTTCTTGCGTGCTGCCACCTTTTTCAGAAAAAAATATGCCTATTTTTGCTGGCTTTGTTGTCATGCCAAAGAAATTTTTCTCTTCATTTTCAAAAATTTTCACTGTAAATTCTTTTGGTTTGTCTGCACTAATCCATGCCTTTTCTATCGCTTTAACGATGGATGATGCTTGTTCCATGATTGATTTCATATGGCAACCTTGTATAGAGCGTGTGTAGAGATAAATACTTTATTTTTATTTTTTATTCCAAATGTACTCTTTTTGAGCTTACTACATTATGGATTTTTTGAATAGTGGTAGTGGTATGGAGGTTAATACTGCTTAAAACAGGATATTCCAAATCTTTTTTGAGCCCCAACCGAAATATTTATGTAGGTTGGGTAAAAGTCTGGAGCGGGAAACGGGATTTGAACCCGCGGCCTTCGCCTTGGCAAGGCGACGCTCTACCCCTGAGCTATTCCCGCATTTTAAAAGAACTGCAATTATAAGTTAGCATGTAGATGGTTTTTGTCAATAAAAAACTGAGATAAAAGCTCTTATTATCGCTATTTCCAACTGAACTTGTATAATATGTAATTGGATTACATTTTATACAAGGGATAGCCTATGATTTATCGTTCCATGACCTCTGTACTTAAAAAAGCAGCTACACAATTTCCCATTGTTGGCGTCATGGGACCACGACAATCGGGTAAAACAACGCTTACAAAAAGCACCTTCCCTCACTACAAATATATTACTCTTGAAGACCTTGATGTTAAATTACAGGCAAAAGAAGATCCACGAAAATTTTTTGCTACCTATGCACAAGGACCAGGGCTGATTATTGATGAAATTCAAGAAGTGCCAGAACTTTTTTCTTATTTACAGGGAATTGTCGACAAAGAACATAAACCAGGTTTTTTTATTATCACGGGATCACAAAACTTTTTAATGCATGAAAAAATAACACAAACACTTGCAGGGCGCATAGTATTATTGACACTCCTACCGCTTACCATAGAAGAGCTTAAAAATGCTCACTTTCTACAAGATTCCCCCGAACCGCTCATGATAAAAGGACTTTATCCGAGAGTATATGCTCATGAACTGGACCTTAATCTCTGGTTTAGTAACTATGTTTCTGCGTACGTAGAACGCGATGTGCGGCAGATTATCAATATTGGAGATATGATAGCTTTTCAAAAATTTTTAAAACTCTGTGCTGCGCACACAGGTAATATTGTTAATTATGCGAGTTTAGCTCGCGACTGTGATATCACCCCGCACACTGCAAAAGCATGGCTTTCTGTTCTTGAAGCAAGTTATATTATAAAACTTCTGCCACCTTACTATAAAAATTACAATAAGCGCGTTATTAAAAGCCCTAAAATGTATTTTTACGATCCCGGTCTTGTTACTTTTTTGCTTGGCCTCAGAAATGCGCAAGATTTATACACTCATCCATTGCGTGGAGCATTGTTTGAAACATTGATCATAAGTGAATTACATAAATATTATTACAATGAAGGTAAAATTCCTCCACTCTATTTTTGGCGTGACGTGCAAGGACATGAAATAGATTGCATTGTAGAAAAATCATTCGATAAGCTTCTGTCTATTGAAATAAAATCAAGCATGATAATTATGAGTGGGGCATTTAAAGGGCTCATTGATTGGAATACCATCACAGAACAATCATCAGAAAGTTCATTTCTTGTTTATGCCGGCACAGAAGAACAACAAAGAACTCATGGCAGGGTGGTACCATGGAATTATGTTAAAAATATTTTATTGTAAAAAACATATTGTGAAAAATAGTAGGAATTACGATGGTAGATTATTTTGTAGGAACAGTGACGCAAGCTCAAGAACAAGAAATTATAGTTGATCTTGGTGTGATAGGAGTGACATTGCAGGTACCCTGCGCGCAGCTATTTGCAAAAAATGAAAAAATAAAAATATACAGCTATATGCATTGGAACACTGAAAATGGCCCGAGTTTGTTTGGTTTTTTGTCCGCTGCCGACAGAAGTGTATTTCAAACGGTTATCAGCTGCTCTGGAATTGGTCCTAAAATAGCGTTGGCAATTTTGGCTGATTTAGGAACACACAATTTTATTACCGCAATTACAACAGGTGATGATAATTTGTTAAGCAAAGTAAATGGCATTGGCAAAAAAAAGGCGGAACAAATTATAGTACAATTAAAACATAAAGTAGCGAATTTGGTTGAATCTGGGGTAATTTCTCAAGTAGGGCAGGAGGTTGTGCATATGACTGATGTTTTACAAGCGCTGCAGTCTCTTAATTACTCTCGCCCTGAAATAAACCGTGCAATGGATTATGTAAGAAAAAATGCCAAAATAAATGAAGCATCGTTTGATTATTTATTACGGCAGGCTCTTTCATTTTTAGCAAAACAGATATAATTTTTTATCGTAGTGCTTTTTGAATAGCTTTAATATGCTCACGTGGTCTAGAGGCAGCATGACATGTACCATTGTAGAGCAAGTCGGTTGGACATTGATTAAAAATATTACGTACTTCATTGTTAGCTCCAAAAGGTTTGATAATTTTTATAATTTCTAGAACCGTTTTGATATCAATATAATACTTTGGTATAATATCACTTTTTGGTTTCGTAAAACGATGTATGAGATAATGTAATGGAGTGGAAAGATTTATGCTTTGTTGAGTTACGAGTTTTTCGACTGTTTCTTTTTCCTTGTCCTCAATAATAATACATAATGTTTCTACAAGTTTTGAGCTATCTGATGAGTCAAAAAAAAGTTGATGAAGAACGTTCAGTTCTTGGTTATTGGTAAAACAAATATCTGCACCGCCAGAGAGTAAAGATTTCAGCAAAGGGAGACGTTCGTGCTCTAGGCAGGCCCATGAAAGTGGTGTATGCGTCGTTCTTTCGTTATAAAAATCGAATTTTTGTGGTGTAAAGCGTAAAAGTAATAAATTATCAGTATGTTGAGTATTATTGCGTATGTGTTCAAAAACACTTTCTTGATAAGCGCTTAGGTTTGGTTGTAAAAATGTTGCCAAAAATGTTGGATTGTTAAAATCTAATAGTGTAGCTAATTCTTTGCAAGTCTCTCGTAGTGATACAATATCAACAATACGTAAATCTTTACATATAAGCGTTTGTGTAACGGCTGGATCTAGAGTTACTAACGATGCTTGTAATAAGTTTGTTGTTGTTACGAGTAATGTTAAAGCTAAAATTTTTATTCTATTTTTTGTCATGAGCTTATAAACCTCTTTTTTGCCACCATTCATCTGTGGTGAATTCTTTTGGAACTAATTTTTCTTGTTCATCAGACCAAGGGTCGTCTAAGTTGTATTCTTTTTTAAGAATTTTGAACCACTGCTTTCTTAAGCCTTTTGGTAATTTTTTACCGCACCAAGGGCAATAGAGTATGTAATAGGATCCTATTGGATTGTCTTTGCTATTAATATGATATTCTCTATATTTAGGAATATATTCAATATGAGCTCTATTGTCTGATAGAATTTCCTTTAATACATTACAGCAATCTTTATTGTTTTTCATATTTATTTAACTTTAATATTATATGTTGGTTTAGGCGGTTTATATAATTGCAGTGTTTGAGGATCATAAGATCTTACGTGGTCACCTCCATGATCAAAAGCTTCTACGTCGTTATGGAGATGATCCCATCTAAGATATTCAGCTTTTTTGCCCAAGCCTTTTGTTTTATGGTTTCTTTTATATATGCCATCTTTACAATGCCTGTAGTTATTTTTCATGTTTTTGAAAAAAGTTGTTTTATCGATGGTATTATGCTTACGACCATTCTTTTGTTGTGTATTATCTTCGTCATCATTTGGATCTTTACCTGCGCCTCCACAGCTTCCGCCATAATTGGACGTAACATGAAACGAATTGATAGGTTTTGCTTGTTTTTTAAACAATGTAACACCAAGTACTAAGCTTGCAATAGATGCAACAATACTTAATCCACCAAATTCAAGTGCTCCGCCTCCAAAAAGCCAAGTGGCACCCAATCCTATAAAGGGCATGAAATTATGCACTAGTATCTCTTGATCATACGCAAAAAAATTATGCGGGTGCGTTGTGTAAAGCTTGTAAATTGTTGTTGGGGTTATGTGAGAATGCATAATCTCTAAACACATGATCGTATTCAATTTGCTATCAAGAAAATGTGTTCCTTGAGTTATGTTTTGAGCTTGTATCCACGTGTTTTCTGCAGGGATATAAAATAGTTCATCTTGGGCGGAACAAATTTCACCGAGTGTTGTTTTTATAATGACAATGGCGTCAACTATGCTCGATGTTATGTTCAAGACTTTGACGGGAGTTAAAACATTTTCTGGTAAATAACCAATTAATACATCTCCAATAACAAGATTTTCTACAAGAACAAGGCCTGTTGGTGTTTTTACGGATGTTCCTGATAAAAGGGACGCGAGTGCAGTGAGATGAAGCAATGTAAGGATAATCAATATAGTGGTTTTGATGAGATGCTTCATGCTCTTTCGTATTTTTTGTGCGTGTTGGAAGTTAACAATAGGATAGGTGGGAGAAGGTATAGAGTCAACTTTTTCATTTAATTGACCCATTTGCCCATTTGTGGTATGATGAATTATAATTAATTAAGAGGTGACCTATGAAAATAGAAAAAATTATGTCAAAATTGATTCTCGTAACAGAATTACTATTCCTAAGGGGATGGTGAACGGGATTGCGCCTATTTATAAGATCTATGAAAAAGAGGGAAACATTATTCTTGAGCCAGTAATGGAAGTACCAATAGAAGAGAGATGGCTTTTTGACCCTCAAAACAAAGATCTTGTTCAGGAGTTAAAGGAAGCTCTTAAGCAAAAAGCAAATATGAGCATTGATCTTGATGATTTAGAAAAGTAATTGTATGCCATTTATATTAAGAGCTTATCCGAAAATTCCAGCCATCTTAAATAGCCTGTGAGAACAGGCTATTTCAATAAAAGCGATGGTTGATTCAAGGGTTTTATTCCAACAAATTTTTAATCCACGATACCAAGATAAAAT
>WBZV01000287.1_pt1 | contig 32777 bp, 29 predicted proteins | sample 5204221 | NCBI WGS metagenome assembly WBZV01 (sample SAMN12344360, study PRJNA552823) | activated sludge metagenome | biome: Activated sludge suspended growth; feature: Nitrification reactor; material: Wastewater; isolation source: activated sludge from nitrification reactor of wastewater...
CGAGCTGCTCGCGAGGCTGAAGGACAAGCACCGCATGAGCATGCTGTTCATCAGCCACGACCTCGGCCTGGTCGGCGAGATCGCCGACCGCGTGGTGGTGATGCGCCAGGGCACGGTGCGCGAGCAGGGCGCGGTGGCCGACATCTTCGCGCGCCCGCAGGACGCCTATACGAAGGCGCTGCTGGCCTGCCGGCCGACGCTCGATCAGCGCGGCGCGCGGCTGATGGTGATCGACGACCACATCGCCGGCAACGGCGCGGCCGCCGAGCGCGTCGCCAAGGCGAAGGATCCCGAAGCGCCGGTGGTGCTGCAGGCCAGCGACGTCACCAAGAGCTTCTGGATCCGCAGCGGCGTATTCGGGCGGCGCGAGTTCCAGGCCGTCAGGGGCGCGAGCTTCACGCTGCGGCGCGGCCACACGCTGGGCATCGTCGGCGAATCGGGCTCGGGCAAGACCACGCTGGGCCTCACGCTGCTGCGCCTGCACGAGCCCGCCGGCGGCCCGGCGGGCGGCAAGGCAGTATTCGATGGCCGCGATCTGCTCGCGCTCAGCCGCGAGCAAATGCTGCCCATGCGCCGGCGCATCCAGGTGGTGTTCCAGAACCCCTACGCCTCGCTCAACCCGCGCTTCACCGTGGCGCAGACGCTCACCGAGCCGATGGCCATCCACGGCATCGCCGCAAGCGACGCCGAACGCACGCAGCGCGCGCGGGCGCTGCTCGCCAAGGTCGGCCTCGACGAGGGCGCGCTCAACAAATATCCGCACGAGTTCTCCGGCGGCCAGCGCCAGCGCATCGCGATCGCGCGCTGCCTGACGCTGGAGCCCGAGGTGCTGGTGCTCGACGAGGCGGTGAGCGCGCTCGACGTCTCGGTACAGGCGCAGGTGCTCAATCTCCTGAAGGACCTGCAGGACGAACTCGGCCTCGCCTACATCTTCATCAGCCACGACCTCGCGGTGGTGCGCTTCATGGCCGATGAGGTGCTGGTGATGAAGGACGGCCAGGTGGTGGAGCAGGCCGGCGTCGAGCAGATCCTGGCGGCGCCGCGCGAGGAGTACACGAAGCGGCTGCTGGGGGCGGTGCCGCGGGGGTACGTGGCGGCAACGGCTTGAAGCCTCGTCACCCACACGCGCTGGCCGGGCATTTGCCCCGCGAACGGCGATGTAGTAACGTGCCTACATTGTTTGTTCGCTAAGGAGCCGCCCATGACCATCACGACGCTGTCCAGCCGGGAACTGAACCAGGATGTGAGTCGGGCCAAGAAGGCAACCCGCAACGGCCCTGTGTTCATCACGGATCGCGGCAAGCCTGCGCACGTGCTGTTGAGCTTCGAGGACTACCAGCGGCTGACGAAGCAGCGGCGCAACGTTGCCGATGCGCTGGCGATGCCCGGCATTGCCGAGATCGAATTCGAGCCGCCGCGCGCGCGCGTCGCCGTCCGACCGACCGATCTTTCGTGATGTACCTGCTCGACACCAACGTGCTTTCCGAGTTGCGCAAGGTGCGGCTCGGCAAGGCCGATGCGAACCTGGCGGCATGGGCGGAAAGCGTCGATGCCGCCGAGCTCTTCGTGTCGGCCATCACCATCATGGAGTTGGAACTCGGCGTGCTGGCTATCGAGCGCAAGGACACCCCCCAGGGAGCCATGCTGCGCGCGTGGCTGGAACAGCATGTTCTGCCCGAGTTCGCCGGCCGCACGCTGCCCGTCGACACCGCAGTGGCGCAACGCTGTGCCCGGCTACATGTGCCCGACAAGCGCGGCGAGCGTGACGCGCTCATCGCGGCGACAGCGCTAGTGCATGGCATGGCAGTGGTCACGCGAAACGTGGCGGACTTCGAGCCCACGGGTGTGGCCATCGTCAATCCATGGGAGGCCGTAGCTCGCGACGAATAGCGTCGGCCTTGTATCGAAGCACTTACATTTCAGCCCGTTTTCGCCCGCACCCCCGTGGCGCCGCTGCCAAGCGCGGTCTCTTTTCGTGACTTTCCGCACGGCACTTGTTCCGCGCAGGGATGGCACGGACGATGCGTTGGCAAGTGCACACGCCCGGTGATCGTCACCCACGCCGCCGGGACGCAAGACCTACCGGACGTCGTTGACACCATGCCGCAGACCCGCTCACCGTTCGCTCCCGCCTCGCGCCGCCTGCGCCCGGCCGGCCCGCATTGCCACGGTGGCGCGTCGTCGCTGCTGCGCCTGTCGAATGCCGCGGCGCCGCGCCTGCCCACGGCGCCGGCCCTGGCCGACTGGGTGCAGCGCGCCGCCGGCGTGCTCGGCCTGAAGCAGGACGGCCCGGCCTTCGCGGCCAGCGAGTTCCTGCGCTGATCGCCTGGCCGAAGGAGCGCACACCATGCCCCCGATCGCACTGACCCCCGCGCCCCGGCTCGCCGCCGCGCAACCGGTGCGCCCCAGCACCGTCCGGCCGGTGGTGGCGTCGCGCCAGACCCAGGTTCTGAGCTCGGGCCGCGAGCCGGCCCAGCTGTCCTTGTTCCCGCGCCCGAGCGGCGCGCGCTGAGTTTTTCCTGCGTGTTTCGAGTGAGAGTCGAGTGAGAGGTTGAGAGGAAGTTTTTTCGCGGACTGACACCTGTCCACCAAGGGAAGCGGGCGACTCCGGGGAGGTTGAGAGCGAGCCTCGGAAACTTTGTCCCGCTTCCCTCTCTTTTTTCCCGCCTCCGCCTGCTCCCGGGTTCCACCCCTGACACCGCTTCCCCCGGCCGCGTGACACTGCGGGTTCCGCTTCGAGAACCTGCGAGGATCCCCGTCATGCGCCGCCTCATTCGCCGCCGCCTCCTGATCACGGCCGCGGCCGTCACCTTCGCCCCCCTGCCCGTGCTCGCGCAGAGCGCCTGGCCGAGCAAGCCGGTGCGCATCGTCGTGCCCTTCGCGCCGGCCGGCACCACCGACATCCTCGCCCGCGCGCTGGCGCCCGAACTGAGCCGCGCCTTCGGCCAGCCCTTCGTCATCGAGAACAAGCCCGGCGCGGGCGGCAATGTGGGTGCCGACCTGGTGGCCAAGTCCAGCGACGGTCACACGCTGCTGATGGGCACGGTGGGCACGCACGCCATCAACCCGGCGCTCTACGCCAGGATGCCCTATGACCACGTGAAGGACTTCGTGCCGGTCACGCTGGTGGCCGGCGTGCCCAACGTGCTGGTGATGAACCCGGCCAAGGCCGAGGCGATGGGCATCAAGGGCGTGCCCGACCTGATCCGCGTCGCGAAGGCCAACCCCGGCAAGCTGAACATGGCCAGCAGCGGCAACGGCACCTCGATCCACCTCGCCGGCGAACTCTTCAAGACCATGACCGGCACCTACATGGTCCACTTCCCCTACCGCGGCTCGGGCCCGGCGCTGCTCGACCTGATGGGCGGCAACATGGACCTGATGTTCGACAACCTGCCCTCGGCGATGCCGCACATCAAGGCCGGCAAGCTCAAGGCGCTGGCGGTCACCAGCGCCGAGCGCAGCAGCGCGCTGCCGGATCTGCCCACGGTGGCCGAGGCCGGCCCGCTCAAGGGCTTCGAGGCGAGCTCGTGGTTCGGCCTGCTGGCGCCGGCGGGCACCGCGCCCGAGGTGGTCAACCGCCTGCAGCAGGAAACCGCCAAGGCGCTGGCCACGCCGGCGCTGAAGGAGCGGCTGCAGGCGCAGGGCGCGATCCCGAGCGGCATGAGCCCGGCCGACTTCGCCAAGTTCATCGCCGCCGAGACGAAGAAGTGGGCCACGGTCGTGAAGGCGTCGGGCGCTACAGTGGACTGAATGAGTTCGCGATGGCAGACCTACCGGCGTGATGCACTGCGCGACGACCTCGTCGCCGCGTTCATCGTCGCCATCCTGCTGATCCCGCAAAGCCTCGCCTACGCGCTGCTGGCCGGCCTGCCGCCGCAGGTGGGCGTGTACGCCAGCCTGCTGCCGATGGCCGCCTATGCGCTGCTCGGCTCCTCGAGCGTCAACTCGGTGGGGCCGGTGGCGGTGGTGGCGCTGCTCACCGCGCAGGCCATCGCGCCGGCGCTGGCCGACGGCACGCCGGCCACCGCGGCGGCACTGGTGCTGGCCGCCGAGGCCGGGCTGCTGCTGGCGGCGGCCGCGCTGTTCCGCCTCGATGCGCTGGCGGCGCTGCTGTCCACGCCGGTGCTGCACGGCTTTTCCACCGGCGCGGCGCTGGCGATCACGCTGTCGCAACTGCCGGCGCTGCTGGGCAGCCCGGCGCGCGGCTTCACCGCGCCGGCGCTGATCCGCTCGTGGTGGGCGAGCGGCGTGGCCGGCCATGCGCTCACCGCCGCGTTCGGCCTCGCCGCGCTGGCGCTGCTGTGGTGGTCGCGCCGCTCCGCGCGCGCCCTGCTGGCACGCTGGCTGCCGCCGCACAACGCCTCGCTGCTGGCACGCTGCGCGCCGCTCGCGGTGGTGACGCTGGGCATCGCGCTGGCCTGGGCCTCGGGCGCCGATGCGCGCGGCGTGGCGCTGGTCGGCACGCTGCCGGCCTTCGCGCTGCCGCTGGCGCTGCCGCCGCTCGATCCGGCCCTGTGGTGGCGCCTGCTGCCCAGCGCCGCGCCGCTGGCGCTGGTGACCTTCGTCAGCAGCCTGGCGGTCTCCGAAGGCCTGGCGCTGCGCCGCCGCGAGCAGGTCGACGCGCGCCGCGAGCTCACCGGCCTGGCCGCGGCCGACCTGGTGGCGGCCTGCTCGGCCGGCATGCCCATCGGCGGCAGCTTCTCGCGCGGCGCGCTCAACGCCGAGGCCGGCGCGCGCACGCGTGCCTCGGGCGGCTGGGCGGCGCTGCTGATGGCGCTGGCCATGCTGCTGCTCACCGCGCCGCTGGCCTGGCTGCCGCGCGCGGTGCTGGCGGCCAGCATCGTGCTGGCCGTGATGGGCGTGGTCGAGTGGCGCGCCTTCGCCGAGGCCTGGCGTTATTCGCGCGCGGAGTTTCTGGTGATGGTGCTGGTCGGCGCGCTGACGCTGTTCGTCGGCTCCGAGGCGGCGCTGGCCGCCGGCGTGGCGCTGTCGATCGCGCTGCTGCTGCAGCGCAGCGCCAACCCGCACGTGGCGCGCATCGGCCGCGTCGGCGACACCGAGCACTACCGCAACGTCGACCGCCACGCGGCGCGCAGCACGCCCGGCGTGCTGGCGCTGCGCATCGACGAGAGCCTGGTGTTCACCAACGCGCGCCAGCTCGTCAACGTGGTCGACCGCCACCTCGCCGCGCTGCCCGACACGCGCCGCGTGGTGCTGCTGATGTCACCCGTCAACGCGATCGACTACAGCGCGCTGGAGGCGCTGCGCGCGCTGCACGATCTGCTCGCCGAGCGCGGCATCCGCCTCGACTTCACCGAGGTGAAAGGCCCGGTGCTCGACCGGCTGCGCGCCGGCGGCTGGGCGCAGTGGTTCCGCGGCCGCGTGTTCCTCAGCCACCACCAGGGCATGCTGGACGAAGGCGGCCAGGGCGCCGCCTGAAACTCAGCCCAGCTCCCAGATCACCTTGCGCCGCGCCGCCACCCAGCCCTCGTAGCGCGGCGCGTAGACCTCTTCGATGCGGTTGCGCCGCACCTTGAAGGTGGGCGTGATGAAGCCGTTGTCGACCGTCCAGGGCGTGCTCACCACCACCAGGCAGTCGAGCTGCTCGTGCGGGTCGAGCGGCGCGTTCACCGCCGCGAGGTGCTCGGCCAGCGTGGCCTCCATCGCCGTGCGCCGCGCCGCATCACGCGCCTGCTGCGCGGCCTCGGCGTTGAGCATCACGATGCCGACCGGCTGGCCGAGGTTGGCGCCGGTGACGACGCAGGCCTCCACGCTGGCGTGCATGACGAGGCGATCCTCGATCGGCGCGGGCGCGACGTACTTGCCCTTGCTGGTCTTGAACAGGTCCTTCACGCGGCCGGTGATGCGCAGATAGCCGTCGCTCTCGAGGCTGCCCTTGTCGCCGGTGTGCAGCCAGCCATCGGGCGTGAAGGTCTGGCGCGTCAGCGCCTCCTCCTTGTAGTAGCCCAGCATCAGCCCCGGGCTCTTCACCTGGATCTCGCCGTTGGCCGGATCGAGCCGGCTGCCCACGCCCTCGTAGGGCAGCCCGACGGTGCCGGGGCGCTGCACGCCGGGCACCGTAGCGTGCGAGACGCCGCAGTTCTCGGTCATGCCGTAGACCTCGATGATGGGCAGGCCGAGCCGGGCATACCAGCCGAGCAATTCGGGCGGCATGGGCGCGGCGCCGCCGGCGGCGAAGCGGCACTGGTCGAGCCCGAGCGCGCCGAGGATCTTCTTCTTCACGATGCCGCGCAGCAGCGGGATCTTCAGCAGCCGCTCCAGCTTGGCCGGCGGCATCTTGGCGAATACGCCCTGCTGGAACTTCACCCACAGGCGCGGCACCGAGAAGAACACGGTCGGCCGCGCGCGCTGCAGGTCGGCCGTGAAGGTGTCCAGGCTCTCGGCGAAGAACACCTCCATGCCGGTGGCCAGCAGCCCGTGCTCGACCAGCGTGCGCTCGGCCACGTGGGCCAGCGGCAGGTAGCTCAGCATGCGCGAGTTCGTGTCGATGGGCACGCGCTTCAGGCCGGCCTGGATGGACCAGGCGAAGGTCGCGAAGCTGTGCATCACGCCCTTCGGACTCCCGGTGGTGCCCGAGGTGTACATGATGGTGGAGAGCTCGTCGCCGTCGCGCAGCGGCTCGCCTTGCAGCGGCGGCGTGCGCTTGACGATCTCGTCCCAGCCCGGGTAGTCGGTGGGCGGCGCGAGCGGGTAGGCGATGCAGGGCAGGCCGGCGGGCACGCCCGGCTTCATCGCCTCCCAGCCGTCGAGCTTGCCGACGAACAGCAGCTTCGCTTCGCTGTGCTGCAGGATCTGCCGGATCGTGTCGGCAGCGAGCGTCGGGTACAGCGGCACCGACACGTGGCCGGCCATCCAGATCGCCCAGTCGCTCATCAGCCAGTGGGCGCAGTTCTTCGACAGGATGGCGATGCGGCTGCCCGGCGCGAAGCCGTAGGACTGCAGGTGCGCGGCCATGCGCCGCGTCTCGTCCATCAGCTCGCGCCAGTTCATCGTGCGCAGCACGCCGCCGCCCAGGGGCTGGGTAAAGACGCGCCGCTCGGGCGCGCTCTTCTCCCAGTGATAGAGACGCTGCAGGGCCAGGTGCTCGGGCGCGATCGCGGCGGTCATGGGGGCTCCTCGTTCCGGCGCGCCACCGTAGTGGATGCCGGCCGCGCCGCCATCGGGATTCACCCGCCTCAGGCGCGCTCGCGCTCCACCGCGTTCTCGATCTGCTCCTGCACCTTGCGCGCGCCGCGGATCACCAGCGTCGGCTCGAGCTCGGCCTGCGGCGCCACCTTGGCGGCCACCACGTCGAGCGTGGCGGGGTCGCGCATCATCGCGTTGGCGATCGCCGAGATCGCGCAGATGGCGCGCCGCTGCACCTGCATCGGCAGCTGCAGCGTGGCGTTGACCATCACATGGAAGCGCACGCTGTGCACCGCCGCGGGCGCCAGGCCCCAGGTCTCGCACAGCGCGGCGCCGAGCGCGTCGTGGCTGACGCCGAATTCGTCGTGTTCGAGCAGCAGCAGATCCTCGTCGTTCTCGGCGGCGCGCAGCAGCGGCTTGTAGCGCTGCGGCGCGTGGCGGAACAGCACCGCCTTGCCGCATTCCTCGAACAGCCCGGCCGAATGCGCCGCCCAGGGGTCGACGCCGATCGCCTGGCCGATGCGGCCCATCAGCAGGCCGCGCACGCTGGCGCGCTCCCACACCGCCTCGAGCTCGGGCGCGGCCGGGAATACCGCCTTCAGGCCCATCTCGAAAGTGACCGCGGCCACCTCGCGCGTGCCCAGGTAGGTGATGGCCTGCTGCACGCTCTGCACGCGGCCCGACAGGCCGTAGAGCGAAGAATTGACCGCCTTGAGCACCGCCGCGGCGAGCGCCATGTCGGAAGTGATGAGCCCGCCGACCGCCTGCAGGTTGACGTCCTCGTCGGCCAGCAGCAGCGAGAGCTTGACCAGCGACTCCGGCTGCGCCGGCACGTCGATGGCGAGGGATCGCAGTTGCTTGTCGACAGGCATGGCCTGAATGCTAGGCGGCGCAGCGCGCGACGATGCGCGGAACTGGCCGCGAATCGTGCGGCAATTCAGCGCACGAACGCGTCCCAGCCGGTCTTGGCGATCAGCGCGGCGACCACGGCGATGAAGGCCACGCGCACGAAGCCGGCGCCGTGGCGCAGCGCCAGCCGCGTGCCGATCAGGCTGCCGATCACGTTGGCCACCGCCAGCACCGCCGCCACCTGCCACCAGACGTGGCCCTTGAAGCCGAGCAGCAGCAGCGCCGCCGCGTTGGTGGCGGTGTTGAGCAGCTTGGCGCTGGCCGAGGCGTGCAGGAAGTCGTAGCCCAGCCAGTGCACGAACAGGAAGACGAAGAAGCTGCCGGTGCCGGGCCCGAAGAAGCCGTCGTAGAAGCCGACCACCATGCCGATGGTGCAGGCCGGCAGCGCCTGCGCGGCACCGGCCAAGCGCGGCGCATGGTGGCGGCCCAGGTCCTTGCGCGCCAGCGTGTAGGCGAGCACCGCCAGCAGCACGAGGGGCAGAGCCTTGCGCAGGCCGTCGGGGTTGACGAGCGTGAGCGCCCAGGCGCCGGCGAAGCTGCCGGCGAAGGCCGCCAGCGCGGCCGGCAGCAGCGCCGCCCAGGACAGCTGCACGCGGCGCGAGAACTGCCAGGTGGCCCAAGCCGTGCCCCAGATGCCCGAGCCCTTGTTGGTGCCCAGCAGCGTGGCTGGCGCGGCGCCGGGGTACATGCCGAACAGCGCGGGCACGAGGATCAGCCCGCCGCCGCCGACGATCGCATCGACGCAGCCGGCGAACAGCGACGCCAGTGCGACGAGGGCCAGTTCGGTCATGGAAGTGAAAAGGGCGCCGGGTGTTGGCCCGGCGCCCTTTCGATTGTGCATCGGCCACCTGCGTGACCTGCTGCTGCGCCACCTGCGGAGCTTGCCGCGGCGCGCCTTCTAGCGTCTCCTCAGTCCCCCGCCCAGTCGTGCCCCCGGGGGGGCCGCTGCGCAGTGGGCGAACTGTAGGGGGGTGCCCGTGCGCGCCGCAGCAGGACTTACCCTGAACCGCCGGGCGCCGAAATGTGCTCCAGCGAGCCGAGCCAGGCCTGCAGCAGCGCGTTCACGGCCGCCGGTTTCTCCATGGTCGGCATGTGCCCGCACTCGGGCAGCCACTCGAGCCGCGCAGCGGGAATGGCGGCGGCCATCTCGCGCGAACATTCCGGCGGCGTGATGGCATCACCCTCGCCGCAGACCACCAGCGTCGGGCAGCCGACACCCGGCAGCGCGCGGCGCAGGTCGGCGGCTGCCATCAGCTCGCCGCTCTGCTCGGCCAGCAGCTGCCGGGCCATCGCCGGCAGCGTGTCGGCACGGGTGTGAACATCGGCAACACGCGGCGCGTAGCGCGGCGCGAGGGCGGCGAGCTGGTCGCGCCGCAGCAACCGGTTACCAAGTCGGGCTCAGCCCGGCGCGCCGCGGCGACGAAAACCCGGCCATCAACGTGAAGGAGTTATCGATGCACGCTGCCGCCTGCCAAGCCTACCGCCCGGCCTCCTGGGATGCCGCGATCGCGAGCCGCGCTGCCGCCCAGGCCAGTTCGGCCGCCTCCGCGGATTCCACCGATTCGGCCGATGCCCCCGCGCGCACCGAGCACCACCATCGCCACCATGGCGAGCGCCGCCACCCGCTGGTGGCCGCCATGACCGAAGCGCTGCGCAACCTGATGCCGGCCGACACGAGCACGGCCGACAGCAGCGAGGTGCAGGACAGCGCCCGCGCCTTCGCCCACGAGCTCTCGGATGCGCTGCGCGGATCCGACGGCGGGCGCCGCGGCATGCACGGCGCGCACCACGGCTACGACAACCTCGCCCAGCGGCTCGACCGGCTGGCAGGCACGCTGGAACAACCCGCTGCTGCGAGCAGCACGGCCGCCACCCCTGCCGCCAGCAGTTCGCTCAGCGCCAGCCTGAGCAGCGCATCACTGAGCGTCACGGTCGACGAGAACGGCACCAGCGCCTCGCTGTTGATCACCTCGGTGAAGCTGCAGGTCTCGCAGCAGAACACCACCGCGGCGGATGCGAGCCCTGCGGCCGCCAAGGAATCGCCGCTGCTCGCGGCCTTCCGCCACCTGATGTCGGCACTGCAAGGCGGCGCCACGCCGGCCGCCGACGCGGCCGAGGGCAGCACGGGCAGCAGCGGCAACACCGACGACACGAGCAAGCTCGCGGCCTTCCTGCGCCAGCTCGCCAGCGCGCTGCGCGGAGACGCCGAAACGCCGGCCGAGCCGGCCGCCTCGACCGGCACGCTGGTCAGCGTCGCAGCCTGATCACGCCCGGCGCGCCGTCGCCGCCGGCGCGGTCCAGCCAGCGGGCGGCTTCGGCCGGCGCCAGCGGGCGCGCGTACAGGTAGCCCTGCATCACCGTGCAGCCGGCGGCGCGCAGCGCCTCCGACTGCGCCGGCGTCTCCACGCCCTCGGCGATCACGTACAGATCGAGCGTCGTCGCGAGGTCGCAGATCGCCTTGACCACCGCGGTGGCGTCCGGCGCGGGCAGCGGCTCGACCAGGCTGCGGTCGATCTTGACCGTGCGCAGCGGCAGGCTGCGCAGCATGTTGAGCGAGGAGAAGCCGGTGCCGAAATCGTCCAGCGCCACGTCGATGCCGTGGGCGCGGAAGCGCGCGATGCGGCCGCGCGCCTGCTCCATGTGCGTCACCGCGACGCTCTCGGTGATCTCCAGCGACAGCAGCGAGGGCGGCACGCCGTGGCGGGCCAGCAGCGCCAGCACTTCGTCGACGAAGCCGGGGTCGAGCAGCTGCAGCGGCGACACGTTCACCGCCACCGGCACGGCGTGGCCGTAGTCGGCGCGCCAGCGCGCCAGCTGCGCGCAGGCACGCTCGAGGATCAGCGCGCCGAGCGCGCGAACCATGCCGGTGCGCTCGGAGGCGGGCACGAATTCGAGCGGCGACATGCGGCCGCTGACCGGGTGATCCCAGCGCACCAGCGCCTCGAAGCCGACCAGCAGCGGCGGCCGTGCGGCGCTGCGCACCTCGACCTTGGGCTGGTAGACGAGGCTGAACTGCTCGTCGCGCAGGCCGGCGCGCAAGGCCTGCTCGGCCAGCAGCGTGGCGCCCGAGCCGCGCTCGAAGCGCTCCTCGGCGAACTGCAGCGAGACGCCCGGCACGCTCTTGGCCTCGTGCATCGCGGCATTGGCGGCGCGCAGCAGCGCCTCGGCGCCGCGGCCGTGGGCCGGGTGCAGCGAGACGCCCATCGAGACATCGAGGAAGAACTCCTGCCCCGGCAGCGCCAGCGGTTGCGCCAGCAGCGCGCGCACGTGCTGCGCCAGCGCGTGGGCGGCGCGCTCGGGGTCGTCGGCCGGCGCGAGCAGCGCGAACTCGTCCTCGCCCAGGCGCATGGTCTCGGCCTCGCCGCGCAGCGTCTCGGCCAGCCGCGCCGCCAGCGCACGCAGCACCTCGTCGCCGAGCGATGGGCCGTGGGCCTCGTTGAAGAGCTTGAAGCGGTCGACGTCGAGCAGCAGCAGCGCGAAGCCGGCATCGGCAGCGCACAGCTCGCGCAGCCGCGCCAGCAGCGCGCTGCGGTTGGGCAGGCCGGTCAGCTCGTCGTGCGTGGCCTGGTGCAGCAGCGCGGCGGTGGCGTCGTGCTGCACGGTCTCGTCGGTCACGATCACCTGCTCGGCGGCGCCGCCGTCCCAGTCGACGCGCCAGGCCGAGAAGCGCAGCCGGATCGGCGTGCCGTCGAAGCGGTAGCGCAGGCCCGACCAGTCTTCGCGCTCGGACTCGCCGGCGATCAGGCGGCGGTGGCGCTCGCGGCCGGTGGCGCGCTCGGCCTCGGGCATGGTCGCCTCGCGCCACAGCGTGCGCACCTCCTGCAGCGAGGCCAGCCCGTAGATGCGCAGCAGCGCCGGGTTGGCGTAGAGCATCTGCTCGCCGCGGATCACCGCCACGCCCTGGTGCGAATGCTCGGTGAGGCGCTCGAAGCGTTCGCGCGCGAACTGCGAGGCCTCGGCCGAGCGCCGCCCCGCGGCATGCAGCAGCGCCAGCGTGATGCCCAGGCGCAGCACCATGCCCGCCACCATCTGGCGCTCCACCACCTCATGGCCGAAGAAGAACAACTGCAGCGCATTGAGCAGCAGCAGCACCAGCAGCACGCCGGCCAGGCGCTCGGCGCCGCCGCGCTCCCACAGCCACAGCAGCGCGACCATGCCGAGCAGGCCGTTGAGCAGGGCCGGCACCACCAGCGCCTGCGGCTCACCCAGCGGCAGCAGTACCAGTGCGCCGAGCGCGAGCACGGCGGCGCCGATGCGCTGCTCGCGCTTGGACAGCGGCCGCTCGGCGAGGTAGGCCACGCTCATCAGGATCAGCCCGGCCGAGAACAGCGCGGCCAGCAGCAGCACGCCCAGCGCGATGAGGCTCGCCGGCGCCGGGCTGGAGCGCGCCAGCGCATAAGCACCCGGCAGCAGCGCATGCAGCAGGAAGGCCAGGCCGACCATGCGCAGGAAGGACTGGTTGTGGTCGCGCCGCCAGGCCAGCAGCAGAGCCACGCCGCAGGCCAGGCAGATGGCCGTGCTGGCGAAGTACAGCGGGTCGATCACGGCGGGGCCGTCAGCGGCCGTCAACGGCCGTCCTCAGCGATCCACTGCGCGGCGCGCTCGGCGATCATCAGCGTCGGCGAGTTGGTGTTGCCGCTGGTGATGGTGGGCATCACGCTGGCATCGGCCACGCGCAGGCCGGCCACGCCGTGCACGCGCAGGCGCGCGTCGACCACCGCGGTCGGATCCTCGGCCGGGCCCATCTTCGCGGTGCCGACCGGGTGGAAGATGGTCGTGCCGATGTCACCGGCCAGGCGCGCGAGCTCCGCGTCGCTCTGGAACCGCACGCCGGGCTTGAACTCGCGCGGCTGGTAGCGCGCCAGCGCCGGCTGCGCGACGATGCGCCGTGTCAGGCGCAGCGACTCGGCGGCGATCAGCCGGTCTTCGTCGGTGCTGAGATAGTGCGGCGCGATGCTCGGCGCATCCAGGCTGTCGGGCGTGCGGATGCGCACCGCGCCGCGGCTCGTGGGGTTGAGGTTGCAGACGCTCGCCGTGAAGGCCGGGAAGGCGTGCAGCGGCTGGCCGAAGGCCTCGAGCGAGAGCGGCTGCACGTGGTATTCGAGGTTGGCGTGCGGCTGCGACGGGTCGCTCCTCGTGAACGCGCCCAGCTGCGAGGGCGCCATGCTCATCGGCCCGCTGCGCTTGAAGAGGTATTCGAGGCCGATGCGCGCCTTGCCCCACCACGAGTTCGCCAGCGTATTCAGCGTGGTCACGCCCTCGACCTGGAATACCGCGCGGATCTGCAGGTGGTCCTGCAGGTTCTCGCCGACGCCGGCCAGTTCGTGCTCGACCGCGATGCCCTGCTCGCGCAGCAGCGCCGCCGGCCCGATGCCGGAGAGCTGCAGGATCTGCGGCGTGCCGATGGCGCCGGTGGCGAGGATCACCTCGCCGCCATCGGCCAGCCGCGCTTCGATGGGTGCGTCGCCGCCCTGCGGCAGCACCTCGATGCCGACGGCGCGCCGCGAGCCGTCCCAGGATCCGCCGCCGTCGCGGTGCGCCAGCAGCAGGCGGCGGATGTGCGCGCCGGTCCAGACCTGCAGGTTGTCGCGCTGCTCCACCGGGCGCAGGAAGGCCTTGGTGGCGTTCCAGCGCACGCCGGCGCGCTGGTTGACCTCGAAGTAGCCCACGCCTTCGTTGTCGCCGCGGTTGAAGTCGTCGCTCGCCGGGATGCCGGCCTGCTGCGCCGCCTGCGCGAAGGCGTCGAGGATCTCCCAGCGCAGGCGCTGCTTCTCCACGCGCCACTCGCCGCCGGGGCGCTCGCCGCTGGCGTCGAAGCCGGGCGCGGCGTGGAAGGCGTCGGCACCCTTGTGGAAGTCCTCGTGCTTGAGGAAGTGCGGCAGGCACTCGGCCCAGCTCCAGCCCGGGTTGCCGAGCGCGCCCCAGTGGTCGTAGTCGCGCGCCTGGCCGCGCATGTAGATCATGCCGTTGATGCTCGAGCAACCGCCCAGCACCTTGCCGCGCGGGTAGCGCAGCGAGCGGCCGTTCAGGCCGGGGTCGGGGTCGGTGGCGTAGAGCCAGTCGGTGCGCGGGTTGCCGATGCAGTAGAGGTAGCCCACCGGCACGTGCACCCAGAGGTAGTCGTCGTTGCCGCCGGCCTCCACCAGCAGCACGCGCTTGCGCTTGTCGGCGCTCAGGCGGTTGGCCAGCAGGCAGCCGGCCGTGCCGGCGCCGCAGACGATGTAGTCGTAGCGCGTCTCGCTCATCCCCGCCCTTCAGCCCGGCCCTCGTTCGTGGCCGCGATGATAGGCGCGGCTCAGCGGAGGGTGGACGCCAGCACGGGGAAGAGTTTTACCAATCCATCGCTCATCACTTCGACCGCCAGCGCCGCGAGGATCAGGCCCATCAGCCGCGTCATCACGTTGATGCCGGTCTGCCCGAGCACGCGGGCGATGCGGCCCGACAGCTTGAACGCCGCCCACACCGCCAGGCCGATCACCACGCCGTAGCCGACCAGCACGGCGAGCTGCCACCAGTGGCGCGTCTTGTCGGCGTAGATGACCATGGTCGAGATCGTCGCCGGGCCGGTCAGCAGCGGGATGGTCAGCGGCACCACGGCGATGCTGTCGCCGGCATCGACCTTGCTGTCGCCCGCGGTGACGTCCTCCTTGCGCCCCTCGGCCGGCTGGGCGTTGAGCATCTGCAGCGAGGAGATCAGCAGCAGCATGCCGCCGCCCACCTGGAACGAGGCCAGCGAGATGCCGAAGAACTCGATGATGCGGATGCCCGCCAGCGCACTCACCGCAATGACGCAGAACGCACTGAAGGCGGACACGCGAATGGTGCGCGCACGCTGTTCGGCACTGAAACCCTGCGTGAAATGGATGAAGAAAGGGATAACCCCTATCGGGTTGACGATGGCCAGCAACGCGATCAGGGGTTTGAACAGGTCCATGGTGCGCAATGCTAGGCCCGGCGCGGGCTTGCGGGCGATGGCGGCTTGCGGCGCGCTGTGAGCCCGAAAACAACACTTTCTCGCTTGACACCGTGCGCAGTTTTGCGCAGTTCACTTATATTCCTCAGCCTGTGCATGGACGCGGCGCCTTCGCTTGAATGGTTCACGATGGGTAGAAGCTCCAGTTCTGCAGATTCTTGAAAGGCGCTCTTTCCATGGGCAACAAACTCTACGTCGGCAACCTCGCCTACTCGATCCGCGACGAGGATCTCCAACAATCCTTCTCGCAGTTCGGCACGGTGACGTCTGCCAAGGTCATGATGGACCGTGACACCGGCCGCTCGAAGGGCTTCGGCTTCGTCGAGATGGGCTCGGACGCCGAGGCGCAAGCCGCCATCAACGGCATGAACGGCCAGTCCATCGGCGGCCGCGCGGTCGTCGTCAACGAGGCCCGCCCGCGCGAAGAGCGTCCGGGCGGCTTCCGTGGCGGCTCCGGCGGTGGTGGCTACGGTGGCGGTGGCGGCGGCTACGGTGGTGGCGGCGGCTACGGCGGCGGTGGCGGTGGCCGCTCCGGCGGTGGCGGCGGCTACGGCGGCGGCGGTGGCCGCTCCGGTGGCGGCGGCTACGGCGGTGGCGGCGGTGGCCGCTCCGGTGGTGGCGGCGGCTACGGTGGCGGCGGCGGTGGCCGCAGCGGCTACTGAAGCACGACAGCTTCGATGAAGAGGGCGGATGCGAGAGGCATCCGCCCTTTTTCATTCAGGGCCCGAATCATTCAGGGCCCGAACTCGACCGAGACCTTGGCGAACAGCTCGCGTTCGCGCGTGCACGGCGCGCCGGGCGCCGGCCGCTCGCTCTGCCGGCTCAGGCCGAAGCTCGCGCTGCGGCCGACGCCGAAGCGGCGCATGGCCACCAGGCTCGCGACGCGGCCGCGGCTGTCTTCGGGCGGCAGCGCCTCGCCGCTGCCGTAGCGCACGAAGCGCGTGCCCTGCCAGATCGCGCGCAGCGAATCGCGCGCGTCGAGGTGCAGCACGGCAAGCCACTGCAGCGCCGTGTCGGCCAGGGCGCGCCGGCCGTCGGGCGCGGCGATGCGGGTGTGCTCCAGGCGCTGCTCCGATTCCAGAGCCCAGCGGCCGAGCGGCGCTCTCAGGTTGAACTCACCGAGCAGGTGTGCGCTGCGGCCGACCCGATCGGCATCGACGTCGAGCTTGCGGCCGAACTGCGCTTCGACATTGAGCTTGGTAAACCACGGCGCCGGGTTCGCCGTGTAGCCGGCCGCCAGCGAGTTCATGCTGCGCAGCGCGGTCTCGCGGCGCGCGCGTTCGGCATCGAACTGCAGCTGCACCCAGGCCTCGGTGTTGCGCGAGGCCAGCAGCCAGATGCCGGGGCGCAGGTAGCGCAGCACGGTCTGCCCGGCGCGCTGCTCGCCGTCGGCCAGCGTGGAACGATGCTGCGCCCACAGGTAGGTCTCGAACTCATGGGCCTGCACGGCGAACGGGCCGGGCACCTCGACCTCGCCCCAGCGGCGGATGAGCTCGGTCTGCAGGATGCGCACGCCGGTCTGTTCGAGGAAGCCGTTGTCGTTGCGAAAGCGCGGGCTGATCTCGGTGGCTTCGGCCGTGAGGTTCCAGCCCGTCGTGCGCATGCGCCAGGCGGCGTGCAGGTGGTGGCCGCTCTCGCCCGGGCCGAGGGCGTTGTCGCGGCTGCGCGAGGCCATCGCGCGGGCGCTCCAGCGCTGCGCCTCGTTCGGCCACCCATCGAGATCCAGGCCGGCCACCCGATCGCTCGCGCCGCCATCGACCTCTTCACGCGTGGTCGCCAGCGCGCCGACGCTGAACTGCTCGCCGTGCCAGCGCCCGCGCAGCAGCGTGGCCTGCGAGCGCCGCTCCTGCGGCAGCAGCGTGGTGCTGTAGGGCCCCGGGCGCCGCAGCAGGCCGCCGCCGTCGTCGCGCAGCGACAGCGCGGTGGCATCGGCGCCGGCGCCGCGCCAGGTGGCGCGCAGCCCCCAGCCGGGGTCGGTGACGGTGCGCGAGTAGAAGGCCGCCTCGGGCAGCGCGATCACGTCCTTGCTTTCGAGGAAGAACGGCCGCTTCTCCGGAATCACCTGCGCGAAGCGGGTGTTGACGGCGAGCTGCGGCACGTCGAGCTCGACCTGCGAGAAATCGGGGTTGAGGGTGGCGTCGAACACCCAGTCGGCGCGCGGCCGCCACTTGATCTCCGCGCCCAGCGCGGCGCGTGTCTCGCCGGTGCGCAGCCCCAAGCCGTCGTCGCGGCGCGTCGAGCGCAGCGTCAGCTCGGGCCGCATCGACAGCAGGGCGTGCGAACGCACGCGCTCGGCGATGTCGGCCAGGCCGCCGATCTCCTGCAGCTCGTCGAGGACGCTCAGCGCGTCCTTCGTGAGCGGCGCGCTCACCAGCAGCATGCCTTCCTCGCGCGGGATGCTGCGCGTGGCCATGATGCGCCAGGGCGCGCCGCCCTCGTAGGGGTAGCGCAGCGACATCAGCGGCAGGCGCAGCTCGACGCTGTAGCCGTCGGGCAGGCGCTGCACGGCGGCATCGAGCTCGAAGTCGGGCGCGAAATCCTCCTCCTTCTCGGCGCCGGGGAGGAACATGCCGTCGGCCACCACGCCGGCGGCGCTGACGCGCACGAACTGCGCGGCGCGGCGCGTGCCCATCGGGTCGATCAGCACGGAGACGAAGTCCTGGTCGCGCTCGACCTTGTCGCGGCGCATCAGCGGCGCGCGGATCTCCTCGGGGCGCGGGTCCCAGGCGCGGATGCCGATCACCAGCGCATGCTCCTCGATCACCAGCTGCAGCGTGGTGCGGTAGCCCGCGGGCACCGGCTGGCGGTCCAGCGGCAGGTACTGCACGAAGGCCTCGTGCAGCGGCGCGGCGGCCCAGGCAGCATCGTCGAGCCGGCCGTCGATGCGCAGCGGCGCCATCTCGGCGCCGGGGCGGAAGGCCTGCGGCTGCGCCGCCGCGTCGGCCAGGCCGAGCAACGCGGCCAGCAGGGCGGCAGGCAGTGCGGCGAGCGGCTTCACTCGCCCTGGCGGCGCTTGCGCGGCCGGCCCGCCAGCACGCGGTCGAGCAAGGGGTTGGGCAGCAGCCGCATCAGCTTGGCCACCACGCCCATCTGCCAGGGAATGACGCGGTAGCTCGTGCCGGCCTCGATGGCGCGGAAGGCGCGCTCGGCGAACTCTTCGGGCTGCAGCAGGAAGGGCATGCCGTAGCGGTTGCGCTGCGTCAGCGGCGTGGCGATGTAGCCGGGCAGGAGCGTCACCACGCGCACGCCGCTGCCGCGCAGCTCGCCGCGCAGGCTCTCGCAATAGCTGATCACCGCGGCCTTGCTCGAGCAGTAGGCGCCATGGCCGGGCAGGCCGCGGATGCCGGCCACGCTGGCGATGCCCACCAGCGTGCCGCTGCCGCGCTCGCGCATCGCGCTCAGGAAGGGGTGGAAGGTGGCCGCCATGCCGATCACGTTGGTCTCGAAGGTGGAGCGCATCACCTCGAGATCCTCGAACACCTCGGTGTCGATGCCGACGCTGATGCCGGCGTTGGCGATCACCACGTCGGGCACGCCCTGGGCGGCGATGCAGGCGCGGCCGGCCGCCGCCATGGCGGCGAGGTCGCGCACGTCGGCGCCGTAGACGCCGGCGTCTTCGGCCGTGCAGCCCTGGGCCTCGGCCCAGGTGCGCAGCTCGGCCTCGCGGCGCGCCACCAGCGCGAGCCGCCAGCCGGCTTGGGCGTAACGCGCCGCCAGCGCCTGGCCGATGCCGCTGGAGGCGCCGGTGATAAAGACGAGCGGACGCTGGCTCATGCGCACCTCACGGAGCAGCGGGGGGCCGCACGCGCGGCACGAAGGTGGCGCGCTGCCGCCCCTTCAGCTCGACGACGTGCGCCAGGTTGTCGTACTCCATGCCATCGGCGCGCAGCTCGGCGCCGCCCTGACGCACCCACACCGGCAGGTGCGAGCGCACCCGCTCGGCGGAGAGAAAGGCGTGCAGGAACTCGCTGCGGAACTCCAGCACGTCCTGCGGCCGCGCCGCCTCGCGCACCACCTGGGCCGAGCCGAACAGCTGCACCTCGCTGCCGTCGCCGTTGGCCAGCGCGCGGATGGCCGAGGCCAGGGTCACCTGGCCGTCGGGGCCGAAGGCGCGGATGCGCGGGCTGTCGATCTCCAGCGTGTCGGTGTCGGGGTAGTGGCGCAGCTCGGCGCCATCGATCTGCACGCGCAGGCGCCCGTCGGCGGCGAAGCGCTGCACGGTGAAGCGCTGCATCGTGTAGTCGGGCTCGTGGCGCGGCGGCATGGGCGCGCGTTCGGCCTCGGGCGCCGGCGACACGTTGACCAGCCACCAGGTGCCGAGCGCGAGCGCGCCCATCAGCAGCACCGGCAGGTAGGCGGTGGCGGCTTCGAGCAGGCGCAGGTGCCAGGGCAGGCGCAGGCGGCGCCGGTCGGTGGCCGGCGCCGGCGCGAGCACCGCCAGGTCGTCGAGGGTATCGCTCACGGCGCAGCGCCGCCGTCCAGCGTGACGAGGTGGCCCTGCAGCAGATCGGCATAGCGCCCGGCCGCCATCAGCAGCAGGTCGCAGCACTCGCGCGCCGCGCCGTGGCCGCCTTCGGCGCGCGTCACGTGGTGGGCGATGGCGCGCACCTCGGCGTGCGCGCCGGCCGGGGCGCAGGCGAAGGCGGCGCGGGTCATCAGCGGCAGGTCGGGCCAGTCGTCGCCCATCGCCGCCACCTCGGGCCAGGCTACGCCGAGCGCGGCGAGCACCGGCACGGCGGCGGCCAGCTTGTCGCCGGCGCCGTAGACGGCGTGGCGGATGCCCAGATCGGCGACGCGGCGCCGCACCGCCGGCGAGTCGCGCCCGGTGATCACCACCGGCGCGATGCCGCCGCGCGCCAGCAGCTTGAGGCCGTGGCCGTCGAGCGTGCTGAAGGCCTTGAAGGCTTCGCCCTGTTCGCCGATGTAGATGCGGCCGTCGGTGAGCACGCCGTCGACGTCGAAGATCGCGACGCGCACGCCCTGCGCCGCGAGCAGGAGCTCGGGCGGGAACTGCAGCACCGGGTGGAGGGGGGCGAGCGCCATGGACGGCGCAGTCTAGCCGAGCGTCGGGCGCCGTCACGCGTCCATTAGCATCGGCGCATCCCCTCGTCCGCTTCATGGCCACCACGCTCGAACTCGTCCTGCTCTACCTGGTGGCCGCCGTCACCGGCGTGGTCGCGTGCCGGCTCGCGCGGCTGCCGCCGATGCTGGGCTACTTGGTGGTGGGCGTGCTGATCGGCCCGAACGCCACCGCGCTCGCCAAGGATTCCGCCGGCGTGCAATACCTCGCCGAGTTCGGCGTGGTGTTCCTGATGTTCGTGATCGGGCTGGAGTTCAACCTGCCCAAGCTGAAGAGCATGCGCCGCCTGGTGTTCGGCCTCGGGCTGGCGCAGGTGCTGCTGACCATCGCCGGCGCGGTGCTCGGCAACGTGCTGCTGGCCTGGGCCTATGCGGCGCTCACCGGCAAGGCCTGGGAGCTGCAGTGGCCCGGCGCCATCGTGCTGGGCAGCGCGATGGCGATGTCGAGCACGGCCATCGTCGTCAAGCTGCTGGCCGACCGCCTCGAGCTCGAGAGCGAGCACGGCCGCCGCGTGATGGGCGTGCTGCTGCTGCAGGACCTGGCGGTGGTGCCGTTGCTGGTGCTGATCCCCTCGCTCGATCTGGCCGGCAAGGACATGGCGATGTCGCTCGGCGTGGCGGGCGTCAAGGCCGCGCTGCTGCTGACGGTGCTGCTGGTCGGCGGCCAGCGTGCGATGCGCTGGTGGCTCACGCTGGTGGCGCGGCGCAAGAGCGAGGAGCTGTTCATCCTCAACCTGCTGCTGGTCACGCTCGGGCTGGCCTGGCTGACCGAGCACTTCGGCCTGTCGCTCGCGCTGGGCGCCTTCGTCGCCGGCATGCTGGTGGCGGAGACCGAATACAAGCACCAGGTCGAGACCGACATCCGGCCCTTCCACGACGTGCTGCTGGGCCTGTTCTTCATCACCATCGGCATGAAGCTCGACTGGCGCCCGGTGATCGCCGAGTGGCCGCTGGTGATGATGCTCACGCTCGGGCCGGTGGCCGCCAAGTTCGTGCTGGTGGCAGGCCTGGCGCGGCTGTTCGGCGCGCAGCCGGGCGTGGCGCTGCGCACCGGCCTCTATCTCGCGCAGGCCGGCGAGTTCGGCTTCGTGCTGCTCTCGCTGGGCGCGGGCAACCAGCTGGTCGACCCGCGCTGGCTGAGCCCGGTACTGGCGAGCATGGTGCTGTCGATGCTCGCCACGCCGCTGCTGGTGATGTACAGCAACCGCATCGTGATGAAGCTGTCGGCGACCGACTGGCTGATGCAGTCGGTGGCGATGACCTCGATCGCCAAGCGCTCGATCAACACGGCGGCGCACGTGATCATCGCCGGCTACGGCCGCAGCGGGCAGAACCTGGCGCGCATCCTCGAGGGCGAGCACATTCCCTACATGGCGCTGGACCTCGACCCGGATCGTGTGCGCCAGGCCGCCGCCGCCGGCCAGAGCGTGGTGTTCGGCGATGCCGCGCGGCTGCAGAGCCTGATGGCCGCCGGCCTGGCGCGCGCCAGCGCGGTGGTGGTGAGCTACCAGGACACGCCCTCCGCGCTGAAGATCCTGCACCTCGTGCAGGCGCATGCGCCCAAGGTGCCGGTGATCGTGCGCACCATCGACGACAGCGAGATGGAGAAGCTGCGCGCCGCCGGCGCCACCGAGGTGGTGCCCGAGGCCATCGAGGGCTCGCTGATGCTGGCCAGCCACGCGCTCGCGCTGGTGGGCGTGCCGATGCGGCGCGTGATCCGCGTCGTGCAGGACCAGCGCGACGCGCGCTACGGCCTGCTGCGCGGCTACTTCCACGGCGCCGACGACGACACCGCCGACGACCTGCAGACCGCGCGCCTGCTCAGCGTCACGCTGCCCGCCGCGGCGGCCTGCATCGGCCAGACCCTGGCCGACCAGGCGCTGCACGCGATCGGCGTCTCGGCGCTGTCGGTGCGGCGCGCTTCGGGCGCCGTCACGCAGCCCGACGAGGCGCTGGTGCTCGGCGCCGGCGACACGCTGGTGCTCTCCGGCCTGCCCGAACCGCTGGCGCTGGCCGAGAGCAAACTGCTGGGTCGCGATTGAAGGAAAGAGCCCTCGCGATGATGAACGACGCCGACTACATCCGCAGCCACATCCGCACCGTGCCGGACTGGCCCTCGCCGGGCATCCAGTTCCGCGACATCACGCCGCTGCTGTCCAGCCCGCGCGTATTCCGCGTGCTGATCGACCAGTTCGTGCACCGCTACTTCGAGCTGCGCCCGAGCGCGATCGCCGGGCTCGACGCGCGCGGCTTCATCATCGGCTCGGTGCTGGCCTACGAGCTCAACGTCGGCTTCGTGCCGATCCGCAAGAAGGGCAAGCTGCCCTTCACCACGGTGGAGGAGACCTACGAGCTGGAATACGGCTCGGCCACGGTGGAGATCCACACCGATGCCGTGCAGCCGGGCGACCGCGTGCTGCTGATCGACGACCTGATCGCCACCGGCGGCACCATGATGGCCGGCATGCGCCTGCTCGAGCGCCTCGGCGCGACGGTGATCGAAGGCGCGGCGATCGTCGATCTGCCCGAACTCGCCGGCTCGGCGCGGCTGCGCGCCGCCGGGCTCAGCGTTCACACGCTCGTGTCCTTCGAAGGACACTGAGCGCCGCGGCCGCGTTTCAGGTGAAGGGCGTCTGCTTGGCGAGGTTGGCGCGCATGCGCACCGCCATCACGTTGCCCGCCGCGCGCAGCAGTTCGAGCGCCAGCGCCGGGTTGCGCTGGGCCAGCTCTTCCAGGCGCGGGCCGCGCAAGGCCCAGACCTCGCACGCCGTCATGGCCTCGACGTTGGCCATGCGCGGGCCGTCGTTGAACAGGCCCGGCTCACCCACCACCGAGCCGGCGCGCAGGATGGCGATGCGGCTGCTGCCCGGCGGCCCGCCGCTGACGAACACCTGCAGCGAGCCCTGCGCGAGCATGTACATCGAACGATCGGCGTCACCCTGCTTGATGAGCAGGTCGCCCGAGCGGATCTCGTGGCGCGTCAGGAACGGGGCGATCACGCGCCACTGGTCCAGCGTGAGGCGGGGGCGGAAGGCATCGTCCGCGTTGAGCGTCTGCATGGCCTGGACCAACGGGGCGATGTCCATCGTGTTCCTTGTGCTGCGCTGTCGCGCCTTTGTCGTCGACGCATTATCGACCGCTGTAACAAGCGCCTCAACCCGCGCACGGGCGGCGATGCAGCGCTTTACTTCCCGATACAGAAGCGGCCGAAGATCTCGCCGAGCAGGTCGTCGGCCGTGAAGGCGCCGGTGATCTCGCCGAGCGCATCGTGCGCGAGGCGCAGTTCCTCGGCGAGCAGATCGAGCGCCGCATCGCCCTGCGCGGCCAGCGCGTCCGCCCGGGCCAGATGCTCGCGCGTGCGGCGCAGCGCCTGCACGTGGCGCGTGCGCGCGATGAACACGCCTTCGGGCTGGGCGTGCCAGCCGGCCAGTTCGAGCAGGCGTTCGCGCAGGCGCTCGAGGCCGTCGCCGCTGCGCGCCGAGACCACGATCGCTTCACCCGCGGGACGCGCTCGCGTCGCATCGGCCTTGTTGAACACCTCGATGAGGCGGCCGGAGTTCGCCAGGCCCTGCGGCCAGTCCTGCGCGATGCGGCGGTCGGCCTCGTCATAGTCGGGTTCGCCCAGGCGCGTGAGGTCGCGCAGGAACAGCACGGCATCGGAGCGTGCGATCTCGGCCCAGCTGCGCGCGATGCCGATGCGCTCGACTTCGTCGGCCGAGGCCTCGGGGTCGCGCAGCCCGGCGGTGTCGGTGACGTGCACCGGCACGCCGTGGATCTGGATGGTCTCGCTGACCTTGTCGCGCGTCGTGCCCGGAATCGGCGTGACGATGGCCAGCTCGGCGCCGGCCAGCGCGTTGAGCAGCGAGCTCTTGCCGACGTTGGGCTGCCCCGCCAGCACCACGCGCATGCCTTCGCGCAGCAGCGCGCCGCTGCGCGCGCGCTCCAGCACGCCGTCGAGCTCGGCGATGATGCGCGCCAGCCGCCCGCGTGCATCGGCGCGTTCGAGGAAGTCGATCTCTTCCTCGGGAAAATCGAGCGTCGCCTCGACCAGCATGCGCAGCTCGACCAACCGGTCGCGCAGCGTGTTGACCTGCTTCGAGAACGCGCCGGCCAGCGAGCGCCCCGCCGAGCGCGCCGCCTGCTCGGTGCTGGCCTCGATCAGATCGCTCACCGCCTCGGCCTGGGCGAGGTCGAGCTTGCCGTTGAGGAAGGCGCGCTCGGTGAACTCGCCCGGCCCCGCCAGGCGCAGCCCCGGCATCGCCTCCAGGCAGCGCGCCAGCAGCAGCTGCAGCAGCACCGGGCCGCCGTGCGCCTGCAGTTCGAGCACCGCTTCGCCGGTGTAGGAGTTCGGCGCCGGGAAGTGGATGGCCAGGCCCTGGTCGAGCGTCGAGCCGTCGGCGGCGAGGAAGGGCCCGTAGGTCGCCACGCGCGGCGCGAGCGAGCGAGCGCACAGCGCCGCGATCAGGGGCGACAGATCCTTGCCCGAGGCGCGCACGATGCCCACCGCGCCGCGGCCGGGCGCGGTGGCGACGGCGACGATGGGCTCGTGGTGGCGCGGCAGCATGCGGCGATTCTGAACGACGAAGGCGGTGCGTCTTGTCGACGCACCGCCTTCGCATTGGCGCGGGGGGTAGCGGCGTCCGGCCTGAGGGCACCGGTCCGTTGCACTGCCCGAGCCGGCCGGTGCACGCGTCGTGCTGGTCCGGGTCTGCCCCGCATGGAACCTGTGGAAGTGGCTTCCTTGGGCTCCATGTTCGGGCAGGGGCGACGCCTGCGCCAAGCCCCCAGGCGAGGGGACGCCGCCCCTAGCCCAAGTGGTTCACGAAAATTCCCGTCAGCCCTTGCCGAGCACGCCGAGCTGCTTGTTGATCAGGTACTGCTGCGCGATCGAGAGAATGTTGTTCGTCAGCCAGTACAGCACCAGGCCGGCCGGGAAGAAGAAGAACATGACCGAGAACATGAGCGGCATGATCCACATCATCTTGGCCTGCACCGGATCGGGCGGCGTCGGGTTCAGCCAGGTCTGCAGCAGGCTGGTGCCGGTCATCAGCGCGGGCAGGATGTAGAACGGGTCGATCGCCGATAGGTCGTGGATCCAGCCGATCCACGGCGCGTTGCGCATCTCGACACTGGACAGCAGCACCCAGTACAGCGCGATGAAGAAGGGCATCTGCGCCACGATGGGCAGGCAGCCGCCCAGCGGGTTGACCTTCTCCTCGCGGTAGATGCGCATCATCTCCTGCTGCATCTGCTGCGGCTTGTCCTTCAGGCGCTCGCGCAGCTCCATCACCTTCGGGTTGATGGCCTTCATCTTGGCCATCGAGCGGTAGGCGCTGGCGTTGAGCCAGAAGAAGGCGATCTTCAGCAGCACCACCAGTGCGACGATCGCCCAGCCCCAGTTGCCGAGCAGGCCGTGCAGCTGCGTGAGCAGCCAGAACAGCGGCTTGGCGAGGATGGTGAACCAGCCGTAGTCCTTCACCAGCTCCAGCCCGGGGGCCAGCGCGGCGAGCTTGTTCTCCTCCTGCGGGCCGGCGTAGAGCTGGGCGTCGAAAGCCTTGGTGCTGCCCGCACCGACCTCGCCCACCGGCAGGAACATGCCCACCGAGTAGGTGTTGGTGTCGACCTTGCCGCTGTAGAACTCGCGCGGCAGCTTGGCGCCGCTGCCGTTGTCGGGCAGCCAGGCGGCCGCGAAGTAGTGCTGCACCATCGCCACCCAGCCGTTCTCGCCGGTGGTGGCGTGCAGCGGGCTGTCGCCGGCCTGGTGCTTCTCGATCTTCTTGAACTCGACCTTCTGGAACTTGCTCGCGTCGGTGTAGACCGCCGGGCCGGTAAAGGTGAAGTAGAAGCTCGATTCGCCCTCCGGCGGGTTGCCGTCGCGCACCAGCTGCAGGTACAGGCGCGGGCTGAGCGCCGCGCCCGAGTTGTTGATCACCTCGTGGCGCACGCCGATCACGTAGTCGCCGCGCTTGAAGGTGTAGATCTTCGCGAGCTTCACGCCGCCGACCTCGGGCGACTCGAAACGCACCTGCAGCTCGTTGCTGCCTTCCTTCAGCTCGAGGTCGCCCGGCACCAGGTCCATCACCGTGTGGTGGTTGGGCAGGCCCGCGCCGCCGGCCGGCGGGACCAGGCCGGTCTCGGCCTTGTAGAGCCGCTTGGCCGACTGGTCGAACAGCACGACGTTCTTGCTGCGGTCGTTCTGGTCGGCCTGCTTGAGCAGCTCCAGGCGCACCAGCGAGCCGCCCTTGCTGTCCAGCGTCGCCTTGACGAGGTCGGTGCTGACGGTCACCTGCTTGGCCACCGGCGCCGATGCCGCAGCGGCCGGTGCCGCCGGCGTCGCGCCGGGCGTTGCCGCGGCCGCCGCGACGGCCGGTGCGGCCGGGTTGGGCACGGCGCCACCCGGAGCAGCCGATGCCGCGGCGGCGGGCTTGGCCGGCGCCGGGCTGAACATCGAGGGGTGGCCGTTGTGGCGTTGCCAGGCGTCCCAGATCAGCACCAGGGACATAGCGAACACCACCCACAGCAGGGTGCGACGGAAGTCGGTCATGGGGAGGTCTTGTCGGACAAGGGTGAATGCGGTGCCGCAGCGTCGGCGACGAAGCGGCGGAAGAGCGTCGGCGCCTGGCCGGGCACCGGGTCGAAGCCGCCCTGGCACCAGGGATGGCAGCGCAGGATGCGCGCCGCGGTGAGGTAGCTGCCGGCCGCCGCGCCATGGCGTTGCAGGGCTTCGAGCGAATAGGCCGAGCAGGTCGGCTCGAAGCGGCAGCTGCTGCCCAGCCACGGGCTCAGCAGCAGGCGGTAGCCGCGCACCAGGCCGATCAGTGCGCGCTGCGGCAGGCGGCGCCAGGCGAAGGCAGGGCGCTCGTTCATGGCAACGAGGCGGCGCGCGCCTGGTCGAACAGCTGCGCCAGTTCCGTGCGCGCTGCGGCGGCCAGGGCCGCCGAGGCGGCCGAGGGGAAGGCGCGCGGGTCGAAGGGGGCGCGCAGGCGCACCACCCACAGGCCCTGGGCGAGTTCGGCCTCGCCGCGCGCGGCAGCGGCGCGGATCTGCCGCTTCAGCAGCGAGCGGGTGACCGAGCGGCGCGCATGGCGCTTCGGAATGACCAGCCCGAGCCAGCGTGAAATCACCTGTGAGCTTGCCGTGCCGCAAGAGTCATCCACAGGCAGATCGACCAGAGGGGCTTCGCCTGTTGACAAGTCGGCCGGATCGCGCTTGGCGGCGGGCCGCGCAGGCGGCGTCGGCCGGGCGCGCAGGTGGTGCAGCGCGAAGTGCAGCGTGCGCGCCCGAGGCGCGCAGCGCAGCACGCGTTCGAAATCGACGGAGCGCACGATGCGGCCGAGCACGGCGGTGGACAGTGGCGCTCGCGCAAGCGCTGCGGCGGCGTCGGCCGCCGGCCTCAGACGGCCAGGCGCTTGCGGCCCTTGGCGCGGCGCGCGTTGATGACCGCGCGGCCGCCGCGCGTCTTCATGCGGACGAGGAAGCCGTGCGTGCGGGCGCGGCGGACTTTGGAGGCTTGGTAGGTACGCTTCATGATGGTCCAGCGAGTGCAGTTTCGGTGGCGGTGTGCCCACGGCGGCTGCGTTCCGCGGGGCCTGGGCCGAGTCGTTCTGGGAAGCTTCGAAGAAGGCGCAGGGCAAACCCCGGACTTTCCCGAGAGCGCTTCGGCGAACCCGCGATTACAGCAAGAAAGTGCTTTGCGGTCAACGACTTGGGGCGCAAGACCCCGGGTTGCACTCCGGGCGGGGCACCTAGTTCATCTGTGGATAACCACTGGCGCGCGGCGCGCCGGCGGGTAGAATCCCGGCGCTTTCGAGAAGACTTTTCCACAACATGCCCGCCGACCTGTGGCAACGCGGCTGCGAGAAACTCGCGGCCGAGCTGCCAGAGCAGCAGTTCAACACCTGGATCCGTCCCCTCCCCGCGGCCGACGTCACGAATGACGCCGCGGGCGGCGCGGTCGTGACCGTCCGCGTGCCCAACCGCTTCAAGCTCGACTGGATCCGCAACCAGTACGCCGGCCGCATCGAGACCGTGCTGAGCGAACTGGCCGGCAAGCCGGTGCGCCTGGACATCACGCTCGCTCCGCGCGAGATGCCGGCGGCCGCGCAGCGCCCCGCAGCGGCACCAGCCCAGCACGTGAGCGCCGCCCTGCGCGTGGCGGGCGCGGTGGCCGAAGGCACGGCGCCGGCGCCGCGGCCCACGGCGGCGACGCCGAGCACACCCGCCTCGCGCGGCCGGCTCAACCCGCAGCTGACCTTCGACACCCTGGTGCCCGGCCGTGCCAACCAGATGGCGCGCACCGCCGCGCTGCACGTGGCCGGCGCGCCGGGGCAGATGTACAACCCGCTCTTCATCTACGGCGGCGTGGGCCTGGGCAAGACGCACCTGATCCACGCCGTCGGCAACGCGCTGCTGGCCGACAAGCCCGACGCGCGCATCCTCTACCTGCACGCCGAGCAGTTCATCACCGACGTGGTGCGCAACTACCAGCGCAAGACCTTCGACGAGTTGAAGGCCAAATACCACTCGCTCGACCTGCTGCTGATCGACGACGTGCAGTTCTTCGCCGGCAAGGAGCGCACCCAGGAGGAGTTCTTCAACGCCTTCGAGGCGCTGCTGGCCAAGCGCGCGCACATCATCATGACCAGCGACACCTATCCGAAAGGACTGGTGGACATCGACGAGCGCCTGACCAGCCGCTTCGACGCCGGCCTGACGGTGGCCATCGAGCCGCCCGAGCTGGAGATGCGCGTGGCCATCCTGATGCGCAAGGCCGAGCAGGAAGGCTCGCCGATGCCCGAGGACGTGGCCTTCTTCGTCGCCAAGAACGTGCGCGCCAACGTGCGCGAGCTCGAAGGTGCGCTGCGCAAGATCCTCGCCTACTCGCGCTTCAGCCAGAAGGAGATCAACATCGGCCTGGCGCGCGAGGCGCTGAAGGATCTGCTGTCGATCCAGAACCGCCAGATCGGCGTCGAGAATATCCAGAAGACGGTGGCCGACTTCTACAAGATCAAGGTCGCCGACATGTACAGCAAGAAGCGCCCGGCCTCGATCGCGCGGCCGCGCCAGATCGCGATGTACCTGGCCAAGGAGATGACGCAGAAGAGCCTGCCCGAGATCGGCGAGCTGTTCGGCGGACGCGACCACACCACGGTGCTGCATGCGGTGCGCAAGATCGCCGGCGAGCGCCAGAAGAACAGCGAACTGAACCAGCAGCTGCACGTGCTGGAGCAGACGCTCAAGGGTTGAAGGCCATGTGTCAAGGGACAAGTCTGGGGACAGTTCTGGAACAAGCACCGTGATGTCCACAGCCGAGCTGCCGCGCGCCGAGTTGTTCGTCTTCGGCAGGCTTGCGGCCCGCAAGCGCCGCACAGGGTTTTGCCGTCGCTAAGAGCTTGAAGGAAAAGGCGAAAATAGCGTTCTCCACAGAGACCGCGGTCCTCTACTAGAACGACCATATTCAGAGGTTCAAATGATTGTCTTGAAGGCAACTCAGGAAAAAGTGCTGGGCGCGCTGCAGGCCGTGGCGGGCATCGTCGAGCGCAGGCACACGCTGCCCATCCTCGCCAACGTGCTGATCCGCAAGAGCGGCAGCCAGGTCGAGCTGACGACCAGCGACCTGGAGATCCAGGTGCGCACCACCGCCGAGCTCGACGGCGACAGCGGCAACTTCGCCACCACCGTGGGTGCGCGCAAGCTGATCGACATCCTGCGTTCGATGCCGGCCGACCAGACCGTGAGCCTCTCCGCCAGCCAGAACAAGCTGACGCTGCAAGGCGGCAAGAGCCGCTTCACGCTGCAGACGCTGCCGGCCGACGACTTCCCGCTGGTGCAGGAAGCCGCCGACTTCGGCCCGATGTTCAGCGTGCCCCAGAAGACGCTCAAGGCGCTGATCAACCAGGTGCACTTCGCGATGGCGGTGCACGACATCCGCTACTACCTCAACGGCATCCTGTTCGTGGCCGAAGGCAAGAGCCTCACGCTGGTGGCCACCGACGGCCACCGCCTCGCGCTGGCGCAGGCGACGCTGGACGTCGAGATCCCCAAGCAGGAAGTCATCCTGCCGCGCAAGACGGTGCTCGAGCTGCAGCGCCTGCTGCGCGACGAAGACACCGCCATCGAGATGCGCTTCGCCGGCAACCAGGCCAAGTTCGTCTTCAGCGGCATGGAGTTCGTCACCAAGCTGGTCGAGGGCAAGTTCCCCGACTACAACCGCGTGATCCCGAAGAACCACAAGAACGCCGTGACGCTCGGCCGCGCGCCGCTGCTGGCCAGCCTGCAGCGCGCCGCCATCCTCACGAGCGAGAAGTTCAAGGGCGTGCGCGTCAACATCGAGCCGGGCACGCTGCGCATTGCCTCCAGCAATGCCGAGCAGGAAGAGGCCAAGGAAGAGCTCGAGGTCGACTACGGTGGCGACGCCATCGAGATCGGCTTCAACGTCACCTACCTGATCGACGCGCTCACCAACATGAGCCAGGAGATGATCAAGATCGAGCTGCAGGACACCAACTCCAGCGCGCTGATCACCGTGCCCGAGCAAGCGGGCTTCAAGTACGTCGTCATGCCGATGAGGATCTGAGCACCCCATGAGCGAATCCCAGACGCCCGATCCCAAGCCCGTGGATGGCTACGGCGAAGGCAGCATCCAGATCCTCGAAGGCCTGGAAGCGGTGCGCAAGCGCCCGGGCATGTACATCGGCGACACCTCCGACGGCACCGGCCTGCACCACCTCGTCTTCGAGGTGGTCGACAACTCCATCGACGAAGCGCTGGCCGGCTACTGCGACGACATCGTCGTCACCATCCACACCGACAACTCGATCTCGGTGGTGGACAACGGCCGCGGCATCCCGACCGGCGTGAAGATGGACGACAAGCACGAGCCCAAGCGCTCGGCTGCCGAGATCGCGCTGACCGAGCTGCACGCCGGCGGCAAGTTCAACCAGAACAGCTACAAGGTGTCGGGCGGCCTGCACGGCGTGGGCGTGAGCTGCGTGAACGCCTTGTCGAAGTGGCTGCGCCTGACGGTGCGCCGCGAGGGCAAGGTGCACTACATCGAGTTCCGCAAGGGCGTGCCGCAGGATCGTGTGCTCGAGATGCGCGAGGGCTTCGAGGTCAGCCCGATGAAGATCACCGGCGATACCGAGAAGCGCGGCACCGAGGTGCACTTCCTGCCCGACGAGGAGATCTTCACCAACATCGACTTCCACTACGAGATTCTCAGCAAGCGCCTGCGCGAGCTGAGCTTCCTGAACAACGGCGTGAAGATCCGCCTGGTCGACGAGCGCAACAACAAGGAAGACAACTTCGCCTTCGCCGGCGGCGTGAAGGGCTTCGTCGACTTCATCAACACCGGCAAGAAGGTGCTGCACGGCAACGTCTTCCACGCCACCGGCGAGAAGAACAGCGAGCAGGGCACCACCATCACCACCGAAGTGGCGATGCAGTGGAACGACGGCTACAGCGAATCGGTGCTGTGCTTCACCAACAACATCCCGCAGCGCGACGGCGGCACCCACCTGACCGGCCTGCGCGCGGCGATGACGCGCGTCATCAACAAGTACATCGAGGACAACGAGCTGGCCAAGAAGGCCAAGGTCGAGGTCAGCGGCGACGACATGCGCGAAGGCCTGTGCTGCGTGCTGAGCGTGAAGGTGCCCGAGCCCAAGTTCAGCAGCCAGACCAAGGACAAGCTGGTCTCGAGCGAAGTGCGCGGCCCGGTGGAAGACGTGGTCAGCAAGGCGCTGACGGATTACCTCCTGGAAAATCCCAACGATGCCAAGATCATCTGCGGGAAGATCGTCGAAGCCGCGCGCGCCCGCGAGGCTGCCCGCAAGGCGCGCGAGATGACGCGCCGCAAGGGCGTGCTCGACGGCATGGGCCTGCCCGGCAAGCTGGCCGACTGCCAGGAGAAGGATCCGTCGCTGTGCGAGATCTACATCGTCGAGGGCGACTCTGCCGGCGGCTCCGCCAAGCAGGGGCGTGACCGCAAGTTCCAGGCGATCCTGCCGCTGCGCGGCAAGATCCTCAACGTCGAGAAGGCGCGCTACGAGAAGCTGCTGTCCAGCGACGCGATCCTCACGCTGATCACCGCGCTGGGCACCGGCATCGGCAGCGAGGACTTCAACCCCGACAAGCTGCGCTACCACCGCATCATCATCATGACCGACGCGGACGTGGACGGCGCCCACATCCGCACGCTGCTGCTGACCTTCTTCTACCGGCAGATGCCGGTGCTGGTGGAGCGCGGCCACATCTACATCGCGCAGCCGCCGCTGTACAAGGTCAAGCTCGGCAAGGACGAGCAATACCTCAAGGACGGCCATGAGCTCGACGCCTACCTGCTGCGCGTGGCGCTCAAGGACGCGAAGCTCGACCCGGGCCTGCCCGGCGCCACCGTGCTGCAGGGCGAGGCGCTGGAGGCGCTGGCGCGTCAATACGTGCTGGCCAACAACGTGGTGGAGCGCCTCTCCAACTGGATGGACGTGGAAGCGCTGCGCGCCATGGCCAACGGCCTCGAGCTCAATCTCGACACCCTGGAAGCCGCCGAAGCCGCGGCGACAGCGCTCGCCGCAGCGCTCAACGCCGCCGAGGTGGTGGCCGAGTTCGACGCGCGCAGCGACAAGCACCACCTGCGCATCAGCCGCATGCACCACGGCAACGTGAAGAG
>WBZV01000096.1_pt1 | contig 32771 bp, 25 predicted proteins | sample 5204221 | NCBI WGS metagenome assembly WBZV01 (sample SAMN12344360, study PRJNA552823) | activated sludge metagenome | biome: Activated sludge suspended growth; feature: Nitrification reactor; material: Wastewater; isolation source: activated sludge from nitrification reactor of wastewater...
CACCGGCAGAATAAAAGATGCGCAAAGGTTTTATTTGCATATCTGTTCCAGATCGCCCAAAATAATCGGCAATTTGTTGACATGTTCCTTCTTTGTAATGGTTTAAGGCCCAGACGAGTGAATCCGTTTCGCTATTGCCCGGGATCAGGCCATCGGATTCAAATCGTTGTATCAAACGATCTGTCACAGCAATTTCCCGCTGATAATATTTTTTGTAAATGCTGACTTGTTTACTGACCGATTTAGTTTCAGGCCAAAGCAGGTAAGCAGCAACCACCAAAATAGTGACACTTGCGGCCACTGCCATCCAAATTTTTGTTTTACCAAAATTTGGTAAAAAGGTTTTTCTCTTCCTGTTATTTCCAGGACCATTGAAAAAACCATTGCTGTCTAATTTTGATTGGACCTGCCTCACAGATTCCTCTAAAGTTGAGTTACCCCACTGATCAATTGAAGCCATCATGGTTTGCATAAAAGAGACCTCTTGTTGCAACACGGTATCTACGGCTAATTGCTTTTCAAATTGTATCCTCTCATCTTCCGACAAATTGCCGTCAAGATAGTTGAGGATCCACTCCTGCCGTTCCAGATTTTGATCCATGGATTCCATTACCATTCCAATTGAATTAATTTATAATCGCCCGAATCTTGTACCAACCGTTTTAGGCCTTGAAGACACCGATGTTTCTTAACTTTAACGAACTGCTCGGAATACCCAAACATTCGTGCTAATTCAGCATTAGGTTTCTTCATATAAAATGATTCGTAAATTATACTCCGGCAGTCATCTGAAATCTCCTTTAGTTTTTGAAGGACCAAATCCATCACCTTGCTTTGTTTTTGACGACCTGTATCGTTTTCATCATCGGGTTGATGAATTGCCGGATTAAATTCCACATTATTTTTATTTTTCTGCAATTGCTTTATCCACATATTCCTTGCCATTCCCAGCAGGTAACTCCTTTCATCCAAGATGTTTTTCCCTTCAGGGTGCTCCAATATTTTGATGTAGCTAACGCAAACTTCCTGGAACAGGTCTTTCGCGTCATCCAGTGTACCATTATTCTTCATCACATAATACTTTACGTCATTGAAAAAATTTCTATACAATTTCTCAATTCGTTCTGAAATATTCATTTTATTGACTTCAACAATATTCACAATAATTTGATTTTAACCTTGACCCATACTATACTTCTGAGTTAATGATAAATATTTTTTATCTTCCTAAGGTGTAAGCAATTCCAAAGTAATATCCTGTATCATATCTTTTTTGAGTTGGAAGCACACCTTCTCCGATTTGAATAGCTTGTCCAACCGCCAAGCCATTGCTCAATTGATTTATTTTAGAAAACATGAAACCTCCAGTCAACATTACCGTTTTGTTTCGACCGAGGGTCATGCTGGGCCCAACGAAAAAAGTGAGGCTTTCAGTATTCTCACTACTTTTCAATGGCATTCCAACTCCAAATGACAAAGATGGTGAAAAAGTTGGTGACACTGAATATGTAACATTAATAAATGAACTTAACAAAGGAGCATATTCATCGTCAGCTTCTGCATTAATTACATTGTTCTTTACAAAATATCGCTGAGGAGTTGTACCGTGTTTGCCTACATTAATGCCCATTGATGATCCCAAAGAAAATTCACCATAAGTTTCCACCAGCAAACTAAGGGTCTTTATTGGTACCCATTCATCCTCTATACCACTTGTGTTCTGAAAACTGTCTTTTCTAAATAAGCGGAGTTTATACAAAAGATAGCGACTTTCGGTTTTGGCACTGTGTGTAAAGGAAAAATCGTTGTTCAGTAATTCTATATACTTTATGTAAAAATTGCGAATCGAACTTGAAAGCCCAGAATAAGCTTCGTCAGAAACAGTGATAAAGTTTTTTGACAAGGAAATTTCAAATCGACTCATGTCATCCGTTAATTGTGGTAAATTGGTTTCATATTGCTTGATCAAGGGATATAATTCATCAATACCATGATCTGTACTTTTTAAAACAGTGATATACTTGGTTAATTCCTGTACTTTTTGCTGATACCCTAACAAACGTTCGTGAGTTTGTTGTTTCAATAATGTTGTTTCTGTTAATTTTGCAAACAATTCGTCAACATCCTTTAATTCGAACTTCTTGCCCTTTTCCAACATTAATGCTTCTTCAAAGTAATCCATGGACATTTGTTTTATCAAGCTGGGAGCCATGGAACTGCTTTTGCAGATGGTTTCAACAAATTCAGCATTTCCTTTAAGTATAGTTAAGGCTTTTTGGCGTTTATTTAACTCATCAACCTGTGCATTGAGTGCTTGCTGAATAACTTCAATGTCTTCCAACAATTTTTTAAACTTCAGAATTTCTTCACGATCTCCCCTTGCATTCCCATTTCCCTGAAGTCCTGAAACGGCACCCATAAGACTTCCAAAAACCGGAATATTCAAGAAAGGTTGTTTCCCGTCTGGAAAAAATCCGGATAGCAGGCCAGGAACAAAACCCTGAAACCGGCTCGAATCTATACCCATTCCAGCCGGAGGAAGAGCATGCTGCAATGCATCAAATTCTGATACATAAATGTAATTATTGAATTCCACTAAATGAAAGTAAACTTTCTTCCCTTTCTTGACACTTAACTCTTCAACAGCCTTTCCATTTTTGACGTACCACATACTGTCGTGGTGTACATCATAGTAAATATGGAGATCCTGCGCAAACAGAGGACTAACGAGAAAAATCACTAAAAGTGCGTAAATAAGTTTCATCAATGCTTCTATTTTGTTATGATAAAGGTATCTGAATAAACATGTATTTCTGAACCCGGTAAGCTTACTGCTTTACCACCACGTGTCTGCATTTCATCTTCTGAATCCAGTGTTTGATAAAGTTGCTGAAAGGGATTCTGAGGTCCAGACCCCCGGGTACCGATCGTTGATTTCAAGTCCATAGGTTTTGCGGATGCTACAAGCTTGAATACTTCTGTCCCATAGGGAGGACCGATTTTGAAAACTGTACTGATGAGTAACTTTTGTCCAGGTAGAATTCTCAACTCTTCGGCTGCTGTGGACTGGTCAGGCAACAATACGTTGATGATATTGTCCGGTTGAATATCCATCAAACAAAAGAACGCGGGTTTAATGCCTTCGTTCTGGATCAATATGCGTATTTCTGAGTCTTCCGGCAATTGTTTTACCGACGTTTCGTCAACTCCTAATGGCTTAGTAGCATCCAACGGGTCGCCTTCTTTAATCGAGTCTTGCGGAATAATTTTAAAACTTACCTTTATTTCTACAGACTGAACATCGAGTTTTCTGTAAAAGCTACCCTGAATAAATTTTCGAATGAGTTTTTGAAGTCGCAACAAATGAACTTGTAAAAGTTGTCCATGCTGACTGAGCTGAAAACTATCCAAGCAATATCCTCCTTTCACCATTAAAAATAATTTCTGAGTGTCATTTACTTGATGACTAAGGATTAGCTGGGATGAGACCGTATCGGTCAATTCGATATAAGGTTTCTGTTGTAAAACGCCTGAGAGCTGTGTCTTTAATTGAATGGTCAGCAGATCCAGTGAAACTTTTGCACGAATATCTCCAAGTCCTGTTTCCAATACGTACACCCAAGATTCTTTTAAAACATTTTCAGGAACTGGTGTATCCAATAAAACACTTGCATTCAACATTAAAGACTTTTGAACCAAGCCTTTAGTTATAGGAATCGCATTTTCAAAATCTCTGGTTTCTGCTTTATAAAACCCTAAAACTGCGCCTTTTTCAATTCCCTGGAGTGAACCTCCATTGATCTTGCATAGTGTATCTGATATCACGTTTATCACTCTGAAATAACTGACTTTGCCAAGCAGTTTACCGTTAAAAACATCCATGTCAAGTTCGCCTTCCACCTGTGGTTGCTGTAAAGGAGAAGTTACTGCCATTTGGTTGCGGAGTCGGTCAAACAAGCCGCGGTACGACACCCCCTTTGCAAAATTTGATAGACATTTGGAAAAAGCATAACTTAAGGATCCCACTTGTTCGCCTTGATCCGTAGTGGTCTCGTAATTCAACTGGTTTTGTGCAGCACCAAAAAAAGAAATCATGGGTGCCATCTGGGTTTCATCCGCTCCTCTTGGTGCTGATGGTAGCTCGTTATTTTCTTTACGTGATGATGATATGCGATTTAAATTTTTCAAAAATTCAGGACTCGCCATAACCTCTGTGGTCCCCCTCGCTTGTGAAAACCCGCGGGTACCAGTACCTGAATGGCAGGCATCTAAAACCACCACCACGTGTCCTTCAGGGCCTAATTTCTTCCTGATCATTGCAAGCGACTGCCCTAATTCATCGTCTGTGATCAAACGATCCCCTTCATAAATTCCTTCTTGAAATTTCTTTGGGGAATCAAAAGGAACAATACATTCATCCAGATGATCAATTTGTTCATCCCCGGTTTTATCTTCCATTTGCTGACCATGGCCGGAAAAATGAAAATAAAAAATATCACCGGGTTGCAATTGCTGATATAAATCCTTTTGTAGGGTTTTCAGTATATTCTCTTTAGTAGCCGATCCGTCAGACAGAACGGTGATGTATTGTTCAGAAAAACCTTGAATCAACAAGGTCTTTTGGATGATGGACAAGTCATTGGCTGAACTCAACGCGTTCCATCCACCAGCCTCAGGATATTGACCAATACCAATCAACAAAGCCTTTTTTCTTGAATCCTGGGCATCGGCCATATATGGACCAACCAAATGAATAACCAGGATCGCCAAAACCGTGAATGCGTTTCTCCCCAACACAAATCCAATCATGTTCTTAGTTTTCATATTCTGTATGTACTCCTTGGAGGTCCATGGTTATCATAATTTCTGGGAAAATTACAGTTAAAATTGAAGATGTTAAAGAATTAACTAACATATAAATTTTAATCATTCATTCCTTTTGGTTCGAAATGGCGGATTTCTGCGTAAGCCGATTTTAACCTTGCAATGGCTCATAATATGTTTGTTCGTGCAATGCCCTTGGAAATGTTTTGCCGAAATCCAATTTTATGGGTCCATGCCTATCTTTACCCACCAATAAACTCATCATCAACTTGGAAAACAGAAGTTTATCCGCCATTTTATTTACTGATATTTCCGGATTCACGGGGTGGATGCAGAAAGATGAATCTGCTGCCTTGCAATTATTGAGAAAAAACAGAGAAATTCATCAAACCCTGGTGCCTGCTTTTAAGGGTAAAATAGTCAAAGAGTTGGGCGATGGAATGTTGTGCGTATTCTCAACAGTAACTGACGCGATGGATGCCGGTATGGCCTTACAACAAGCAACACGTGAAATTCCAAACTTAAGATTAGGAATGGGTTTGCACGCAGGTGAAATCTTAAGTGAAAACGAAGATATTTTTGGAGATGCAGTAAATCTGGCTTCTCGGATCCAGTCCATGGGTCAATCCGGTGCCATAGTATTTTCTGAAGCTGTGTATCAGGCAATCCGCAACAAGTCCCAATACAAATCAGCAATTTTTGGAAATTTTCAGTTCAAAAATGTGCAAATGCCTATGACGCTTTACTATTGGGATCATCCTACACTTGCTGTTCCTAACAGAAAAAACATCAGTGGCAAACTGACCGCATCGGTCAACCCTTGGAAAATACCTGCTTTAGCCCTCAGTATTTGTATTTTTATCTTTCTAGGTGCATACTTTTTTGTCAATAGGCCTAGTAAACCACTCAATCCACCAACCATTCCACATATTAAGGTAAGTGAATTTGTCAACCAAACCAGAAATCCTGAATGGGACCCCTTTGGCCACCTCATAGGCGACTGGCTTGAGCAATGCCTTGTTGAATCGGAAAAAGTAATCGTATATTTCAACAAGGATACAAAAACAGGAGGCTTAACGTCTTCGAAATCTGGACTGCACAACGGTTGGATCTTAAGGGGTACTTATTACCTCCATGATACACATCAGATGGCTCTAACCGCAGAAATAGTCGATACCCGAACGGGACAAATCCTGTATTCAATGCCCTCCGTGAAATCCAATCTTGGAAACTTTCAGCACCTTTTGGATGAAACGAAACAATACATATTAGGATATTGTCTATCTGCTCAAAGCAAAATCAAAGGAAACAGACCGCCCAGGTATGATGCATATGTTTCTTTCAGAAAAGCGATTGAAACTCCATCGGATGAAATCTACCAAAAGGAAACTTATTTGGTTGAATCTATTCATAAAGACAGTGCATTCATCCAACCCTACCTTTCTTTAATTGAGTTGTCTGGAAATTGGGGACATACTCGTTTAATGGATTCTGTTCTAAATTTATTGGAACTAAGGCAGAAATTTCTAACTGATTACCAGTTTTTACAACTGGAATCATTAAAAGCACGCTTTTCGGGTGACTTATCCAAATCCGCAGTGATCCAGCAAAAACTGTTTGAACAATATCACTTGGAAACCGGAGCAACTAAATCCATTTACTATCATGTTTCTTCCAATCAAGCCGCTTCGGCCTTAAAGGTCTATCACCAGTTCATCCCCATCGAACGAAATCCTGGTTCTGGAAACCCTAAAGATCAGGCCTACCTTGGCGATGTAACAGAAGCATATATGGCATTAGGCCATTATGATTCAGTCATTCATCTGGTCCAAGAATTGAAATTCCCAGTGTTGAATTACACGATTGCATTAAGCCATCTGGAGGCACTGACCAGACTTAAACAATGGGATTCCCTGAATCACCAATTAAGGCTATATCAACTTCAATTGCCCCTGGATCAACGGTGGTATTCACCGCCCATATTGCCCTGGAAGATTGCGTGTAGTTTATATATACATCATGATACCCTCCGTTTAAAACACTATGTTGACCAATTGGATGCCATCAATGAAGCACATCCGAACAATATGTTTTATCATTATTTCAGATCCATGGTCCATTATTTTAAGGGTAATTTTATCGCAGCGGCAGAAGCTTACAAGGTGCATTATGACCAGACACCCCAATTTCGTTTTTTTTTAGCCTTACCTGCGGTTTGTTATTTGAAAGCCGGTAAAAAGGACCTTGCAAATCGTTGGATAAACACTTTGCAGCAAGATGCCAAAGGCTATCCGGGACAATTGGAATATGCCCAGGGGATTATTACTGCGCATCGTTCTGATTTTAATGAAGCCATCCAATTTTTGAAAAAAGCCTTCGCGAATGGTTATGAGTTTGATTTTTATAGCTACCAAAATGATTTATTATTGACTGAATGGATGCATCATTCGGAGTTTGTTAAATTCACCACCCCCAAATCTTAGAATGAAGAACACCTGTCTAACTAACAACTGTTAATATCCATGCATTACTATTCACTTTCGGAAAATCTTCAATCTTTTATAGAAAATCAGAAATCCTCTGGAAAAAAAATTGCTTTCGTGCCCACCATGGGTGCATTGCATGAAGGACATCTTTCATTGATTCGATTGGGCATTCAACAATCATCCGTAGTGGTTTGCAGCATTTTTGTAAATCCAACCCAGTTTAACAATCCAAATGATCTTCAAACTTATCCTCGGATGCTGGAAGCTGATGCCCGTTTACTGGAAAAAACGGGATGTCATGTATTGTTTGTTCCCGATGTAATCGAAGTGTATCCACCGGCTTTGGATACCCATATCCAACTGGATTTGGGGACATTAGGACAAGTGATGGAAGGAAAATTCAGACCAGGACATTTCGATGGGATGCTCCAGGTGGTCAAACGCCTGCTGGACCTGGTAAATCCAGACTTGTTGATCATGGGACAAAAAGATTTTCAGCAATTTACCCTCGTTCAACACATGATCAATGCTCTGGCATTACCGGTTCAATTAGTGATAGGCCCTACCCTCAGGGAGGAGGACGGTTTGGCCATGAGTTCTAGAAATCTTAGGTTAACACCGGAATTGAGGAAAAAAGCCAGGATTCTTTTCCAGGTCCTCGGGGAAATTCAGGCTAAACTCGGACAAACGGACCTTAACATCCTCCGTCAGACCGGACTCAGACAAATTTCAGATCAGGGCCTAAAACCAGAATACCTTGAAATCGTGGATGGCAATACCCTTGAACCCATCCTGGATGAAAAGGCCCACAATTACCTGGTGGCTTGTTTAGCTGCATGGGCTGATGATGTTCGATTAATCGACAATATCATATTAAAAGGGAGCAAAGTCTGAACTATTTTACCGAAAATGCACTTATAAAGGGGGTATTGCATTTTTGAACTAATTTTGCAGGCATGTTTCTCCAATTTTTTAAATCAAAAATTCATCGGGCCACCGTAACCGAAGCCAACCTGAATTATGTTGGCAGTATTACCATTGACGAAGTTTTGATGGAAGCCGCCAATATTTTTGAAGGTGAAAAAGTCCAGATCGTCAACAACAACAACGGCGAGCGTTTTGAAACTTACGTTATCAAAGGAGAGCGAAATTCAGGGATGATCTGTCTCAATGGTGCAGCCGCCCGAAAAGCAGAAGTCGGAGATATTGTCATCATCATCTCGTACGCCTTCATGACACCTGAAGAAGCGAGTCGATTTCATCCGGTTTCCATTCATGTCGATGACAAAAACCGCATCAATTAATCACTTTTGCTTCCGATACTCAAGAACATACTAAAGCTGCTGATATTTCTTGGAATAGGAATCGGCATTATGTATTATCTCTACGACAAAAATCAGACGTCTTATCTTGAGCACTGTCAGCAGCAAATGATGGCTCCTGAAGATTGCAATTTGTTCAAAAAACTGAAAACCGATTTCAGTCAGCTCAATTATTTTTGGATAGGCTTGATTTTCGTTGGATTTGCTATGACCAATTATTCCAGAACCCGAAGATGGCAGATCATTCTCGAAACCATGAATTATAAACCAGGTTTTGGGAATGCTTTTAGTGCCGTATGTATTGCTTACCTTGCTAACTTGGGTTTTCCCCGAATCGGCGAATTTGTCAGGGCCGGAGTTCTTGCCCGCCAAGAGAATTTACCCGTTGAAAAGGTATTTGGTTCGGTCGTACTGGATCGTGTGGCCGATATGTTAAGCTTTATCGCATTGGTCTTGCTGGCCTTTTGTTTGGATTGGAAAACATTTGAACATTTTTTTGAAAAGTATGCCCAGTTACCTTCTTTTCATTTGAATTATTATTCCGTAGGCATCATCATATTATTGGCCGGCATCGTTTGGTTTTTTCGCAACTCGATCTTGGATATAAAAATTGTACGTAAGTTTTATGCTGTAATCCAAGGAGTTTTAACCAGTTTGAAATCCATCAGAAACCTAAAAAAACGAAATGCATTTATTTTACACACGGTATTGATCTGGGTTTGGTTTTTTTTGATGTTTGTATTTGCCTGCAAGTCCTTTAATCCAACGGCCGCGTTGAAACCGGTACAAATGCTGGTGGTCTATGTATTTGGAAGTTTTGGGGTATTTATTCCTTCTCCAGGAGGTATGGGCACCTATCATTATTTGGTGGCTTTATCCTTAGGACTTTATGGAATTCTTCAGGCAGATGCCTTCTCTTTTGCCAACATTGCATTTACGTGGGGACAATTTCTAGCGCTAATTCTATTTGGTACCGCGAGCCTGATCTGGACGTATGCTTTATCACCCAGGAAGTTGAAAGGCAAACATCCTGAATAAAAACAAATTACATTTTTGGATGAAACAAACTCTGGATCAAAAGATATTTCTCCTGGACGATTTAGTTCGCCAAAGAAAGATTTGGAAATATCATGAGGAGATTTGTGTTTTTACCAACGGTTGCTTTGACCTATTGCATGAAGGACATGTGCGATACTTGCATGAGGCCAAATCCCTGGGCCATCGATTGATCATTGGACTCAACAGTGATGCCAGTGTCCGGAAACTCAAAGGTCCTACCCGTCCCATCAATTTTCAGGATAGTCGGGCTATTGTCTTAGCTGCACTGGAATCGGTGGATGCCGTCATTGTTTTCAATGAAGAAACCCCCATCCATTTAATCCAGCAATTGCTACCAGACATTCTGGTGAAAGGAGGAGACTGGTCAGTGGATCAAATCGTAGGTGCCCAAGAAGTTATCGAGCATGGTGGAAAAGTCTTTTCACTCAGTTTTCATAATGGTTTTTCAACTACACTTATCGAACAAAAATTAAAATCCGGTACATGACAAGCTTAAGAGAACTCATGACTCATCTGGAAGATCACGCACCTTTACATTTACAAGAGAGTTATGACAATTCTGGGTTGCTGTATGGTTCGCCGGACTGGCAAGTGACGGGTGTGCTGTGTTGTCTGGATGCTACGGAAGCCATTATCGAGGAAGCCAAAGAACGTAACTGCAATGTGGTGGTAAGCCATCATCCTATAGTTTTCAAAGGAATTCGTCAACTAAACCTGAGCCATTATGTGGACAAAGCCCTGGTGTATGCCATTAAGCATGACATTGCTTTGTATGCTATTCATACCAATCTGGACAATGTTTTGAAAAATGGGGTGAGCCAACAGATTGCAAACCGACTTCAACTAACAAACGTACGATTACTGGATCCAAAACCAGGAGATTGGGGAGCCGGCACCGGTATTCTCGGAGAAATGAAAACGCCAATGGCAATCCACGAATTTCTTCCTTGGTTAAAAATGCAAATGAACACCTCTTGTATACGTCATACTCAGCCTAATTCCAGACTCATTCAAAAACTGGCCATTACGGGAGGATCCGGTGCGCCCTGGATCCGCAAGGCGATTCAGGAGGGTGCAGACGCGTATATTACCGGCGAAATCAAATACCATGAGTTTTTCGAAGCCAATGACGAAATAATGATTTGTGATGTCGGGCATTATGAAAGTGAACAATTTACCATAGAATTAATTGCACGGCTGATATCCGAAAAATTTAGTAATTTTGCAGCCCACTGTACTAAATTGAATACAAATCCAGTTCAATATTTTTGATTATGTCCAAATCCACCAGCCAATCAGAACTACCCATTGCTTTGAAACTCAAGCAATTATTTGAACTTCAGCAAATTGATTCCGAGATAGACAAATTGCACATCATCAAAGGGGAATTGCCAGTAGCGGTCAGTGACCTCGAAGATGAAATTGCCGGTTTAAATACGCGGATCAACAAATTGAATTCTTCGATTGCTGACATGGACCAGGATGCCGCCAATCATAAAGTCAATGTCAAGCAGGCGGAAGAAATGATCAAGAAATACGAAAAACAGCTAAATACGGTTAAAAATAACCGTGAATACGATGCATTGAACAAAGAAATTAACCTTCAGCGCCTCGAAATTCAGCTTTCAGAAAAGAAGGCTAAGGAAGTGGTCGAACAGGTAAAATTAAAGAAAGCCACGCTGGATTCTGTGGTGGAACGCCTAGACGCCAAACAAAAAGAACTGGAGGAGAAGAAAGAAGAACTCAATAAAATCATTGAAAAAACCGAAAAAGAAGAGCAGGCATTCGCTAAGAAATCTGAAAAAAACCGAAAAGTCATTGAGCTCCGCCTTTTAAATGCCTATGATAAAATCCGCAAACGTTACCGCAATGGCCTTGCTGTTGTGAGCATCAAAAGGAATGCTTGCGGGGGTTGTTTCAATCAAATTCCGCCCCAGGTTCAGCTGGAAATTGGCTTGCGTAAAAAAATTATTGCCTGTGAACATTGTGGTCGCGTGCTGGTAGATGACCAAATCACTGAAGTGGAAGGCTAAGATTTTTATTGTGCAAGGACATCCAAATTGGGTCACTGTCGTTGCCTGGATATTTTGGATTGGCACAGTTGCTGATTTATCTGCTCAACCACCAGATCCTTTCAATGAATCTTGTCATCGCATTTACGAAGAAATCCTCAAACTTAATTTCAGAGAAGCTAAAAGTCAACTCGAAATTTTTTCCAGGGACCACTTAAGTCCTGAAAGGAAGGGTGCTGTTTTGTTGCTCTACAATGAACTTGACTTTTATCAATTGTTTCTGACCGGTAGTTTTACTGAATTCTCTGCCAAAAAATCCAATCGGGAACAACGTATTAAAACACTCGGCAAACTAAAACTTGCAGAACCATGGCAAAAATTTATGCATGCGGAAATCAACCTACACTGGGCCATGATGCATGTTAAATTTGGGGAAGAAATAAAAGGTATTCAATTGCTCATCTCCGGCAAACAGTTGTTGGAGCAACTGGCCGAAGACTATCCGGAATTCTATTACTACAAAAAATCCTTGGGCATTTTGTTAGCTCTTCTGAGTACCATCCCCTCCGAATACCAATGGGCGGGAAAATTAGTGGGTCTGGATGGGGATATACGAACGGGAAAATCCATGCTTTTGGATTTCATAGAACAGGCCGAAAAAGATCAATCTGTTTTTTACCAGGAAGCCATTGCGGCCTATAGCTTTATTCGCTGCTATCTTGAAAACAAGCCGTTGGAAGGTTTTCAGTTTTGGGGCCATAAAATGCGTAAAACAGATTTAGCCCCTGTTCATGTTTGGACAGAAGCAAAACTCGCCTTCAAAGCCGGATACAATCAAAGTGCTGCCTTGATTTTACAAACTTTGCCACCCAGCGACCGCGACCGTCTGCCTGAATTATGGTTTTTACAAGGGTTGGCCAATCTCCAGAGCCTGGAGTTAGATCAGGCAGATCAAAATTTTACCCATTACTTAAAATTAGACGGCGGTAAAGATCATATTAAAGAAGTATGGCAAAAAAGAGCGTGGATTGCATTGTTAAAGGGCAATTTGCCCAATTACCATTTGTATCAGTCCAATTGCCTGACCTTGGGAGATAATATCGGAGAAGGCAATCAGCAAGCATATCTTGATGCGAAATCCGGCCATAAACCGGATACCCTTTTATTGAAAGCGAGATTACTTTGTGATGGAGGATTTGGTCTTAGGGCTTTACAAATCCTAAAGGATCAGGAGCCACTTTTTGCTCATGAATCCTCCCATTCATTGGAATACCATTATAGAATGGGGCGTATTTACCAATCGATCAACCAGCCTGAGCAAAGCCTTCTGTACTTTGCTAAAGTTCTTGAAACCCAACAAATCCAAAATTATTTGTTTGCTAATGCACAATTACAAAGTGGTCTTATACGGGAAGGATTATTCCAACGCAATCAGGCCCTAAAGGATTATGAGGCTGTGCTTAAATTAAGACCGGATCGCTATCAACGCTCCCTTCATCAAAAGGCCAAAGCAGGCATTTCAAGATTGCAATTAAAATAATTGCACAGTTTGCTTCATTCGGTTATTTTTGCAGCCCCATTTGGGCCTTATGTGGCGTGGTAGCTCAGCTGGTCAGAGCGTGCGATTCATAATCGCAAGGTCGAGAGTTCAAGCCTCTCCCACGCTACAATTTTTTTAAACCCCGACGGTTATTGTAGAGATTCATCTTATTTCTTGTCAATAACTTCACTCTCCAATTCAATAAATGGAAACTGTCCATTTTAATATTCAGATTAAATTTTTATCTTTTAAATTAAGTAAAAACAAGTTCTATCAAATCGCAAAGATCATATGGTTTATTTTTGCGATAAACTTTGCGCGACTCTGGGTTCCTTGATCTTGAATTTATCTCTCCAAAACCATTAGTGCAATCTTCCGGAGTGTAATATTCGCCAAATAGTTTTTAGCATAGGTTTCTCGCATCAAATACTGCCCTGCCACCATAAGCGTAACAATACTGGGCGATGTTGCCTTGAGTTTTACTAAAAGATTCACATGGTGCTATGTTCTTCAATTTTATCTATTTATTAAATTTGCCTTTATCTTATCACTGTAAATTTCCCACTAATTTTATTGCCTTTCAAATTTCCACCGGAAAGTACATATTCACCTGAAGGCAAAGAATTTAAATTAATTTCAGCATTAGTCGATTGCATAATACCTGATGCAATAAAATCGCCTGTTATGCTGTAAATGTTATAATAACAAAGCTCCATTTCAAAATTTTCGGGAAGTTGGAGTCGAATTGATGTAGTTGCAGGATTGGGGAAAATATTAATACTCAAAACATTGTTGACTTGATCATTGGTGGGGGCTTTTTTAATCCAATAAAATTGATTTTGAAAACGTGAAACAGGGTTAAACTAACTCATTGATTCATCCAGGGGTTCCATTTAATGCCAAAGCTGTTAATGAATATTTGACATTTAAGTCAATCATGCCAAAAAAAAATTTATAATAAATTATTGACTAAATATATTTTGCAAGTCCACCTTGTTCAATTTTTTTTGATTATCAGATTTACAGACCTTACATTAATGCGTGATAATAAATTTGGATTGTTGGTGAATAACCTTGGAAAGTCGAAAGTATAAAATTTGTTCGTAACTGAATTCGAGGTTTTTGTTGAAAATTATTAAACTAATATTACTTTAATCACTATATTTTAATCGTTACGCCCTTCTTCAAACTTTCCAATACCAGGAAACAAGTTTTTGAAACCTGATAAAGATCTTCAAAAGTCACAGCAGGCTTACCCGTTTGAATGGCTTTTGCAAAAGCATCCAGCTCTTCCTTAAATCCCTTCTCCTGATTTTTTTGGTGAATGCGCTTAATTTTATCCTGAGAATAAATGGTCAATTCCCTAAAATTATTCAAATGTATGGCCAATTGATTCGAAAACAATTCAATGGATTCTTTTGGCATCAGCGGATTTCCGTAAGCCATGTAGTGTATGGTTGCCATTGACCCATTTGCAAATCCAAGGATTACACTGACATTGTCCTCCGGTGGCAAATTGTATTCCGTATTTTGTACACATTGGGCATACACCGTCTGTATGCGGCTACCGGCTAAATACAAAACCGTATCCACAAAATGACACAACTCTCCTAATATCCGTCCACCTCCTTCCATGGGGTCTTGGATCCAGGAGTCCATAGGCACTTTACCGGCATTGATCCGATAATGAATTACCATCGTCCGATCACTCGTTAGTTCTTTCATCTTCCTCAGCATTGGAGAGTACCTTCGGTTATATCCAACTTGAAGTATGGGAATTGTTTCCAAATTTCGGATTAATTCATCCAATGATTCCAGTTCATCTCTGAAAATGGTCAATGGCTTTTCAACAAACACTGCTTTGTGGTTTTCCAAAGCTTTATTGACCAGTTGACCGTGGTTACCATGTCGCGTAGTAATAAAAACTGCATCCAATTCCTGGTTCTCCACCATATCATCAACATGCGTAGTGATCCAATCAAAACCATGTTTAGTTCCTACAGAATGGGCCGTAACACCCGTAGCAGAACACAAAGCCGTTAAAGCATAATGCTCGTGCTTCTTGAGCAAGGGCAACAATATGCTTCGGGTGAAATTACCGGCACCAATTAAGCCCAACTTTATTTTGCCGGGTTTTGGAAGGCCCAACTTTAAGGAAATCGGGGTTTTTTCGTAAGAGTTTTGGTTATCGTAGTGCAACAGAATGCCCAGGTAGGATTCATTCATTTCCCCTTCTAAAAGCCGATAGGCTTCGAGCGCATTTTCAAATTGAAACCGGTGTGAGATCAGCGGCTGTAAAAGAATTTTCTTTTCTGCTACCAATTCCAAAAACGATTCAAAATTTCGTTGTTCTGTCCACCGGACATAGGCAAATGGATAATCAATTCCTTGTTGTTCGTATACCGGGTCATAACGCCCAGGGCCATAAGCCATACTGAGTTTCAATTCCAGTTCTTTTTTATAAAAGTCTGTTCGTGGTAAATCCATTCCAACCATTCCAACCACCACAATCCGTCCTTTCTGCCGGCAAATGCTTCCCGCATCCGCTATGGGTTGATCACTGCTCGTGGCAGCCGTGATAATGACCGCATCAACTCCTCTTCCTCCACTAAAACGTTCTGCTTCCAAAACAACCTGCGAAGCCAGACAAACATCCACTTGGGCAATCGAACGTGCGATCTCCAGTTTTTCAGGATCCAAATCCACGCCCATCACCTGACATCCATTAGCTTTTGCCAGTTGAATGGTCAATTGTCCAATAAGGCCTAAGCCAATCACGACGACACGGTCACCGAGAGTCAATTCTGCCTGACGGATACCTTGCATAGCTATGGCTCCAAGGGTTACAAAACATGCTTCTTCGTCTGTAACAGCTTCAGGTACTTTTACAAATAAGTTTTGCGGGATGTAGTTAAATTCACTGTGGTTTGCATAACCCGATCCTCCGCAAGCCACTCGTTCACCTACCCGTACTCCTTTTAGTTTATTGCCAATTTCTACCACTTTGCCCACACAGGAATATCCCAATGGAATCGGAGTATCCAGTTTATTGAATACTTTTTCAAGCGTAGTCAATATCCCTTCCTGTTTCATTTTATGGATCACCTGTCGCACCAAATCAGGTCTGGCTTGTGCTTTCCCCAATAATGATTTTCTGGCTAAATCCACGATCATTTTCTCCGTTCCGGTGGATACCAATGATAGACTTGTCCGAATTACAATTCCTTGATCTGCACAGAAGGGAGCAGGTACATCAAAAAGTCCGAGCTCACCGGTTTTAAAGGATTGTATTAATTGCTTCATGCCTTGATTCCGCAGTAAAAATAAGTCCGGGAATCGAATCCGGGCTCGTTGGAGTCAATTCAAATTTTACGTTCACCCACACTTATCTAACGGGAACAAAAATAACGTTCAGATCCAGTTGACCTTTCTCTATCATCATCACCCTTTTTAGATTCTAACGCGCCGTTTCAATTTATCGAAGTGCCCTTTATTCTACGATCCATTTCATGGTCATCGATTGCCCATTGACGTGTTCTACCAACAGATAAATCCCTGGAAGAAGAGTAGATAAATCCTCTGTTGAGATACCCATTAGAACTCCCGTCATCGAATAGATACGCAACGGATGGGAAGTTCCCAAACAGTCCTTTTTTGCAAAACGGATGGTCTGGTGACTTCTTGAAATAAATGATTCTGTATCGTGGTGAAATTTACCAAACTGGCTGCATTGTTTTATGTATTTACCCCTCCAGGAGCAGTCCCCTTTTCTTACCTCTGCCCAAACATTATTGTAATACGGTCCCATCCTATGGATGTAAGCTCCTGCTGAACCATCCGACCAAACAATTTCATATGCATTAGGGTCGATGAGTCTTCCGTCAGATTCAAATAAACCTATGATGTACTGGCATGCTCCTCCACAAATACTTTCACAAATCGAAGGAGGAAAATTTAAATTATTGGATTTGTCATAATCATCTTCACAGGAAGACAGGATAAAGTTAAATGAATCGCACGGTCCGCTGCAAATGGTAGCAACCGAATCCTGGATTTTGCGTTCACAAATATCCGCAAACTCAATGCGATGCGGTTTTCCAGCTTCCCATGAATAATATTTTCCAGTAAGACGAAAGAATTCACCGGTCATTAACTGAATGGGGTTCTGGTTTTGGAGGGCATAGCCAGAATGCCGGCTGTTGGGAAGAATGTTCCAAAACAATTCGAATTGACGGGAAGCCGGCTGAATCAAATGACCAAAACCATCAACAGCCTTCAATTCTACCATTCCACCCGGAAGACACCGTTCTTCCACAAAAAAAATACATGGGTCAACGATGCAGTTCTTAACCACTATGTCGACCGTATCCCAGATCTCGCAACCTTCCCGTTTGGCATGTAAAACATAACGCGTATTTTTGGATGGGCTTGCTTTGGGATGAGGACAATTCAAACAACTCAATCCGTCAGGTGGGGTCCATTGATACTGGAAACCTGAATCCAGGCGAGTCCTCAATTCAACACTATCCATCCGGCAGATGGTATCTGATCTGAAGTCAACATTTGGGCCTGGATGAACTAAAGTCAACCACTGATTGAACGTATCCTTACAGGACTCGGAAGAGGTAATAACGAGTGTTAGTTTCAATGTTCCGGTATCCTGGAATGTAAATTCAGGGTCTTTGGAACTGGATAGCTGGAGCTTACCATTTAATTCAGCAAACCAATTCCATCCAACCACTTGTGCAAATAGGTCATGGGATTGATCTGTACACTTAATGTTGAAGGTACCTGAACATACGTTAGTCATTGTGCTAAAATTGGCAATGGGAACCGAGCTGCACAAACGAACGTTAATTTGAAAGTCTCGCCGAAGCACCGAAAGCAACTTACCGTCACGATATTCCTCTACACAATAGGCAATCAGGTATTGTGCCACTATTGCTTCTGCAAAACCTGTCATGATGCCTGTACTGGGTGCCATGTTCAATGGTGGTGTTCCTCCAATCATGTCCTCCAGGCGATAATTGCCACTGAATTGTACCAAATCGTAAGGTGGGCTTGAGGGCGTTAAGGGCCTGGGCGTTAGTTGGTTTGCTCCCAAATATGGAACACACAAGCGATACACCAATGAGTCTCCTTCTGCATCCCGGGCTTTTTGATCGAAATAAATGGGTTGTCCGCCACAAAGGTAAATGGGTGGGTACTCTGCCAGAACTGGACTACTGTTGCAATAGATCAATGCATCCTCGGTAAGTTCAACCGTGTATGTGGCACCTGCTTCCAATGGATCCACAATGTTACGAATGCTGAAATTGCGACAACATCGTTGATACGCCAGTAGGTAACCACCTGCCCTGAAAGGAAGTTCAAGGGTGTCCACATAACTGGTGGTGTGTACACAAACATCCCCTCCCACAATCCCGCAGGATTTCACCAGAATTTCATTCAAGGTGTCGTCGTGCCTGAATGCCATATCCAAAACTCCATTTCTTCCCAGGTTACGGACCAAAGTCCCTCGATTATCAAAAATTCCCACATATGCAGGATCATCAAATTGGGCCTGCGGGCTACCGTTGAGACAATCGCGTCTCAAAGTTAGCGTTATTTCATATTTCTGATTCCCCAGGCAACGATAGCTGATGTCCCCCCCAACAATGTGCGTCGAATAACCTGACACCGTGCCAAGTAACCAATAAATGGTACAGAATAGCCAAGGATAAATGTTAAAGTATTGTGGATGATCATTTTGGTGGGCTGTATTCTTCATTGAGTTTTAAACTGGTAATTAGCGTGTAAAATATTAAATAGACCCTGAACTCCCAAAATAAGTTGCCTATCCACGGGCACTTTAACATTTTGGTTCATTCCATGTAAAAGTTCAAAGGGCCGAAGATCACCATCCCATTTGATTAAGGCGTTCCTTGCTGCAATCGGTTCACAGAACACTAAATTTTCTATTTTTGACACGATTAACGAATTACCCAAAAAAATGAAATCAGAATTGTTCAATTTAGAATTCAACATCAGGACATACCGGATATTTTTCCTTTTCGCCCTGGTCGTTGGATCATGTAGCCCTTCAAAAAAAAATTCCGATCAACGTGCTCAGAATGTAGTATCATTTGTCATTCTTCAAATCAATGACTTTTATGAAATTGCTCCATTGGAAAATGGGAATGTGGGTGGAGTGGCACGTATCAGTTCAGTTCGAAAGAAGGTCCTTCAGGAAAATGAAAACACTTTAACGGTTTTAGCGGGAGATTTTTTAAGTCCAACATTGTTAGGGACTCTAAAATGGGAAGGTGAACGCATTAAAGGCAAGCAAATGATAGAATCGCTCAATGCGTTAGGCCTTGATCTGGCAACCTTTGGAAATCACGAATTTGATCTGGACGAAGCTTCACTGCAGCAAAGGCTCAATGAATCTAAATTCAATTGGGTTTCCACCAATGTTTCGCAGGTGAAAAATCAAAAAGCTTCAGCTTTTTCCATTCAAAGAAATAATCAATGGGTTCAAATCCCAAAGTATAAAATATTACGCATCAAAAATGAACATGGTACACCTCTCCGCATTGGAATTGTAGCGCCCTGCCTACCCGCCAACCGGGTAGATTACGTGCACTATGACGACATTTATGAAAGTACTTCTCAAGTGCTGGAACAAATCCGCGACAGTGCTGATTTTTTTATTTCCTTGAGTCATCTCAATAAGGAGGATGATTTGGAAATGGCCAAACGTTTTCCTCAATTAAATTTAATATTGGGAGGCCATGAACATGAAAACATGTTGTACAATGTGGGTAAAACGCGGATGACCAAAGCAGATGCCAATGCAAAATCCATTTACCGTCATAACGTTGAATACAATGTTTCTACAAAAAAGTACAAGATTCAATCCAAATTGATTAAATTGGATCAGCACATTCTACCCGATCCAGCCCTTGAACCATTGGTTGCAAAGTGGAAATCCATTGAAACTAAAATCATTCGTCAAATGGGTTTTGAACCGGATGAAGTATTGCTGAAACTTTCAACTCCATATGATGCAAGAGAACAAACGACACGAAATAATCAATGCCCCTTTGGTGAATTAATCGCCAAATCCATGTTTGCTGCCTATCCCGGTGCAGATGCGGCCATTGTAAACTCTGGTGGCATACGCGTCGATGATATGTTGAGCGGCAGTTTATCACAATACGATATTCTCAGGTCATTGCCTTATGGAGGTGCAGTCCTTTTAGTGAGTATCAAAGGTTCTTTGCTAAGAAATGTTATAAATATAGGAGAAAAGAACAGAGGTTCAGGCGGCTATCTTCAACGCTATCATTTGAGTCAAAATTCAAACCAACAGTGGTTTGTCGGAACTGAAATTTTAAAAGATGAAGTTTGGTACAAACTGGTCATAAATGATTATCTACTGACCGGAAAAGAAAAAGGTCTCTCATTTCTTACGCGTCAAAATCCGGAAATTAAAATTTTGAGTGAAGCGGATCCAAAGGATAAAAATGCTTTGACGAATGATATCCGCAGTATGATCATTGATTATATTAAGAAAGGGGGAAGGTGAGTTTGTTGAGCATAAATGAAAAATGATAACCATACTTTATTGATAAAATGTTATGAGTGGAATTAAAAAATCCAAAAAACATATTCAGGAAGCACCAAAAAAAAATACACCTTCCACAGTAAGCCATAATCAAAAACCAGATTTCCCATGGCGGCCCATCATAGCATTGGTTTGCACTGCGGCAGCTTACATTCCTGTATTGTCGGCAGATTTTGTGAACTGGGACGATCAGGATTATGCCACCAATAATCCATTGATTCATGATTTCTCAAATTTCAGTAAATTTTTTACCACACCGGTACAAGGTAACTTCCATCCTTTGACCATGATTTCATTGGCTGTGAATTACGCAATTTCCGGTTTGGATCCTTTGAGTTATCACTTATTAAATTTGCTATTCCACCTGGCCAATGTTTTTTGTGTTTACATTTTCATCAAAAAATTAATACCTGGTCAGGTTTTTATAGCCTTTGGAACATCCTTGTTGTTTGGAGTGCACCCAATGCACGTTGAATCCGTAGCATGGGTATCCGAACGCAAAGATGTTCTTTATACATTTTTCTTATTACTGGGTTTGATTCAGTATCTAAGCTATATAGATCAGGAATCCCGCAAACATTTCTGGTATGCCTTTGCATTTTTTGTACTTTCCATTTTATCCAAACCGGCCGCCATTATTTTTCCGGCATTGTTGTTTACACTGGATTTTTATCGAAAAAGAAAATGGAATTTACACCTGCTGTGGGAGAAAATTCCCTTTGGGCTAGTGGCTGCATTGTTTCTTTATCTGACATTGCATGCACAAACCAAAGCCGGTGCAACCCCGACCAGTGAGTTTTACGGATGGGAAAAACGGATTTTTTTTCCGTTTTACGGCTATATGATGTACATATACAAACTATTTTTTCCTGTCAAACTTACCGCTTTCTATCCATTGCCTCCCATTAATGAAGGACTAAAGCCTGCATACTACATCTCACCATTGGTTTTTGCAGCAACAGCTTATTGGTCATACAAAACTAGAAATACGCATAGGGAAATAGCATTTGCTTTCAGTTTCTATTTTTTATCTGTGTTCATGGTACTCCAACTGTTCTTAGTGGGTTCAGCCATCATAGCCGAACGGTATACCTACGTGCCCTATATCGGATTGTCATTGCTGATTTGCTGGCTGTTGCAATCCTGGTTTAACCAACGAATAACAACTGCATACGTTTTGTTGTCAATCGCAGGTTTCCTTTGTACGATTAAAACATTTCAACACAGTAAAAGTTGGACCAATACTGCTGCACTTTGGGACAATGCCATAAAATCTTATCCCGGCGCAAAAGCTTATACCAACCGTGCCTATGTTTATCAAAAAGATGGAAAGTGGGCAAAGGCCATTGAATTATACACAAAATCATTACAATACAATGTGATTGATGCGGAGGTTTATTACAATATGGGTGTGGCTCATTTTAATTTAAACCAGGACAGTTTGGCCATTCAATCTTACTCCACTGCACTGCAATACCGCAAAGATTATCCTGACGCATACAATGGAAGAGGATCTGTTTTTGCAAAATTAGGGCAAAAGGAAAAGGCCTATGCCGATTTTAATAAATCCATTGAACTGGATTCCAGTTATTCATTGGCCTATAAAAATCGTGCATCTGCATATTTCCTGGAAAACAAATACATGGAAGCGATTGCAGATTATAAACGGTACATTGATTACAATGAACAAGATGCAGAAGGTTGGTCAAATTTATGTGTCGTATATTTAAATAAAGGAGATAATCAGGAAGCCATTAAAATTTGTGAGCAAGCCATTCAACGAGATCCAAAATTTGCGAAAGCGTACACCAACATCGGAGCTGCATATATTAACCTAAATGATTTTGGCAAAGCCATTGAATACCTCAATAGAAGTTTTCAATTGGACTCATTAAGTGAAGAAAATCTCAAATTTCTCAGTCTTGCCTACTTGAAAAACAGGGATACCACTAAAGCCTATTCCATTTTTGAATATGCACAGAAAATCAAACAGCCCAAATAATAGGGCTGATTTCAGTTCAAAATTTGCGATTAACAAAATCCATTTGTTGATCTTTCTTTACTGGCTTTTACGTATAAGGTGAATGTGTTGGTCTGATTTACTATAAGTCTGCATTTTTCTGGGAGGTTTAAAAATCTTTACATGCTCCATTAAACCAAATACACTTCTGACCATCAAAGTAAGCATGAAGAAGATACTTACCCTGTTTTTTGGATCAATATTGGTATTGCTGAGTTTTACAGTAAAAGGTCAAAAAGATTGTTCCAAACCATTGACCGGATGGACTCCATTAATTGATTTTGAAACAGGAGAGTCGTTCATGGGATTTTCCGGTGGATTATACGGTAACAATTCCAATGGAAAACCTGATCAGTATCGTGCTGATGCTTTGCAAATTGCTCAACAAGTGGAACCACTGAACGCAATAGGAGAAATTGATCCTAATGGCATCATTGGATTTATGGCAGTGGGAGCGAGTAATCCCCGGACGGAATTCAACGCATTTACTTCGATTGCTAAAACGCAACCTTCCATCCATGCATCGTTGAGATGGATCAACAGTTGTATTGGGGGCCAGGGAATTCAAAAAATGAACCAGGTCTCTGACAACTATTGGATTCAAACATATAAACTATTAGACAGTCTAGGAATCAGTCCACAACAGATTCAAATCATTTGGATCGAGACTGAAAATACAGGCAATGGAAATACAAAATTTCCGGAGGCTGCAGAAGAATTGGCGGACGAATACCTTGTTTTGCTAAAAACCATACGGCAACTATTTCCTCAAGTTAAAATTTGTTATCTAGCCGCAAGAGCTTACGCTGGTTATGCAACTGCCGTGGCAGGAGGAACGGGTAAAGGTTTGTTGACTCCACGCGATTACTACAATGGCTGGGCCATCCGTTTTCTAATGGACAAAATTACTTCTAAGCTACCAGGCTACTATTATAAGGGTGCTAATGCTGACATTCCGTTCACCACCTGGGGCAATTATTCATGGTCAGATGGTGACATTGCTAGAAAAGATGGATTTTTTCTTGATTGCCAAACGGATGTTGGATCCGACGGACTGCATTTAAGCATGGCGGGTGAGCAAAAAATTGGTCAACTGATGTTTAACTTTTTTGCAAGCGAAGAGACTGCGCAACCCTGGTTATTTGAACCCATCACCAACACCTTGAATGAGAGCCGTGACTCACTTGAAATTGTAATATCAGGTTTAGTATCCTCATCAGGGCATCTAAACTATTTTTCAAAACAACAATATACTAAAGCCATTCTCATAAATTCTATGGGTAAATTAATAGGTGTATATACCCTGGACTCAAACCCTTCTATTCCACTCACCGGACTAAACGCTGGAATGTATTGGATTCGTTTTTTTCATCCTGATTCAGGTTGGAGTTTGGCTATACCTTTTGTGAGGGGATAGAAAATGGAGGAATGCAGGTGCGGAGGGATGTAGGGATTTAGGTGTTTAGAAATGTATGAATATGAAAATCAGTTATGTATAACTAACATATGTTAGTATGCTTAAATTTGATTTATCCTCCATACCTCCATACCTCCGTACCTCCATACCTCCGTACCTCCACACCACCATACCTCCATACCAATACTCCTAAACTCCTATATTCCTAAACCCCTAAATTCCTCAAAAAAAAGGCCCAATGTCATAACAACATTGAGCCTGATGAATACTGATTTTGGAATTGTTATTTTCGAAGGTCTTTGATGATGTGAATGGACTCTGCCACATACAAATCCCTACTTAGGTTTTTCAAAAAGTCATCATTGCGGGCGATGCGAGAAGAATCTGCCTGGATGTATGATTTGTCTGAAGTCAGATTTTCACAAATCAAACCGCTAACGGCTTCATCAGCAATTTTCTCAAATTTTTTATTTTCTTTTTTGTTACGTTCATACAAAGCTTGAAAAGATTTTAGATCAAGCGGCATTAATGTTTCTTTTGTATTTCGAGCCAAACGCCTGGCGTTCTCTTCAATTAACTGAAACTGGGGATTTTGTTTTACACGCTCCAAACTTTGATTGCGAATTCGATCAATATTATTGACTACAAAAGTGCTTTGAGAATACTTTTGTTGCTCAATGACATCATAATCTAAAGGATGGTCGTATTCCTTTTCTCCATTCGTGATGTAACTGTAATTATCCGGTAATAAAATATCCGGATCTACACCTTTCAATTGAACAGAACCACCGTTTACCCGATAATATTTTTGGATGGTCACTTTCATATCACCCAATGGTCTAAGTTGTGGTAATGCACTCAATTGGTCCAAATTACGAAATTGTTGAACGGTACCCTTACCAAATGTAGGTTCACCACCCACAATAACTGCCCGTTTGTAATCCTGAAGGCATGCGCTGATAATTTCCGATGCAGATGCGCTATTGGAATTTACCAAAATAACCAATGGACCATCAAACAAGACACCAGGATCCGGATCGTTATAAGCCCTCACTCCTTTCCTGTCTTTAACTTGTACAACCGGACCTTCAGGAATAAACAGCCCGGACATTTCAACCACTTCCTGCAGTGAGCCGCCGCCATTATTTCGCAAATCTAAAATGATGCTTTGAGCGCCTTCTGCTTTTAATTTTCCAATTTCTTCAGCGATGTCCTTTGCTGCTGAAGGTGCGTTAGCATCGTCAAAATCTGCATAAAACCGTGGAAGCCGGATAAATCCGACTTTGTCCTCAATGCCCTCTAACTTTAACATAGCTGAGCGTGCAAAACCCTCATCCATAATCACTTCATCCCGCACAATGGTAATGTGCTTTATATCGCCCCCCTGTTTCTTTACGCGCAGTGTTACTTTCGTCCCCTTTTTTCCACGAATCTTACTGACCACGTCATCGATCCGCATTCCTTTGATATCCAATTCTTCTTCACCTTCTTGTTGAACGCCTTGTATGATATCATTTGCTTCCAGTTCACCTTGACGTGCGGCAGGGCCACCTGGAACAATTGAACTGACTTTGGTATACTCGCGTTCAGTTTGCAATCGAGCACCAATGCCAATCAATTTACCTGACATATTGATATTGAAATCTTCCTTTTCTTTTGGATTCAGGTAATCCGTATGCGGGTCATACAAATGAATAAATGTGTTTACAAATAATTCGAATCGATCTGACCTTCTGACTTGTCTTAATCGCTCAAAGAAACCATCCATCATGTCCTTGATTTCATGATTGATATCATATCGGATAGAATCATCCGAACGCTTTGTTTTTTCTTGTTCCTGCTTAGCAAGATCATCGACATAACGATTGAGTTTTTCATATTTGATGGAGCGCCTCCAATAATCCTTCATTTCTTTGTCATCTGCAGGCCAGCTTCTCTTATCTGCATCCATCTCAAGTGTTTCAGTTTTACCAAAATCAAAATCCTGGTTCATTGCTTCATTGTAATATTGTTCGGACTTTAAAATTCCTGCATCCAACAATTGTAAGGCCAGGTTGAAAAATTCCAATTGGCCTGTCTTAAAATGATCATCCAAGTCTTTCCGGTATTTTTCGAGTTGCTTAATATCTTTTTGAGTATAAAACCTCTTTCCTGGATCCATGTTTTCTAAAAAATCCTTGTAGGCTCTTTCTGAAAACTGATCGTCAACTACCGGTGGTGCATAATGAAACCTCTGAGAACTTTCGTAAACCAGTTTCAATAAATGACTTTCTTTGGAAGTAGGTTCCTGCTGGGGCTGACGACAATTTCCGGTGAAATAAAAAACCAGCAGCAACAATGGCATCAAAAGAAACCAATTTCTCTTTTTATTCATTTTTTCTTTCATTTTATTCAATAAGATAAATTAACGCGAAAACCGGCCTCATAGATGATTTCATTGTCCAGATTTATAAAAGCTTTAACAAATATCATCTTACGCCAGCCAATCGCATACTTTCGACGGGTAAAATTAATACGAATTCCTTCGTAATTTCTTAATGCTCCTCTTTTTTTAGCTTCTTGGCGAATAACTTTTTATTTTTCCTGGATGGGGCTCGAATCATTGTGCTTTATCTTTTCCGTGTTAAAATTCCCCATAGTGCATGAGTTTGTCGAACCCATCCAATGACGCCTTGCTGCAATCAAACGGTAAATTGCGTTTCTCAGGAATCTCGGAATCAATCGGAGGAGTATAGCCGTTTTCCATAGCCCACCCACTTCTTCGCAAGCAGCAATTATGGCATCTGCATACAGTAAGTAACCATTTCCTTTCACCCAAATGATTGAATCGGGCAATTCTACAATTCCCAATTTAGTTTTTAATTCGTTCTCTTGACCAAACTGTTGTTGACTAAGATATTGAATTGATTGCCCACCTTTCGAACGGGATAACCACTTGCAAAATGCTGTACACATTCCACAATGGTTATCAAATATCAACTTTGGCCGATCCATCATGAGTTAAACAATCCACCATTGATTTAGATTTATGAACGCCGGGAAAATTTGTCGATCCACCGGGTATACATGTGCCTAAACAATTGTTTTACAGTTTATTATTCCCTAATGTGCCTTGAATTAGTAAGGTTTTGCATAAACTTTATACTTTTGTGCCGCCTAATCAAAAAAATATGGAAAACCTCATTTACATTTTGCCAGTCTTTGGTATCGTTGGATTGTTGTACATGGCCTATTTATATAACTGGGTTTCAAAACAAGATTCGGGGGATGATCGCATGAAATTCATTTCCAGCAACATCGCCGAAGGTGCAATGGCCTTTCTCAAAGCAGAATATCGAGTCCTCGCCATTTATGTGGTCGTAGCAGGAGGGTTATTGGCTTTCCTAAGCTTTATGGTCCCCACGACGCATTGGACCATTGTAATTGCCTTTGTGGTTGGGGCTTTGTTTTCAGTCATTGCTGGCTTTATTGGAATGAAGGTTGCTACACGGGCCAATGTCCGCACGACACAAGCCGCAAGAACCTCTCTGGTCAAGGCATTGAATGTATCTTTTCGGGGAGGCACTGTTATGGGTCTTGGAGTGGCCAGCCTTGCAGTTTTAGGACTCAGTGTTTTACTGGCAGTGCTGTTCTATAATTTCATGGGCGGCGCCTGGTCTGGTGCCGTAGTTAAAGGGAATCAACTAGCAGCAACCGACGTCATGACGGTTATACTTGAAATTCTTGCCGGATTTTCACTGGGTGCCGAATCCATAGCTTTGTTTGCACGTGTTGGAGGAGGAATTTATACTAAAGCAGCCGATGTGGGTGCTGACCTGGTAGGAAAAGTTGAAAAAGGTATCCCTGAAGATGATCCCAGGAATCCTGCAACCATTGCAGACAATGTAGGTGATAATGTTGGGGATGTTGCAGGAATGGGTGCCGACCTGTTCGGATCCTATGTAGCCACCGTATTGGCTGCCATGGTGCTTGGCAATTATGTTATTCGGGATATGGGTGGTGATATTACGGCGACCGATGCATTTCTTGGACTCGGACCTATTTTACTTCCACTGTTTATTGCTTGTATCGGATTGATATTTTCGATCATTGGCTCATTTTTCGTCAGCATAAAAAATGAGCAAGCAAAGGAACAAGAGGTCCAAAATGCTCTGAATATGGGCAACTGGGTCGCCATCGGACTCACTGCGGTGGCTTCTTACTTCTGCATTCAGTGGATGCTTCCAACCAGTATGCAAATGAACTTTTTTGGCATTGGTTTACAAACCGTTAGCTCACTTCAGGTCTTTTATGTCGTATTGGTAGGCTTGTCCGTGGGTACAGCCATTTCATATTTAACCGAGTATTATACCGGTTTAGGAAGAGGTCCGGTCAACGACATTGTTCAAAAATCGGGTACCGGAGCTGCTACCAACATCATCGGCGGACTGAGTAACGGAATGCTCAGTACTGCATTTGCCGTTTTGATTTTCGCTGTGGCCATTTGGATTAGTTATTCTCTTGCCGGATTTTACGGTGTGTCCATTGCTGCATCCGCTATGATGGCGACCACTGCTATGCAATTGGCCGTAGACGCATTTGGTCCGATAGCGGACAATGCAGGAGGTATTGCTGAAATGTCTGAACTTCCAAAAGAAGTCCGTGTAAAGACGGATGTCCTTGACTCTGTTGGAAACACCACTGCCGCCATTGGAAAGGGCTTTGCCATTGCATCAGCAGCACTAACCGCTTTGGCATTGTTTGCTGCTTATGTTACATTTACCGGGATAGATGGAATCAATATCTTTAAAGCCGATGTATTAGCTGCATTGTTTGTAGGAGGCATGATTCCGGTGGTCTTTTCTGCTCTGGCAATGCGCTCAGTAGGAAGTGCAGCCATGGATATGGTGAATGAGGTTCGACGCCAATTTAGAGAAATACCTGGTATAATGGAGGGTACAGGAAAACCTGAATATGGCCGCTGTGTTGAAATTTCAACTAAAGCTGCACTCCAACAAATGGTACTTCCTGGGGCTATCACTTTGATTACTCCCATCATCATAGGTTTTGTCATGGGTCCTGAGGCGTTGGGAGCTTATATGGCAGGTGTTTGTGTCAGTGGTGTAGTTTGGGCAATTTTCCAAAACAACGCAGGAGGTTCATGGGATAATGCGAAAAAATCTTTTGAAGCCGGAGTTACCATCGATGGCGTAGTCTATCATAAAGGTTCAGAGCCTCACAAAGCTGCCGTTATTGGTGATACTGTAGGGGATCCTTTCAAGGACACTTCCGGACCTTCCATGAACATTCTGATCAAGTTGACCTGTCTGGTCGGATTGATTCTTGCTCCAATTTTAGGCATGCGTGAAGGTCATACTCATGGAATGAAATCTAAGGAATCGCCCACTCAAGAATTAGGACTACAAATGGCGCCCGAAAAGTTGCCTGTATTGCGTAGGGGATAATAAGAAGCCAACCAAATTAAGGTCACTTCTAATGATTTCTCTTGGGTGTCAAATGGTATTTCACCTATTTCATATGATAGCAGCAGATAGGTTAATTGATTACGTTTTTCCATGAAATTTTTTCCTGGATCTTGCTTTCAATTAAGTCAACTGGAATTCGAATCTGTTCCAAAGTATCCCGATCGCGAAGCGTAACCGTATCATCTTGCAAGGTATCGAAATCCACGGTAATGCAATTAGGCGTCCCAATGGCATCTTGCCTTCTGTATCTTCGTCCGATAGCATCCTTTTCGTCATACTGGCATTGAAAACTCAAACGCAACGAATCAAAAATCTTCCTGGCTTTTTCTACCAATTCAGGTTTGTTTTTTACCAAGGGTAGGATGGCACATTTTACTGGTGCTAGCACAGGAGGTAATTTTAACACAATCCTTGTTGCTGCCTCGCCTTCTGCATCAGGTACTTCTTCTTCTTTATAGGCCTCGCTCAACATCGCCAAAAACATCCGATCACAACCAATGGATGTTTCAACTACATAGGGAATATAATTCTCGTTGAGCTCAGGATCAAAATATTGCAATTTTTTTCCGGACAACTCCTGGTGATTTTTCAAATCAAAATCCGTTCGGGAATGTATACCTTCCAATTCTTTAAAACCAAAGGGGAACTCAAACTGAATATCAACGGCAGCATTTGCATAGTGTGCCAAATTTTCGTGATCGTGAAATTTCAATTTTTGAGGATTGGTCCCTAACGCCTGATGCCATTTCATTCGCTTTTCTTTCCAATGCGAATACCATTTCATTTCGTCACCCGGTTTTACAAAAAACTGCATTTCCATTTGCTCGAATTCACGCATACGGAAGATAAACTGTCGAGCGACTATTTCATTGCGAAAGGCCTTTCCGATTTGTGCAATTCCGAATGGGATCTTTTGACGGCTGGTTTTAGATACATTTAAAAAGTTGACAAAAATTCCCTGGGCTGTTTCAGGGCGTAAGTAAAGTTTACCTTCTTCACCGGCAATATTGCCCAGTTGGGTATTGAACATCAGGTTAAACTGACGGACATCCGTCCAGTTTCTTGAACCTGTATCAGGATCTGCAATTTCAAAGGCTTCAATCAATGCCTTCAATGCTGCCATATCGTTGGATGCCAATGCATCAGTCATTTTCTTCGCAGTGGTATCGATCCTGTTTTGAATTTCCAATATTCTTGGATTGGTTTCCCTGTAAAGGACCTCATCAAAATTATCCGCAAATCGATTGCGCGCTTTTTCAATTTCTTTATCCAACTTGGCTGTCTGCTTATCGATGTAATCTTCCAACAACTGATCCGCCCGATACCTCTTTTTTGAATCTTTGTTGTCAATCAAGGGATCATTGAAAGCATCTACGTGACCTGATGCTTTCCAGGTCTTTGGGTGCATAAAAATTGCTGCGTCAATACCCACAATGTTTTCATGCAATTGAACCATACTTTTCCACCAATATTCTTTTATGTTGTTTTTCAACAACACTCCATTAGGACCGTAATCATACACAGCACTGAGTCCGTCGTAAATCTCCGATGAAGGATAAATGAATCCATATTCTTTGCAATGAGCGGTGAGTTTTTTAAACAGATCTTCCACAGGGTAAATATGATAGTTGTTAATTGATAGTTGTTAGTTGATAGCGGTTAGAGGGCAGTTGTTTGTGGTGTTGGTTCCTGTAAATTAGATGAATATGGTATTTACGCTTTTTTCTTTACTTTTCCTTCAAACAGGTTTTTTTCAATACCTGATCCTTCATTTCTTAACGCTTGGTGCATAGAGCTTTTGTCTTACATTATATATCAATGTTGGCATACACGGCATGCGTTTCAATGAATTCACGTCGGGGAGGTACATCATCACCCATCAGAATACTGAAGTAATAACTCGCATTGGATGCATCTTCAATGGTGACCTTGCTCAAGGTTCGGGATGCTGGATTCATGGTGGTTTCCCACAACTGTTCGGCATTCATTTCACCTAAACCTTTGTAACGCTGAATGTGAACACTGTCTTCCTTCCCTTTTCCGATTTCTGCAACCACTTCAAGACGTTCTTTTTCGTTCCAGGCATACCTTGCATCTTTACCTTTTTTTACAAGGTACAGGGGTGGTCTGGCAATGTAGAGATAACCATTGTGAATCAATTCAGGCATATATCGATAAAAGAAGGTCAAAATAAGCGTCGTAATATGACTTCCATCCACATCCGCATCGCACATGATCACCACCTTATGATACCTCAGTTTATCCAGATTCAAACGGCGCTCTCCATCTTCGTCCTCAAAAATATGCACGCCCAGTGCTGTAAAAATATTTTTGATCTCTTCGTTTTCATAAATCTTATATTCCAAAGCTTTCTCCACATTTAGAATTTTACCACGAAGAGGAAGTATTGCTTGAAAATTGCGGTTTCGTCCCTGTTTGGCCGTTCCACCTGCGGAATCCCCCTCCACCAGAAACAACTCTGAATCGGCGGCTGATTTTGAAGAACAGTCAGCTAACTTACCCGGTAACCCCCCCCCAGTTAAAACATTTTTGCGCTGAACCATTTCACGTGCTTTGCGTGCGGCGTGCCTGGCAGTTGCGGCTAAAATAATTTTATCAATGATGCGACGAGATTCCTTTGGATTTCGATCCAAATAGGCCATTAGCGAATCGCCCACGATTCTCGAAACGATTCCCACGACTTCTGAATTGCCAAGTTCACCTTTCGTTTGACCTTTAAATTGTGGCTCTGGTACTTTCACGGATACGATACCCGTTAATCCTTCGCGAAAGTCTTCCCCACTGATTTCCATTTTGAGTTTGGAAAACATCCCATTCTGTTCACCATATTGCTTGAAAACCCTGGCCAAAGCCCGCCGGAATCCACTCACGTGTGTTCCACCTTCACGGGTATAAATATTGTTTACGTATGACAGTAAATTTTCCTGAAATCCGGTATTGTAAACCAGTGCGATTTCCACTTCAACATTTTCCTCCTTGCCTGTGATATAGATCAC
>WBZV01000288.1_pt1 | contig 32767 bp, 27 predicted proteins | sample 5204221 | NCBI WGS metagenome assembly WBZV01 (sample SAMN12344360, study PRJNA552823) | activated sludge metagenome | biome: Activated sludge suspended growth; feature: Nitrification reactor; material: Wastewater; isolation source: activated sludge from nitrification reactor of wastewater...
ATCAGCACGCCCTTGGCGAACACCATCGGGAAGGTCGGCCAGCCGGTCCACATCTTCAGCGCATTGCGGCGCCGCCACTGGCTCAGGTAGCTGCCGAACTCGAGGTACTGGTGCGCCAGGCCGGCGGCGTCGAGCGCGCGGCGCGCCTTGCGGCAATGCGGGTTGCCGGCCATGCCGACGACCAGGATGCGGTTCGACGCCGCCGCCGCCTGCACGTTGTGGACGACGTCGGCGTGCCGGTTGGCGATGGTGTCGCGGATGGCCGGGTGGATCCGGCTTTCCTCCAGGATGCTGCGGGGCATGGGGCGGATGTCCTCGAACGCGGAAGGCCCGAGGTTAGCCCAGCCCGGCAGCGCCGCCGCAGCCGATGTAATCTGCGCCGTTCCTCAACCCGACACGGGAGACTTCTTGAAGCTCTACTACAGCCCCGGCGCCTGCTCGCTCTCGCCCCACATCGTGCTGCGCGAGGCCGGCCTCGCCTTCGAGCCGGTGCTCGCCAGCACCAAGACCCACAAGCTGCAGGACGGCACCGACTACTACGGCATCAACCCCAAGGGCTACGTGCCGCTGCTCGAACTGGACAACGGCGAGCGCCTCACCGAAGGCCCGGTCATCGTGCAGTACATCGCCGATCAGGCGCCGGCCAAGAAGCTCGCGCCGGCCGCCGGCACGATGGCGCGCTACCGCCTGCAGGAGTGGCTCAACTTCATCACCAGCGAGCTGCACAAGAGCTTCTCGCCGCTGTTCAACCCGGCCATGCCCGAAGAGGGCAAGGCGCTGTACCGCACGCGCCTGGGCGAGCGCTTCAAGTGGGTCGACGGCCAGCTGGCCGGCAAGAACTACCTGATGGGCGAGGACTTCAGCGTCGCCGACGCCTACCTGTTCGTCGTCGCCGGCTGGGGCAAGCACGTCGGCGTCGACATCAGCAGCCTGGCGAACCTCGGCGCCTTCATGGCACGCGTGGCCGCGCGCCCGGCGGTGCAGGAGGCGCTGAAGGCCGAAGGGCTGCTGAAGTAAGCCATGAGTGCGCGGCGCCGGCTTGCGGCACTCGCGCTGGCGGTCGGTGTGGCCGGCGCCGCGCAGGCCGACGCACCGCCACCCGGCCGCTACGCCGCGCAGTTCTGCGTGGCGGTCGGCGACGCGCAGGCCGACTGCGGGCCGGCGCAAGTCGAGGTGCGCAGCGCGCGCAAACTCGCCGTGCGCATCGCCGACCTGGCCTATCACCTGGAACTCGCCAGCAGCCAGGTCGACGTGGTGTTGATGCACGGCAGCATGCAGATCGACGGCTTCTTCGCCAGCTACGAGTGGGACGGCCGCACGCTGCGCTTCCTCGACCTCGACAAGCACACGCGCTACGCGCTGGAGATCGCGCCGCACGCGCCGCGGCGCTGATTCAGGCCGCAGCGCCGGGCTTCAGCGCGCCCTCGCAGACGCCGCGCGCCTCGCCGCCGGCCGGCAGCTTGGCGCACACCGCATCGAGGCGCTGTTGCAGGCGCTGCAGCACGACGGCGCGTTCGCCCAGCGGATCCCAGTCGCGCAGCAGCTTGCCGACGCGCTGCATCGAGCGCCCGCTGCGCGCCTCGAAGGCATCGGGTTGCGCCGCTGCTTCGTCGATGATGCGCGCAGCCAGCGCCTCGATGCGCGCCGCGTCCTGCGGCGCGAGCTCGACCAGCGCGCGCAGGTAGGCGGCGCCCCATTGCAGCCGCGTCGCCGCGCCTTCGCTCTTCTCGAAGGCCTGCGCCGACCAGTCCAGCGCGGCCGCCGTGTCGCCACGCTTCTTGGCGTTGGCGGCCAGCTCGGACATCAGGTAGTAGGGCGAATGGCTCTTCGCCAGATTCGCCTCGAGCAAGGTCTTGGCATCGTCCAGCGCACCGGCCTCCTCGAGCATCCACGCAGCCGTGGTGATCACGGCCTGGCGCTCGTAGCCGTCGCTGATCTCGCGGTCGAAGCGTGCGGCCAGCTCGCGGGCCTCGGCCTGCAGGGCCGGCAGCCGCTCCTTGGCGCCGATCTGCACGCGCGCCACCAGCGCGGTCAAGCGGTCGGCGCGTGACAGCGTCGCATCGGCCTGCAGCGTGGCCAGCGCCGCGTCGTAGGCTGATACCAGCGGCGCGCGCTCGGGCGAATCCACCGCCGCCAGCGCGGCGACGATCTCCTTCGGATTGCCGGTCAGCACGTCGACATGGCGGCGCGCCTGAGCGGCATCGGCCAGCAGCGCCGTCACGATGGGGCGCTGCGCGGCGGCATCGGCCACCACGCCTTTCGCGCCTTCGGCGGCCAGTGCCTTCAGGCGCAGGCGCATCGCCGCGTCGGCCGATGTTGCCGGGCAGACCTTCGCCAGCTCGCGCAGCAGCGCCGGCACGCCATGCTCGCCGACGAGCTGCTGCTGGTCGGTCTCCCACGAGTACCAGGCGAGCAGCCGCCAGTCGGCGTCGGCGAGGCCTTGCCCGCCGGCGCGGGCCGCGGCCAGCAGTTCCTTGGCCGGGCGCTGCGCCGCGAGCGCCAGCGCCAGCACCTCGTTGTACTGCGCGGCATCCACCTCGCCGGGCAGGCGCGTCAGCTCGCGGCCCTCGCGCGTGAAGACGATCGTGGTCGGGTAGCCGCGCACCGCGAAGCGCGTGCCGAGCTTCTGCGCGCCGGGCTGGTCGCCGTCGACATAGACCGGCACGAAGGCGCGCGAGCGCTCGATGAAGTCCTGCCGGTTGAAGAGTGTCGCCTTGAGCTGGTTGCAGGGCGGGCACCACTTGGCGCCCCAGTAGACGAACACCGGCTTGCCCTCGGCCTTGGCGCGCGCAAAAGCGGCATCGACCTCGGCATCACCCGCCGCCTGCACCCAGGCGATGCCGGCCGGCGCGGGGGGCTCCGCCTTCTTCGAGCAGGCGACCAGCGACACGGCGCAGGAGGCGACGACGAGGGCGAGCAGGGCGCGGCGCATGATCGCCGCAGTGTGCCGCATCAGCGCCGTGCGCGCACGGCGTCGAGCTTCGCGCAGAGCTGGTCCAGGCCATCGACGATGCGGTCCGACGAGCGGTGCAGCGTGTCGGGGTCGACCGCGATCAGCGCGCCCGTGCGCACCGCCTCGAGCTGGGTGAAGCGGCGCCAGCCGTCCAGCCCGTCCGGCGCATCGCGGCCGTTGAGGCCGGTGACGATCACGTCCGGGTCGGCGGCCACCACGGCCTCCTCGCTGACGGTGGGCACCAGCGGCGCGAGCGCGCCGAATACGTTCTTCGCGCCGCACAACGCCAGGCCCTGGATGACGAGGTGGCGGTCGTTGAAGGTCAGCAGCGGCCGCGGCCACACCTGGTAGAAAAGCCGCAGCGGGCTGCGGCCGGCGTAGCGCTCGCGCAGGGCACGCAGGCGCTGCTCGTAGGCAGCGGCGCGGGACTCCGCCGCGGCCTCGCTGCCGGCCAGCCGGCCGAGGCGGCGCAGCGTGCTGGCGATATCGGCCAGCGTGCCGAGCTCGCTGGCATAGACCGGGATGCCCAGCGTGGCGAGCTTGGCGAGCTGCTGCGGCGAGTTGCCGTCGCGCCAGACCACCAGCAGGTCGGGCTTGAGCGCGACGATGCGCTCGAGATCGAGCATCGCGCTGTCGCCCACCTGCGGCAGCTTCTTCGCCGCCTCGGGGTAGTCGGCGAAGGCACCCACGCCCACCACACGATCGCCCGCGCCGGCGGCGAACAGCAGCTCGGTGAGATGCGGCGCGAGGCTGATGATGCGCTGCGCCGGGCGCGGCAGCGTGAGCGTGGCGCCGCTGTCGTCCTTGACGCTGACGGCGGCGAGGCTTGGCGTGGCGAGCAGCGCCAGCAGCAGCGCGAGTACGGCGACGCGCTTCATCTCAATCGGCCACGAACACGGTGCGTTCGCCGAAGCGTTCGGCAGCCACCGGGTGCCCGAAGGCCGCGCTCAGCACCACCTCGTTCATGGTCGACTCCGCCGGCCCCTGGTGCAGCTTCGCGCCCGGGCCGATCACCAGCGCATGGGTGCAGAAGCGCGCCGCGAGGTTGAGGTCGTGGATGGACATCAGGCAGGCCCGGCCGCGCTCGTGCGCGAGGCGGCGCAGATGCTCGAGCACGGTCACCTGGTGGTGCAGATCGAGGTGCGACACCGGCTCGTCGAGCAGCAGCAGCGGCGGATCCTGCGTCAGCAGCGCCGCCAGGCCGACACGCTGGCGCTCGCCGCCAGACAGCGTGGTGACGTCGTGGTCGGCCAGCGCGCCCAGGTCCATCGCGTGCAGCGCGGCATGCGCGACGCGGCGGTCGTGCGCGCTCTCCCAGGCCCAGCGGCCCAGGTGCGGATGGCGGCCGAGCAGCACCACGTCGGTGACGCTGGCGCTGAAGGCATCGTGCTGCGCCTGCGGCAGCAGGCCGCGCTGGCGCGCCAGCTCGCCCACCGGCCAGTCGGCCAGCGCCTTGCCCTTGAGCACGATGCTTCCGGCGCGCGGCGCGCGCAGCCCGGCCAGGGTGTGCAGCAACGTGGTCTTGCCGCAGCCGTTGGGCCCCAGCACGCACCACAGTTCGCCGCGATGCACCTGCAGGTCGAGCGCGTCGATCAGCGTGCGCGTGCCCGCCACCACCTGCAGGCCCTTCACGTCGAGCAGCGGCTTGGTCATGTGGGCACCCTCGCGCTGCGCGCGGTCCCGCCGGGCGGGACGTCGCGCCCCCTTCGCAGCGGCCGGGCGGGGGCGCTCACTTGCGCCCCCCGCGCCCGAGCAGCAGGGCGATGAAGGTCGGCACGCCCAGCAGCGCGGTGATCACGCCCACCGGCAGCTGCTGCGGTGCGACGAGGGTGCGCGCGATCGTGTCGGTGACGAGCAGCAGCGTGCCGCCGGCCAGTGCGCAGGCCGGCAGCAGCACGCGCTGGTCGTTGCCCAGCAGCAGCCGCAGGGCATGCGGCACCACCAGGCCGACGAAGCCGATCGCGCCGCCGGTGGTCACCGCCACCGCCGTGGCCAGCGATGCCAGCGCGTAGACGATGCGCCGCAGGCGCAGCACCGGCACGCCCAGCGACTGCGCCGCCGCCGTGCCGCGCAGCAGCACGTTGAGCTCGCGCGCCAGCGGCCAGGCGAACAGCAGCACCACGCCCAGCACCATCAGCGGCGCTAGCGAGGCGACGCCGGCCTCGCCGCCGCCCAGGTCGCCGGCGAGCCAGAACAGCATGCCGCGCAGGCGCGCCTCGGGCGCCAGCATCAGCAGCACGGTGATCAGCGCCGACCACAGCGCCGCCAGCATCACGCCGGTGAGCAGCAGGCGCGGCGCGCTGTCCAGGCGCGCGGTGGTGTCCAGGCGCGAGAGGTCGCGCTGCGCCAGCGTGAAGACGAGCACGATGCTGGCGAGCGCGCCGCCGAAGGCGCCGGCCTGCACCGCCAGAGCGCTGCCGGCCAGCATCAGGGCGAGCAGGGCGCCCACCGAGGCGCCGCCGGAGACGCCCAGCACATAGGGGTCGGCGAGCGGGTTGCGCAGCAGCACCTGCATCAGCGCGCCGGCCAGCGCCAGCAGGCCGCCGACGCCGAAGGCCGCCAGCGCGCGCGGCAGGCGCAGGCCATGCAGCACCTGCGAGGTGCTGCTCGCATCGGGCGCCCACAGCAGGCGCCACACCTCGCCCGGCGGCGTGGCAACGCTGCCGCTGGCCAGCGCGAGCAGGGCTGCCGCCGCGGCCGCGACGGCGAGCAGCAGCCAGAGTCGCAGCGCGCGTGCCATGGGGCGAGAGTCTCCTACAGGTCGGTCCAGGCCAGCGAGACGAACAGGTTGCTGCCGGGCGTGTTGTAGCCCTGCACCAGTTCGTATTGGCGGCCGGTGAGGTTGTTGAGCCTCGCGGCCAGCGTCCAGCGCGGCGTCATTGCCCAGGAGGCGTTGAGGTTGACGAGCCCGTAGCCGCCCATGCGCGAGGCCACGCTGTTGCTGGCGGCGCCGAAGCGGTCGCCGCTCACCACCCACTCGATGCCGCCGCGCCACGGGCCTTGCACCACGCCCAGGCTGGCGCTGCCGTACTGGCGCGCGCGGCGCACCAGGCGCGCTCCGGTGTCGGCGTCCTCGGCGTCCTGGTGCGTGAACTCGCCGCGCGCCGTCCAGATGTCGGAGCGCCAGCTCGCATCCAGCGTGATGCCGCGGATGCGCGCGCGGTTCACGTTGATCACGGTGGTGAAGCTCGGGTCGACGGCGATCAGGTCGCTGACGCGGCTGGCGAACAGCACCACGCCGCCCTGCAGCGCGCCGCCGTCGTGGCGCAGCGCGAGCTCGGCGCTGCGTGCGCGCTCGGGCTTGAGGTTCGGGTTGCCCGAGAAGCCGAAGGCGAGCGGGTAGTACAGGTCGTTGAAGCTCGGCGCCTTGAACGCCGTGCCATAGCTCGCCGAGGCGCGCCACTGCGGCGTGAGCTTGTAACCCCAGGCCAGCTTGCCGGTGGCATGGCCGCCGAACTGCGAGTCGTCGTCGTGACGCGCCGAGGCTTCGATCAGGTGCTCGCCGAAGCGCGCGCTGACGCCGCCAAAAGCGCCGAGGAAGCGGCGCGTGGCCTCGGTGTAGGCCGTGTCGCTCACCACCTTCTCGCGCCGCCAGTCCAGGCCCGCCACCCACTGGCCGCCGAGCGCGGCGACGTCGTTCTGCCAGCTCGCCTGGTCCTGGTCGGTGTCGACGAAGCCGGGGAAGGCACCATCGGTGCGGATGTGGTCGGCGCCACGCGCCAGGCGCAGCAGGCTGCGCCAGTCGGCGCTGATCCGGTTGCGGCTCTCCAGCGCCGTGCTGGACAGGCGCTGGCGGTTGACGTCGTCCGTGCCCGGGCCGGCGTCGAACTGCGTGCGGCCGCGGCTGGCCATGCTGCGCAGCGCGAGGCTGTGGCCGTCGGCGAGTTCGTGCTCCAGGTTCAGGCCGAGGTTGAGGTTGCGCCAGCCGTCGGCGTCGGGGTCGTAGGAAAAGCCGGCCGTCGGGTTGGTGGCCGAGAAGCCGCGGCTCTCGCGCCAGCCCGCCTGCAGCGACCAGCGCGTCGCGCCGGCCTTGCGCGCCAGGCCGAGGCTGGCCTCGTGCGTGTCCCACTGGCCGATGCCGACGCTCGCCTCGCTGCGCGGCGCGTCGGCGTTCTTGGTGAAGACCTGGATCACGCCGCCGATCGCGTCGGCGCCGTACAGGCTGCTGCCCACGCCGCGCAGGATCTCGATGCGCTCGATCTGCGCCAGCGGGATGTTCTCGAAGGCGTTGGTGCCGGCGGTGGCCGAGTTGATGCGCACGCCGTCGACCAGCAGCACCACGTGCCCGGCGTTGCTGCCGCGCAGGAACACGCCCGACACCTGGCCGGGCCCGCCGTTGGCGCTGATCTCGACGCCGCCGCGGATCTGCAGCAGTTCGGTGAGCGTCATCGGCCCGGCGTTGGCGATAGCGTCGGCATCGATCACGCGCAGGTCGGCGAGCACGGTATCGATGGGCTGCGGCGCGCGCGTGGCGGTCACGACCACCGGCTGCAGGGTCTGCGGCTCGGCCGCATGGGCGATGAAGGGAAGGGTGGGAAGCGTGGAAACGGCGAGCAGGCCGAGGCCGCGCAGCGCGCGCGGCGCACGAAGGGAACGGGAAGAAGTCATCGAAGGCTCCAAGCAGCCAGCGTCCCCGCAGGCTGCGTTGTTGGCACGTGCCGATGACCGTGAGGACACCGGCGGCTGCGCTTGGCAGGCCGGTATCCGGGCTCGCGGGTCACCGTGTCCTTCGACGCGGCGCGGCCATCGCCTTCCCACGAGCGGCGACGCTCGCAGTGGCAGTGAGATGGCCGTATACCCGCTTACCGGTGCGGGGGCAGCGCAGGCATTGATCTCCTCGCGGAGAGCGCACCTGCTTCCCGTTTAACACCCGGCCGAGGATGGCGCGGGCGCACCTGAAGCGCGCGAATGATAACGGGCGGGGCGGGCCTCACTCGATCGGCGGCACGGAATCGCGCGCGGCATCGGCGCGCGATCCGGCCGCGAATTGCGCCAGCGCAACCCCGCCCAGCGTGATGGCCGCGCCGAGCAGCTTGGTCGCGCCGTAGCGCTCGCCGCTGACGATCCAGGCCACCAGCGCGGCCACCGGCGGCATCAGGTACATCAGCGGCGCGGTGCGCGCCACGCCGCGCACCGCGTTGATCCAGCCCCAGACGATCCAGCCGAGGAAGGCCGCCACCAGCACCGCGTAGAGCGTGCCCAGCCAGATCGGCCAGCTCACCGCCGCCCAGTCGACGCGCAGGCCCTGCGCCGCGCTGACGGCGAGCACCGGCAGGCTGCCCAGCAGCGTGCCGTAGGCCATCACGATCACGCCGCCGTGGCGCTCGATCAGCGGCTTGGCGTTGACGGTGTAGAGCGAGAAGAAGGCCGCGGCGACGAGCAGCGTGAGATCGCCGCCGCCGGCCTGCCATTGCGCGACCATCAGCTTGTCGGAGAGGAATACCAGCACGCCGCACACCGCCAGCGCCACGCCGGCGACCTGGCCGCGCGTCAGATGCTCGCTGCCGTGCCAGCGCAGGATCAGCAGCGTGAATACCGGGCCGATGGCGAGGATGAGCGAGCTGGAGAAGGCGGTCGACCAGTGGATGCCGTAGGTCACCAGCCCGACGTGCAGCAGGTGCCCGGTGACGCCGAGCTTGAAGAGCTGCCACAGCTCGCGGCGCGCGAGACGCGGCCAGCGCGTGCCGAAGTGCGCGAACAGCAGCAGCGCCGCGGCGATCGGCATGATCAGGTAGCGCACGAACAGGAAGCCGCCCGGCGTGAGCGCGGCGAATACCGCCTTCTGCACGCTGAAATTGGCGCCCCAGGAAAGGATCAGCGCGAGCGCGGCCCACAAGGCGGCGCGCTCACGCGCGGCATGTTCGCTCATGTGCCGATGGCCTGGGTGCGCGAGAGTTCCGCCGACCAGGCCCAGGCCGCTTCCGCCTGCGCCAGCACTGCATCCAGCCCGCCGTGCGCGGCGGCGAGCGGCTCGGCCTGCGCGAGGTCGTGACGTTCCACGGCACAGGCGAGCTGCAGCAGCGGCCACCACGGCCCGCGCTGCCCGACGATCGCCTCGCGCGCCGGCTCGGCGATCTGCAGCGGCGCCAGCGCCTCGGCCAGCGGCACCTGCAGCAGCGCATCGAGCATCGACAGCAGGCCGACCGTGAACAGCGCCGCCGGCGGCGCGGCCGCGGCGGGCGCGAGCAGCTCCAGCAGCCGCGCGCGCGCCAGCGACACCTCCTGCAGCGCACGCGAGGCCTTGCGGCCCGAGCCCGAGGCGGTCAGCAGCACGCTCAGCCAGCGGTACAGCTCGGCGCGGCCCAGCACCATCACCGCCTGCTCGACCGACTCCACCGGCTGCGCCAAGCCCACCGCCGGGCTGTTGACGAAGCGCAGCAGCCGGTACGACAAGGCGATGTCGGCGCGCAGCGCGGCGCCGATCTGCGCGGTGTCGCGGTCGGCCACCACGTCGTTGAGCAGTTGCACGAGGCGCTGCGTGGCCGGCTGCACGATGCGCCGCTGCGCCAGCGCGCCGTCGCCCGCGCCGACACGCCCGGCCACCAGCGCCGCGCCGCGTTCGAGCGCCTGCTCGATGGCCTCGACGCCGGGCAGATCCAGCACCACGCGCGCGAAGGTCGGCTGCGCCTGCGCGCAGCGCTCCAGCGCGGCGAGCACGCCGGCCAGGTTGCCGTCGGCGGCGCGCAGCACGACGAAGCTCGCTCCCGGTGGCTGCGGCGCGCCATCCGCCGCGCCGAGCTTCACACCGCGCGTGCGCCACGAACTCAGCGCGCCGGCCAGGCTGTCGCCCGGCTCGAAAGCGCCCTGCACGACGATCCAGGCGCCATCGGGCACCTGCTCGGCCACGGCGCTGCGCGCCAGCAGCGCCGCCGGCAGTTCGCCGAGCGCGATGCGGCCGGCCGCGAGCGTGGAGCGCATCGCCGCCAGCAGCGCGATGGCGTGCGCCGCAGCGGCCGGGCCCTCGCCCGCGCCCTGCAGGCGTCGCTGCGTCGCCGGGGCGAGGCGGAATTCGAAACCGGCGACCGCGCCTTGCGCATCCACCAGCGGCCGGCGCGCGCCGAAGGTCGGTGCCGGCGTGGCGGAAGCGGGCGCGGCGGCAGGCGCAGCAGCAATCGGCGCCGGCGCCGGCCCGGCAGCAGCCGGTTTCGCCGCGAACAGGCGTGACCAGAAACTCATGCATCCTCCCTCGGCGGCGCGTCCACGTCGGCCAGCGGCGCGGGCTTGATCGGATCGGGGTTCGCGGGCACGGCCGGAGCGTAGCCTGAAGCCGTGCCACCCGCTTGCGGCATGTACCCTACAGGGTATATACTCCATACCGTATCAACACCCGCCCGCCAATGAAGCCCGCCCTCGTCCTGCTCGCTGCCTCGCTGCTCGCTGCCGGCGCCTCCGCCGCTGAACCGACGAACGCGCCCGCCGTGCCGACCATCGCCGTCGCCGCGCTCGCCGGCGGCGGCGTGGCCGATTTCGACGGCGTGCTGCAGCCGCTGCGCCAGGCCACGCTCACCGCGCAGGTGGGGGGCAACGTGCTGGCGCTGCGCGTCAAGGCCGGCGACGTGGTCAAGCGCGGCCAGCCGCTCGTGCGCATCGACGACCGCGACAGCCGCGCCGGCGTGGCGCGCAGCGACGCGGCGGTGACGCAGGCCGAGGCCGAGGCGCGCAACGCCGAGGTGGCGCTCGCCCGCAGCCGCGATCTGAAGAAGAGCGGCTTCGTCAGCCAGGCCGCGGTCGACAACGCCGAGACGCAGCACCAGGCGGCGCGCGCCGCACTCGAGCAGGCGCGCGCCGCGCGCACCCAGGCCACGGTGGCGCAGGGCAACGCCGAGGTGGTCGCGCCCTATGACGCGGTGGTCAGCGCCACGCACGTGGAAGCCGGCGACCTCGCCCTGCCCGGCCGCGCGCTGGTGACGCTCTACGAACCCGGCCGCATGCGCGCCGTGGTGCAGGTGCCGGCCTCGCGCGCCACAGCGGTGGCCGCCGCGCGCGACATCTCCGTGCAGCTGCCCGACGGCCGCGTGTTGAAGCCGACGGCGCGCGAGCTGCTGCCGGCCGCCGATCCGGTGTCGCAGACGGTGGAGTGGCGCCTCGACCTGCCCGCCGAAGCGAACAACACCCGGCCGGGCCAGACCCTGCGCGTGCTCGCCAGCGGAGCGCCCGTCGCCGGCGCCGCCGCGCGCCCCAGCCTGCCTGCCGAAGCGGTGCTGCGCCGCGGCGAGCTGACCGCCGTCTACGTGGCCACGCCGCAGGGCTTCGTGCTGCGCGCCGTGCGCGTCGGCCCGGCCGCGGCCGGCCGCGTCGAGGTGCTCGCGGGCCTCGCCGCCGGCGAGCGCGTCGCCGCCGATCCGGTGCGCGCCGGCCTGCAGGGCGCGCGCGCCGCGCAGTGAGGGCCGCCTCGATGAGTCAGGCAACCCTCGGCGTCGCCGGCCGCCTCGCCGCCACCTTCCAGCGCCATGCGCTGACGCCGCTGCTGGCGCTGGTCGCGCTGCTGCTGGGCCTGTTCGCGGTGCTCGTCACGCCGCGCGAGGAAGAGCCTCAGATCAACGTCACGATGGCCAACGTGCTGATCGCCTTCCCGGGCGCCTCCAGCGCGGATGTGCAGTCCATGGTGGCGCGGCCCGCCGAACAGGTGCTCGGGCAGATCGCCGGCATCGAGCACACCTATTCGGTCGCCCGCCCCGGCATGGCGGTGATGACGGTGCAGTTCAAGGTCGGCGTGCCGCGCACCGAGGCGCTGGTGCGCCTGTACGACGTGCTCAACGCCAACCAGGACTGGCTGCCCGCCAAGCTCGGCGTGCTGCCGCCGGTGGTCAAGCCCAAGGGCATCGACGACGTGCCGGTGCTGGCCGTGACGCTGTGGACACGCGAGGGCGCGAGCGCCGCCGAACTCGAGCGTGTGGCCTACACGATGGAGGCCGAGCTCAAGCGCGTCGCCGGCGTGCGCGAGGTCGCCACGATCGGCGGGCCCGGCCGCGCGGTGAACGTCTGGCTCGATCCGGGCCGGCTGCGCGAGCGCGGCATCGACATCGCGCGCCTGCAGGCCACCCTGGCCGCCGCCAACCAGGCCATGCCGGCCGGCGCGGTGCTCGATGCGCAGTCGGCGCAGCCGCGCCTGCTGACGGTCGAGACCGGCGACTTCCTGCGCTCGGCCGCCGAGGTCGGCGAGCTGATCGTCGGCGTGGCCAACGGCAAGCCGGTGCGGCTGTCGGAGGTGGCGCGCATCGAGGACGGCGCCAAGCAGGCGGCGCGCTACGTCTGGTTCACGCCCGGCGCGGCGGCCTCCGACGCCGCCGCCGGCGCCGTGCAGCCGGCCGTGACGCTGACGATCACCAAGAAGCCCGGCCAGAACGCGGTCGACGTGGCGCGCGCCGCGCGCGAGCGGCTCGACGAATTGCGCAACACGGTGCTGCCGCAGGGCATCGAAGCGACCATCACGCGCGACTACGGCGAGACCGCCGCCGAGAAGGCCAACAAGCTGATCCAGAAGCTCGCCTTCGCCACCGGCTCGGTGATCCTGCTGGTCGGCCTCGCGCTCGGCCGCCGCGAGGCGGTGATCGTCGGCGCGGCGGTCATCCTCACGCTCACCGCCACGCTGTTCGCCTCCTGGGCCTGGGGCTTCACGCTCAACCGCGTGTCGCTGTTCGCGCTGATCTTCTCCATCGGCATCCTGGTCGACGACGCCATCGTGGTGGTGGAGAACATCCACCGCCACCAGCAGCTCGAACCGGGCAAGCCGCTCGCCGAGATCATCCCGGCGGCGGTGGACGAAGTCGGCGGCCCGACCATCCTGGCCACGCTGACCGTCATCGCCGCGCTGCTGCCGATGGCCTTCGTCTCCGGGCTGATGGGGCCGTACATGAGCCCCATCCCGATCAACTCCAGCCTGGGCATGGCGCTGTCGCTGGCGATCGCGTTCACCGTGACGCCCTGGCTGGCGCTCAAGCTGATGAAGTCGCATGGCGCGGGTCACGCCGCCGCGGCGCCAGCTGCGCCATCGAAGCTGCAGCGCCTCTTCGAGCGCGTGCTGCGCCCCTTCCTCGACAGCGCGCGCAAGCGCTGGCTGCTGCTGGCCGGCATCCTCGCGGCGTTGCTGCTCTCGGTCGGCCTGGCCGTCGTGCAGTGGGTGGTGCTGAAGATGCTGCCCTTCGACAACAAGAGCGAGTTCCAGGTCGTGCTGGAGATGCCCGCCGGCACGCCGCTGGAGCAGACCGCCGCCGTGCTGCAGGAGATGGGCCGCGAGCTGGCGCAGCAGCCCGAGGTGCGCGATCTGCAGGGCTATGCGGGCACCGCCAGCCCGATCACCTTCAACGGCCTGGTGCGCCAGTACTACCTGCGCGCCGATGCCGAGCAGGGCGACCTGCAGGTCAACCTGGTCGACAAGAAGCACCGCCACGAGCAGAGCCACGCCATCGCACAGCGCCTGCGCCCGGCGCTGGACGCGATCGCCGCCAAGGCCGGCGCGCGCCTCAAGGTGGTGGAAGTGCCGCCCGGCCCGCCCGTGCTCGCGCCGCTGGTGGCCGAGGTCTACGGGCCCGACGAGGCCGGCCGCATCCGCACGGCCGAGCAGGTGCTGAAGGCCTTCGGCGACACCGCGCACATCGTCGGCATCGACAGCACGCTCGCCGCCGATGCGCCGCGCGCCTGGCTGCGCATCAACCGCCAGCGCGCCGAGACGCTGGGCATCCCGGTGGCGGTGGTGGCGCAGACGGTCAACGCCGCGCTCTCCGGCGCCGACGCCGGCTACCTGCACGACGGCCAGAGCAAATACCCGGTGCCGGTGCGCCTGCAGCTGCCCGCCGAGCAGCAGGTCGGCCTCGAGGCCCTGCTCGCGCTGCCGCTGCGCGCCGGCAACGGGCAGCTGGTGCCGCTGTCGGAACTGGTGCGCGTCGAGCGCGGCGTGATCGACAAGCCGCGCTACACCAAGGATCTGCAGCCGCTGGCCTACGTGCTGGGCGATGTCGGCGAGCGCGCAGCGGCCGGTGACGCTCGCCGGCTGGTCGACTCGCCGCTCTACGGCCTGTTCGCGATCCGCGCCAAGCTCGCCGAGGCGGACCTGGGCGAATACTGGATCCGCCAGCCCAGCGACCCGTTCCGCCAGTACGCCCTCAAGTGGGACGGCGAGTGGCAGATCACCTACGAGACCTTCCGCGACATGGGCGCGGCCTACGGCGTCGGCCTGATCCTGATCTACCTGCTGGTGGTGGCGCAGTTCCGCAGCTACCTCACGCCGCTGGTCATCATGGCGCCCATCCCGCTGACGGTCATCGGCGTGATGCCGGGCCACGCCCTGCTCGGCGCGCAGTTCACCGCCACCTCGATGATCGGCATGATCGCGCTGGCCGGCATCATCGTGCGCAACTCCATCCTGCTGGTCGACTTCATCGAGCTGCAGCTGGCGCAGGGCCTCGCGTTCAAGGACGCGGTGGTGGCCTCGGCCGCGGTGCGCGCCCAGCCGATCGCGCTGACCGGCCTGGCCGCGATGATCGGCGCCTTCTTCATCCTCGACGACCCGATCTTCAACGGCCTGGCGGTCTCGCTGATCTTCGGCATCTTCGTCTCGACGCTGCTGACCCTGGTCGTCATCCCGGTGCTGTACTACGCGCTGTACCGCCGCCGTCTCGAATCGCCTGCAACCTGAACCCCAAGGAGTCATCCATGTCCATCGAACGTGCCATCCGCATCATGGCGGGCTTTTTCGTGATGCTCTCGCTCGCGCTCGGCGTCGAAGGCAGCCCGCTCTTCGTCAGCCAATGGTTCCTGGCCTTCACCGCCTTCATCGGCGCCAACCTCTTCCAGTCGGGCTTCACCGGCTTCTGCCCGCCCAGCTTCCTGCTGCGCAAGCTCGGCTTCAAGGAAGAAGGCACGGTCTGCTCGCGCTGAAAGGAGTCGCGCCATGGCCAACGAGAACGTCACCGTCCGCCTCGTGCAGAAGCACGACTACCAGTTCGACGTGCACTTCGGCGGCGCTGCACCCGACCTGCGCGCCGACGAGCCGCCGCCGCTCGGCCAGGGCCAGGGGCCTTCGCCGCTGCAGCTGCTCGCCGCCGCGGTGGGCAACTGCCTGTCGGATTCGCTGCTGTTCGCGCTGCGGAAGTTCAAGCAGCAGCCCGAGCCGATCAGCTGCGAAGTCACCTGCGAGGTCGGCCGCAACGGCGAGGGCCGCCTGCGCGTGCTCGGCATCGCGGCCACGCTCACGCTGGGCGTGCCGGCCGAGGCGCTCGAGCACCTCGAGCGCGTGCTGACCAGCTTCGAGACCTACTGCACCGTGACGCAGAGCATCGCGCAGGGCCTGCCGGTGCGCGTGTCGGTGCTCGACGCGCAGGGTGCGGTGCTCAAGTAGCCTTTCGCCATGAACGACACGGCTCCGCTCAAGCACCTCTTCCCCGGCTGGTTCGCGATCCCGATGGGCTGGGCGGGCCTGGCACTGGCCTGGCATCGCGCCGCGCCGCTGATGGGCGAGACGGCGCACGGCGTCACGCTGGTCGCGGCGGGCGTGGCCGCGCTCGTCTTCGTGCTGATCGGCGCCGCGACGCTGCTGCGCTGGCAGCGCCACGCCGAAGCGCTGCGCGAAGACCTCGCCCATCCGGTGCGCCACACCTTCTTCGCGGCGATTCCCGTCTCCGCGCTGCTGCTGGCCACGCTGGCCGTGGCGCTGTTCGGGCCGGCCGCGCCGGGCGCCGACGCGCTGTGGTGGGCCGCCTCGCTGGCGCAGTTCGGCGTCACGCTGTGGGTGCTGGCCAAGTGGATCAGCGGCCCGGCCGGCGGCCCGAACCACAAGCCCCACTGGGGCGCGGTGACGCCGGTGCTCTTCATCCCCATCGTCGGCAACGTGCTCGCGCCGCTGGCCGGCGTGCCACTCGGCCACGGCGCCTGGGCCTCGGCGCAGTTCGGCCTCGGCCTGCTGTTCTGGCCGCTGGTGCTGGTGCTGAACTTCGTGCGCATCGCCCAGGCCGGCCTGATGCCGGAGCGCCTGCTGCCGACGCTGTTCATCTTCGCGGCGCCGCCGGCGGTGGTGGGCGTGGCGGCGCTGCAATACGGCGCGGGCGCGCCGCTGGTGTGGATGCTGTGGGGCATGGCACTCTTCCAGGCGGCGTGGGCGGCCACGCAGGCGCGCCGCATCGCCATGCTGCCCTTCGGCCTGCCGCACTGGGGCATGAGCTTCCCGCTCGCCGCGCTCGCGGTGCTGACGCTGCGCCTGGCCGACACGCCCGAGGGCCGCTGGCTGCAGCTGCCGGGCGTGGCGCTGCTGGCGCTCGCTTCGCTCGTCATCCTGGGCCTGAGCTTCGCCACCGTGCGCGGCCTGCGCGCCGGCACGCTGCTGGCGCCGGAGGGCCCGGCGGTCATTCCCATCCAGCCGCAACCCGGCGCTGCGTGAGCGGCGCCGCTATCGCACAATGGCCACCCATCGCACGACTGCTGCCCCGCCACCCGCGGAGCCCTGCAACATGGCCGTTCTCCAAGACGAGAAATCCCGCACTGACCTGCTGCACCGCCTCAAGCGCGCCGAAGGCCAGCTGCGCGGCATCCAGCGCATGATCGAAGAAGGCGAGGAATGCCTCGCCATCGCCGGCCAGATGTCGGCCGTGCGCAAGGCGCTGGACAGCGCCTACGTGCGCATGACGGTGTGCTTCATGGAGCAGGAGCTTTCCGCCAAGCTCGGCGACAAGCCTTCGTCCAAGGCCGAGCTCGGGCACATGCTCGACAACGTCGAGACGCTGCTGGGCAAGATCCGCTGAGCCCGCCCTGCCGCGCGCAGGGTCACACCGGGCTGGACAGAATGCGCGGGCGGCCCATCCTGGCCGCGCCGTGAACAGGAGTCCCCGATGAAACATGCCCTGCTCGCCTGCGCGCTGGCATTGGCCGCCGGCACCGCGTTCGCCCACAACTGCCCCAACGAGATGAAGGCGATCGACGCCAAGCTCGCCACCCATCCCAAGCTCAGCGACGCCGACGCCGCCAAGGTCAAGCAGCTGCGCGCCGACGGCGAGGCCGCGCACAAGGCCGGCAAGCACGACGACTCGATGAAGTCGCTCGGCGAAGCCAAGAAGATCCTCGGCATCTGAAGCGCCGCATGCGCGGCTACGATGCCGCGCATGAGCGCCTACCCCCACCTCCTCGCCCCGCTGGACCTCGGCTTCACGACCCTGCCCAACCGCGTGCTGATGGGCAGCATGCACACCGGGCTGGAAGACGGGCGCAAGCATTTCCCGGCGATGGCCGAGTTCTTCGCCGAGCGCGCGCGCGGCGGCGTCGGCCTGATGGTGACGGGCGGCTTCGCGCCCAACATCGAGGGCTGGGCCAAGCCCTTCGCGGGCACGCTGGCGACTTCCGGCGCGGCGCGCCGCCACCGGATCGTCACCGATGCCGTGCACGCCGAGGGCGGCAGGATCGCGCTGCAGATCCTGCACACCGGGCGCTACGGCTACCACCCGCTCTGCGTGGCGCCCTCGCGCATCCAGAGCCCGATCTCGCCCTTCACGCCGCGCGAGCTCTCGGCGCGCGGCATCGAACGCCAGATCCGCGCCTTCGTGCGCTGCGCCAGGCTGGCGCGCGAGGCCGGCTACGACGGCGTCGAGGTGATGGGCAGCGAGGGCTACTTCATCAACCAGTTCCTCGTCACCCACGCGAACCAGCGCAACGATGAGTGGGGCGGCGACTATGCGAACCGCATGCGCCTGCCGGTGGAGATCGTCTCGCGCGTGCGCGAGGCGGTGGGACCGGACTTCATCCTCATCTACCGCCTCTCGATGCTCGACCTCATCCCCGACGGCAGCAGCTGGGAGGAAGTGGTGATGCTCGCCCGGGCGATCGCGAAGGCCGGCGCCACGATCATCAACACCGGCATCGGCTGGCACGAGGCGCGCATCCCGACCATCGCCACCAGCGTGCCGCGCGGCGCCTTCGCCTGGGTGACCAGGAAAATGCGCGAGACGCTGCGCGCCGAGGGCATCACGGTGCCGCTGGTCACCAGCAACCGCATCAACATGCCCGAGGTGGGCGAGCAGATCCTCGCCGACGGCTGCGCCGACATGGTGAGCCTGGCGCGCCCGCTGCTGGCCGACCCCGACTTCGTGCGCAAGGCGCGCGAGGGCCGCAGCGCCGCCATCAACACCTGCATCGCCTGCAACCAGGCCTGCCTGGACCACACCTTCCAGCTCAAGATCGCGAGCTGCCTGGTCAACCCGCGCGCCGGCCACGAGACCGAGCTGCTGCTGCAGCGCGCCCCGGCGAAGAAGCGCTACGCCGTGGTCGGTGCCGGCCCGGCCGGGCTGGCCGCTGCGACGACGCTGGCCGAGCGCGGCCACGAGGTGCATCTGTACGAAGCGGGCGAGCGCATCGGCGGCCAGTTCAACATGGCCAAGCGCATTCCCGGCAAGGAGGAATTCCACGAGACGCTGCGCTACTTGGAGCAGCGGCTCGCGGCCGGCGGCGTGCAGCTGCACCTGGCCACGCGCGCCGATGCGGCGGCGCTCGCGGCGGCGCAGTTCGACGCCGTGCTGCTGGCCACCGGCGTGAGCGCGCGCGACCCGAAGATCCCCGGCCAGGACGGCGCCAACGTGCTGAGCTACATCGACGTGCTGCTGCACGGCAAGCCGGTCGGCGAGCGCGTGGCCATCGTCGGCGCGGGCGGCATCGGCTTCGACGTGGCCGAGTTCCTGGTCACCGCCGAGGGCCGTTCACCGACGCTGCATCTGCAGGAATGGCTGGCCGAGTGGGGCGTGGCCGATCCGGCAGCGGTGCGCGGCGGCGTGCAACGCGCGCAGCCGAGCGCGCCGGTGAGGAAGGTCACGCTGCTGCAGCGCAAGGCCGGCAAGCTCGGCAAGGGCCTGGGCAAGACCACCGGCTGGATCCACCGCGCCGCGCTGCAGATGAAGCAGGTGGAGATGCTGGGCGGCGTCAACTACGAGCGCATCACGCCGCAGGGCCTCGTCGTCAGCTACGGCGAGCAGCGCCGCGACGGCCAGCTGATCGAGTGCGACACCATCGTGCTGTGCGCCGGCCAGGAGCCGCTGCGCGAACTCGAGGCGCCGCTGCGCGCCGCCGGCGTGGCGGTGCACCTGATCGGCGGCGCACTGGAAGCGGGCGAGCTCGATGCCAAGCGCGCCATCGACCAGGGCACGCGGCTGGCACTGACGCTCTGATCAAGCCAGCGGCAGCGTCATGATCCAGAAGCCGCGGCCCTTGTCGAGGTGCTTCACCGCGCCCAGCCGTTCGTAGAAGCCCGGCCCGTCGGTGCCGAACCACAGGCGCTCGAAGCCCAGCGCCTTCGCCTCGCGCGCCATCGCGCGCACCAGCAGCGAACCGATGCCCTGGCCGCGCCGCTGCGGCACCACCACCATCGCCGCCAGCCACGGGTGCAGCTCGGGCAGCGAGGGGTCGTCGTTGTCGATCAGGTGCACGCAGCCCAGCGGCGTGTCGCCCTCCAGCGCGAGCAGGCTGGCGAGCACGCGCCCCGGCGGCGCCTGGCCGCCGAAGGCCGCGCGCAGCTCGGCCTCGCTCATGCCGCCTTGCACCTCGGCCCAGAACTCGCGCCAGACCAGCCCGGCGACGAAGTCGAGGTGGCGCGGGTGGCGCGCCAGCGGCTCGACCCTCACCACGATCAGGTCGCCGGCTTGTCCGACAGCGCCTTGAGGTTGTCCTTCAGCTCCTGGCTCATCGGCGCCTGCAGGTTGATGCCCTTGGGCGGGATCGGCGACATGAACCACTTGTTGTAGAGGCGCTCGAACTCGCCGCTCTTCATCAGGCCGGCCAGCGTGTCGTCGACCAGCTTCTTGAAGGCGGGGTCGTCGCGGCGCAGCATGATCGCGTAGGGCTCGACCTGGATGGCGTCGCCCACCACCGCGAGCTCGGCCGGGTTGGCGGAACTCGCCTTCAGGCCGTAGAGCAGGATGTCGTCCATCGCGAAGGCTACGGCGCGGCCGCTTTGCACCAGCAGCGCGGATTCGGCATGGTCCTTGGCGCCGAGCAGGTCGATGCCGAGCTTCTGTTCCTCGTTGAGGTTGCGGATGATCTTGAAGTTGGTCGTGCCCGTGGTCGAGACCACCTGCTTGCCCTTCAGGTCGGCCAGGGTCTTCACCGGCGTGCCGGCCTTCACCAGGAAGCGCGTGCCGGTGTAGAAGTAGTTGGTCGCGAAGGCCACCTGCTTGGCGCGCTCGCTGTTGTTGGTGGTGGAGCCGCACTCGATGTCGATGGTGCCGTTCATCAGCAGCGGGATGCGGTTCGCCGAAGTCACCGCCTGGGTGTTGACCTTCAGGTCGGCGCGGCCGGTGGCCTTCTTCACCTCGTCGACGATGCGGCCGCAGATCTCCCAGCCGAAGCCGGTGGGCTGGGCCTTGTCGTCGAGGTAGCTGAACGGGATCGACGACTCGCGGTAGGCCACGGTGATGGCGCCGCTGGACTTGACCTTGTCGAGCGTGGATTGCGCCTGTGCCGCGAGCGGCAGGGCACACGCGAGGGCGATGAGCGGGAGAGCGAGCTTGTGCATGGGTGTCCTTCGGTAGAGGGTGAACACGGTGGTGGGGCAGCCGGTCGCCGCCGCAAGAAGCATGCTAGCCAGCGTCAAGCCCTTGTCACTCGGTGAATCACCGCGTCGGGTTCAGGCGTACTTCGCCGCCGCGCGCCGCAGGCGCTCGGCGATCGCCGCGGCCAGCGCCTTGTCGCCCAGCACCTGCACGCTGTCGCCGTGGCGCAGGATGTCCATGGCGAGCTCGGTGGCATCCGTGTAGGGCACCTGCAGCTCGTAGCGGCCGTCGGCGAGGTGGTGCGCCTTCTGCTGCGGATGCCATTCCTCGTTGGCCACCCACTGCGCGGCGTCGGCATCGAACAGCAGCGTGGCCCAGCGCACTTTGGCATCGCCGCCGCCATAGATGCCGTAGCCGGCGTCGAGCGCGGCTTCGAGCTCGCGCACGGGCAGGTTCTTCGCCTTCGTCTCGAGCAGCTTCGCCTCGCGCACCGCATCGAGCGCGAAGCGGCGCAGGCCGTCGCTGGCGTGGCACCAGGCGTCGAGGTACCAGGTGGCGCGGTAGTGCACCAGGCGCTGCGGCGAGACCTCGCGCTCGCTCACGCGCCGGTCGCTGCGCTTGAAGTAGCGCAGCCAGACGCGCCGGCGCTGCACCAGCGCGCTGCCGAGCAGCTCGAACCAGCGGCTGGGCACCGGCCGCCGCGCCGTGCCGATGACCTTGATGCGCCGCATCAGCTCGCGCGATTCGGCGGCGTCGTTGCCGATCAGCCCCTGCAGCCGCTCGAGCATGGGCTGCAGGTGGCGCGCCAGCACGCCGTCGTCGTCCAGCCCGGCGAGCAGCTGGTGCATGGTCAGCAGCGCGTGGATCTCGTGCTCGCTGAACCACATGCCCGGCAGCTCGTGGCGGGCGCCCGCCGGCGCGCCCTTGTCGAAGCGGTAGCCGTTGTCGAAGGCGTCGTAGACGATGGGCGCGTGCAGCCGGTCGCGCAGGTACTGCAGGTCGCGCTTGAGCGTGGCCGGCGAGACGGCCAGCTCCTCGCGCAGCGCCGCGAAGCTCACGCTGCCGCGGCTGCGCAGCAGCATCTCGATCTTGTAGAAGCGTTCGGTGCGGTCCATCGGGTTTCTTTGTACGTTTGCCGACAGGGTAGCTCACGCCATGAGCCACCGGGCCGGAACACTGCCTCGCATACCGCAGCCCGCGGCGCTACCCGAGGAGCCTCCCATGACCACCGCCTTCGTCACCACGCTGACCACGCACGACCAGATCGGCTTCGAGCTGGGCTGGGACTACGCCCACCACGGCATCCTGCCCGCCGCCCCCTACGGCGAGGAGCCCTCGCCGCTGCTGGCCGGCCTGCGCGCCGGCCAGGCCAGCTTCGGCACGCGCACCCTGCTGCCCACGCGCCATGTGCGCAAGTGGCTGCAGTTGCGCCTGCACGCCTGGCTACGCGGCCGCAGCGTGGAGCTGCTGCAGGTCACCCCCAACCACCTGCAGCAGATCGAGGCGAGCCACTGCCCGATCACGCGCATGGCGCTGTCCACCGCCACGCTGGAAGCCAGCGACGCCTCGGTCGACCGGGTGCGCAACGATGCCGGCTACGCCGCCGGCAACCTGGCGATGATGTCCACCAAGGCCAACCATGCGAAGGCGGCGAACGGCTTCCGCGACGCCCTGCGCATCCTGCGCGACCTGGAAGCCGCGGGCTCGCCGGCCGGCGGCGGGCTGACGCTGCCGCAATGGGCGCGCGTGGCCGTGCTGTGCAGCTTCGTCGAGCCGCTGAGCCACGAGGAAGCCTGCGCCCTGCCCCTGCTGGTGCTGCCGCCGAACCGGCTGCGCCTCTTCAACCCGGTGCAGGCGCTGCAGGCCTTCGTCAGCCGCCAGCTGCTCGCGCCGGGCTGGAGCCAGCGCGTGGCGCGCTTCGAGGCGCTGCTGCCGGGCAAGCCGCTGCGGCGCGCCTTCCAGATGTTCTTCCACGCCCTGCTGCCGCGCGTGCTGGAAGCCGGCCGCACCGACGACGTCCAACGCGCCCGCTGGGCCGTGGAAGACGCCTGGCGCAACCCGCTGGTGATGAAGCGCTGGGCCGCGTTCGCCCGGCTGCTGACGGCCGCACAGTGCGAGCAGCTGGTGGCGCGCGCCGCCGCCAAGGGCCTGGCCACGCAGCGCGTCGAGCAGATCGACACCGCCGCCGCCACCGAGGGCTGGAACCTCGAGACGCGCGGCTACGTGCCGCATGCGGTGGTGGCCCGCGGCGCGGCGGCACCCCGACAGGTGGCACTGCCGCTGTAAGCCGGCGCTCACCTCGGCGCTTCCGGTGAGCGCCGGGCCGAAGCCACTGCTGACCCTTCGGTCATTACCAGGAATTCAATCAATCGATTGATTCAGGCGCTAGCATCGCGCCATGACCGAGATCAACACTGCCGACTCGGCGCGCGGCCGGCTGCTGCACGCCGCCCTCGGCCTGTTTGCCCACCAGGGCTTCACCAAGACCTCGACGCGCGAGATCGCCGAATCGGCCGGCACCAACCTCGCCGCCATCAAGTACTACTTCGGGGACAAGGCCGGGCTGTACCGCGCCGTGTTCTTCGAGCTGCAGTCGAAACCCGAGGAGGAAATTCGTCGCTACGGCGGCGAGGCATTGAGCCTGCGCGACGCGCTGCGCGGCCTCTACCTCGGTTTCCTCGAACCGCTCAAGCAGGGAGAACTGACCACCTTGTGCATGAAGCTGCACATGCGCGAGATGCTCGAACCCACCGGCCTGTGGAGCGAGGAGATCGAGCAGGGCATCCGGCCCATGCACGAGGCGCTGGTGCGCGTGCTGTGCCGACACGTCGGTGTCGCGCAGCCCGACGAACACATCACGCGCCTCGCGGTGTGCGTGGCGGCGCTGGGCGTGCACCTGCACGTCGGCCGCGACGTCACCGACGCGCTGGCGCCGGCGCTCAACAATGCGCCCGACGCGTTCGACCGGTGGCTGGATGCGCTGGTGATGTACGCCGAGGCGATGGTGGCGGCGGAAGTGCAACGGCGCGCCAGCGCCTGAGACTCGGAAACCGGGGAGAACAACAAACATGAACCGATCGACATCGTCTTCACGCCGCAGGCTCGCGGCGCTCGCGGCTGCGCTGCTGCTCGCCGGCTGCGCCAGCCTCGACGCCGCGGCGCCGCCACCGGCCACGGCAACGGCCGCCACCCAATGGCAGGCGCCGCTGCCCGCCGCCGACCCCGGCGCCGAGCTGCGCCACTGGTGGCAGCAGTTTCACGACCCGCTGCTGACGCGCCTGATCGACGCCGCGCAAACCGCCAGCCCCACGCTCGCCGATGCGCGCGCGCGCATCGAACAGGCGCGCGCGGCCCGCGTAGCCGGCGGCGCGGCATTGGGGCCCACGCTAGCCGCCAATGCCAGCGCGACGCGCGGCAAGCTCGACCTCGCCACGCCCGTGGGCACCTCGCTGGGCGCCAACCTGCAGGCCGCCTGGGAGATCGACCTGTTCGGCGCCAATCGCGCCGGCCGCGATGCCGCGCAGGCCCGTCTGGACGGTGCGCGAGCGCAGTGGCACGACGCACGCATCTCGGTGGCCGCCGAGACGGCTTCCGCCTATCTTGCGCTGCGTGCCTGCGAGGCCCAGCTCGCGCAGAGCGAACTCGACGCCGCCTCGCGCGCCGAGACCGCGCGCCTGACCGAGCTGGCTGCCAAGGCCGGCTTCCAATCCCCGGCCAGCGCCGACCTGGCGCGCGCCAGCGCCGCGCAGGGCAACGCCACGCTGACGCAGCAGCGCGCCGCCTGCGATCTCGCGGTGAAGGCGCTGGTGGCGCTCAGCGCGCTGCCCGAGCCCGAGCTGCGCACGCAGCTGCAGGCGGGTCGCGCCAGCTTGCCCCAACCCGCGCAGCTCGCCGTCGCGCAGGTGCCGGCGCAGGTGCTGGCGCAGCGCCCCGACCTCGCCGCCGCCGAGCGTGAGCTCGTCGCCAGCGCGGCGGATGCCGCCCAGGCGCGCGCGCAGCGCTGGCCGCGCGTGGCGCTGGCCGGCAGCATCGGCCCCGCGCGCTTCGAGAGCGGCGGCGTCAGCAGCAGCGGCACGCTGTGGAGCGTCGGCCCGGTGAGCGTGAGCCTGCCGATCTTCGACGGCGGCGTGCGCCGCGCCAACGCCCAGGCCGCGCAGGCCGCCTACGACGCTGCCGCGACGCGCTATGCCGCACGCCTGCGCACGGCGGTGCGCGAAGTCGAGGAAGCGCTGGTCGCGCTGCAGAGCACGGCGGCACGCGGCGAAGACGCGCGCAGCGCCGCCGACGGCTACGAGCGCAGCCTGCGCGCCGTCGAGTCGCGCTACCGCGGCGGCCTGGCCAGCCTGTTCGAGCTGGAAGACGCACGCCGCACAGCCGTGGCGGCCCAGTCCGCGCTGATCGAACTGCAGCGCGAGCGCGTCGCCGCCTGGATCTCGCTGTACCGCGCCCTCGGCGGCGGCTGGAATGCCGCCGACACCGACGCGCGCACCTGACACGACATGAACAAGAACACCACCATGCCCACCTCCCAACGCCTCCTGCTCGTCGCCACGCCGATCGCCGTCGCGCTGGCCGCCCTCGCCGTCACCGTCGCCGTGCACGCGGCCGACAAGCCCGCCGCCTCGGCCGCGCCCAAGCCGGCGCTCACCGTCACCGTCACCAGCCCGCAGCCGGCCAGCGTGCCGCTGAAGATCGCGGCCAACGGCAACATCGCCGCCTGGCAGGAAGCCAGCGTCGGCACCGAAGCCAACGGCCTGCGCCTGGCCGAGGTAAAGGTCAACGTCGGCGACGTCGTCAAGCGCGGCCAGGTGCTCGCCAGCTTCACGCCCGACACCATCGCCGCCGAGCTCGCGCAGACGCGCGCCGCCGTCGCCGAGGCCGAGGCCACGCTCGCCGAGGCCAGCGCCAACGCGCAGCGCGCCCGCGAGCTGCAGGCCACCGGCGCGCTCTCGGCGCAGCAGATCAACCAGTACCTCACCGCCGAGCGCACCGCGCAGGCGCGCCTGGAGGCGCAGCGCGCCGCCGCGAAGACGCAGCAGCTGCGCCTCGCGCAGACCCAGGTGCTGGCGCCCGACAACGGCGTGATCTCGGCGCGCAGCGCCACCGTCGGCGCGGTGCTGCCGGCCGGCCAGGAGCTGTTCCGCCTGATCCGCGGCGGCCGCCTCGAGTGGCGCGCCGAGGTGTCGGCGGCCGATCTCGCCCAGCTCAAGCCCGGTGTCGCCGCGGCGGTGACGCCGGCCGGCGGCACGCCCATCGTCGGCAAGCTGCGCATGGTGGCGCCCACCGTCGACCCGGCCACGCGCAACGGCATCGTCTATGTCGACCTGCCGCAGCCCGGCAGCGCACGCGCCGGCATGTTCGCGCGCGGCGAGTTCGAGATCGGCCAGACGCAGGGCCTGTCGCTGCCGCAGAGCGCGGTGCTGCTGCGCGAAGGCTTCAGCTACGTGCTGCAGGTCGGGCCCGACTCCAAGGTGCAGCAGGTGAAGGTCAGCACCGGCCGGCGCTGGGCCGACCGCGTCGAGATCACCGGCGGCGTCGAGCGCAACGCGCGCGTGGTCGCGTCCGGCGGCGGCTTCCTCGGCGACGGTGACCTGGTGCGCGTCGTCGATGCCGCGCCGGCGGCGGCGCAGAAGACCGCGTCGAAGTAAGGAGCGCGAGCCATGGCGATCAACGTCTCGGCCTGGTCGATCCGCAACCCGACGCCGGCCATCCTGCTGTTCGTGATGCTCACGCTCGCCGGCCTGATCGGCTTCCGGGCGATGAAGATCCAGAACTTTCCCGACATCGACCTGCCCATGGTCACCGTCGTCGCCGCGCTGCCGGGTGCCTCACCGGGCCAGCTCGAGACCGAGGTGGCGCGCAAGGTCGAGAACTCGCTGGCCACCATCCAGGGCCTCAAGCACATCTACACCAGCCTGACCGACGGCACGGTGACGATCACCGCCGAGTTCCGCCTCGAGAAGCCGACGCAGGAAGCGGTGGACGACGTGCGCGACGCCGTCTCGCGCGTGCGCTCCGACCTGCCGGCCGACCTGCGCGACCCGGTGATCAAGAAGGTCGACCTCGCCGGCACGCCCATCCTCACCTACACGGTGGCCTCGCAGAAGATGGACGACGAGGCGCTCTCCTGGTTCGTCGACAACCAGGTCACCAAGGCCATGCTGGCGGTGCGCGGCGTCGGCGCGGTGTCGCGCGTGGGCGGCGTGTCGCGCGAGGTGCGCGTCGAGCTCGACCCGGCACGCCTCCTGGCGCTCAACGCCACCGCCGCCGACATCTCGCGCCAGCTGCGCCAGGTGCAGCAGGAAGCCTCGGGCGGCCGCGCCGACCTGGGCGGCGCCGAGCAGTCGGTGCGCACCATCGCCACCGTGCAGTCGGCCGAGGAGCTGGGCCGCATGGAAGTGGCGCTCTCCGACGGCCGGCGCATCCGCCTCGACCAGGTCGCGCGGGTGCACGACACCGTGGCCGAGCCGCGCTCGGCCGCGCTGCTCGACGGCAAGCCGGTGGTCGGCTTCGAGATCGTGCGCTCGCGCGGCGCCAGCGAGATCGAGGTCACCGATGGCGTGCGCGCCACGCTGGCCAAGGTCAAGGCCGAGCACCCCGACATCAGCATCACCGAGGCCTTCAACTTCGTCGACCCGGTGCAGGAGAACTACGACGGCTCGATGAAGCTGCTCTACGAGGGCGCGCTGCTGGCGGTGCTGGTGGTGTGGCTGTTCCTGCGCGACTGGCGCGCCACCTTCGTCTCGGCGGTGGCGCTGCCGCTGTCGGCGGTGCCCACCTTCTTCGTGATGTGGCTGATGGGCTTCTCGATCAACGTGGTGACGCTGCTCAGCCTCTCGCTGGTGGTCGGCATCCTGGTCGACGACGCCATCGTCGAGATCGAGAACATCATGCGCCACCTGCGCATGGGCAAGACGCCCTACCAGGCGGCAATGGAGGCGGCCGACGAGATCGGCCTGGCGGTGATCGCCACCACCTTCACGCTGATCGCCGTGTTCCTGCCCACCGCCTTCATGAAGGGCGTGGCCGGCAAGTTCTTCGTGCAGTTCGGCTGGACGGCGGCCATCGCGGTGTTCTTCTCGCTGGTGGTGGCGCGCATGCTCACGCCGATGATGGCGGCCTACATCCTCAAGGCGCCCAAGCACGAGGAGAAGGAGCCGCGCTGGATCACGATCTACCTCGGCTGGGCGCGCTGGTGCCTCAAGCACCGCTTCCTCACCCTGCTGGCCGCCGCGGTGTTCTTCGTCGGCTCCTTCGCGCTGGTGCCGCTCTTGCCCACCGGCTTCATCCCGCCCGACGATCTCTCGCAGACGCAGGTGACGGTGACGCTGCCGCCGGGCAGCACGCTCAAGGAAACCTATGCCGCGGCCGAGCAGGCGCGCGAGCTGGTGCAGAAGAACCCGCACGTCAAGCTCGTCTACACCGCCATCGGCGGCGGCGCGGCCGGCTCCGACCCCTTCGCGCCCACCCAGGCCGAGGTGCGCAAGGCCGTGCTGACCATCAACATGACGCACCGCAACGAGCGGCGCGGCCTCTCCAAGCAGGCCATCGAGGCGCAGCTGCGCGAGGCGCTGGTGGTGCTGCCCGGCGCGCGCGTCAAGGTCGGCCTGGGCGCATCCAACGAGAAATACGTGCTGGTGCTGGCGGGTGAAGACGGCCGTGCGCTCGCCGAGCACGCCGCGCAGGTGGAGCGCGAGCTGCGCAGCATCCCCGGCATCGGCGCGGTGACCTCCACCGCCAGCCTGGTGCGGCCCGAGCTGATCGTGCGGCCCGACTTCGCGCGCGCCGCCGACCTGGGCGTGACCTCGCAGGCCATCGCCGACACGCTGCGCATCGCCACCAACGGCGACTACGACCAGGGCCTGCCCAAGATGAACCTCAGCCAGCGCCAGGTGCCGGTGGTGGTGAAGCTGGCCGACGATGCGCGCGCCGATCTCGAGCTGCTCGCGCGATTGCCGGTGCCGGGCGCGCGCGGGCCGGTGCCGCTGTCCAACGTGGCCACGCTGGCGGTCGACTCCGGCCCGGCCGAGATCGCCCGCTACGACCGGCTGCGCAACGTCAATTTCGAGATCGAGCTCAACGGCGTGCCGCTCGGCGAGGTGGAGAAAGCCGCGCTCGAACTGCCCTCGCTGAAGAAGCTGCCGCCCGGCGTGATCCAGACCTCGGTGGGCGACGCCGAGGCCATGGCCGAGCTGTTCGAGAGCTTCGGCCTGGCGATGGCCACCGGCGTGCTCTGCATCTACGTCGTGCTGGTGCTGCTGTTCAAGGATTTCGTGCAGCCGGCCACCATCCTCGCCGCGCTGGTGCTGTCCATCCCGGGCGCCTTCCTGGCGCTGTTCGTCACGCAGTCGTCGCTCTCGATGCCCTCGATGATCGGCCTGATCATGCTGATGGGCATCGCCACCAAGAATTCGATCCTGCTGATCGACTACGTGGTGCTGGCGCGGCGCGAGCACGGCCTGAACCGCTGGGAGGCGCTGCTCGATGCCTGTCGCAAGCGCGCGCGGCCGATCGTGATGACCACCATCGCGATGGGCGCCGGCATGACGCCGATCGCGCTCGGCCTGGGCGTGGACCCGAGCTTCCGCGCGCCCATGGCCATCGTCGTGATCGGCGGGCTGATCACCAGCACCTTCCTCAGCCTGCTGGTGATCCCGGTGGTCTTCACCTTCGTCGACGACCTGGTGCAATGGGTGGGCCGCCACGCCCACCGGCGCCGCCATGCCGCGGGCTCGCTGCCGGCGCCGATTGGGGAGTAATCTGTCGAGGTGGACCTTGATCGCGAGCTGACGCTGGCCCAGCACCGCACGCTGGTGGCGGCGCTGCAGGCCGCGCTGGGGGCGGACACCGAGCGCATCGAGACGCACATCTCCACGCTGCTGCTGGCCGGCGAATTCGCCTACAAGCTGCGCAAGCCGATCGCGCTGCCCTTCCTCGATTTCACGACCCTGGCCGCGCGCGCCCACGACTGCGAGGAAGAGCTGCGCCTGAACCGGCGCACCGCGCCGCAGCTCTACCTCGACGTGCGGCCGGTGCGGGGCACGCTCGCGCAGCCGCGCATCGGTGAACCCGACGAGGCCAACGGCGCGATCGACTGGCTGCTGCGCATGCGCCGCTTCGACAACGAACTGCTGCTCGATCGACTCGCCGCGCGCGGCGCGCTGGGCGAGGCCGACGTGGATGCGCTGGCGCGGCGCGTGGCCGATTTCCACGCTGCGCTGCCGGCCTCGCCGGCGGCCTTCGGCGACCCGGCGGGCGTGCTCGCCTGGGCGCGCGCCAATTTTGCGGCGCTCGGTGAAGTTGCCACGGCGGACCTGCACGACTGGAGCGAGCGCGAATTCGAACGCATCGCACCGCGCCTGGCCCTGCGCCGCGCCCAGGGCCGCGTGCGCGAAGGCCATGGCGATCTGCACCTGGGCAACATCGTCAAGCTCGACGGCGAGCCGCTGCCCTTCGACGCGATCGAGTTCAACCCGGCGCTGCGCCACGGCGACACGATGAGCGACGCCGCCTTCGTCTTCATGGACCTGTGGCGCCACGGCCTGCGCGCACTCGCCTGGCGCTTCGCCAGCGCCTATGCCGAACGCGGCGGCGACCACGAGGGACTGGCCCTGCTGCCCTTCTTCGCCGTCTACCGCGCCCTGGTGCGCGCCCAGGTGGCAGCGCTGCGCCACGACGCGGCGGCCGTGGCGCACGATCTGCGCACGGCCCGCGAGCTCACGCAGCAGTTGCGCCGGCCGCGGCCGCTGCTGCTGCTCACGGTCGGCCTGTCGGGCTCGGGCAAGAGCACCGTGGCGCTCGAACTGCTGCAGGCGCTGGGCGCGGTGCGGCTGCGCTCCGACGTCGAGCGCAAGCGCCTGGCCGGGCTGGCCGCCACCGCGCGGCCGGCGCCCGAGCAGACGGCGCAGCTCTACGGCGCCGCGATGACGCAGCGCACCTACGCGCAGCTGAATGCGCTCGCCGCCACGCTGCTGGCGGCCGGGCTGAACGTGATCGTCGACGCCGCCGCGCTGCGCCGCCACGAGCGCGATGCGCTGCGTGCGCTGGCCGCCGAATGCGGCGCCGACTTCCGCCTCGTCGAATGCGTGGCGCCCGAAGCCGTGCTGCGCGCGCGCATCGCCCGCCGCCAGGCCGAGGATCACGATGCGTCGGACGCCGACCAGGAGGTGCTCTCGCTGCAGCTGCGCATCTGCGAGATCCCGGCCTCCGAGGAAGCCGCGCTGCGCCTGGACACCGACGCCGACCCGGCCGTGGTGCGGCGGCGCTGCCTCGCATTGGTGAGCCGACTCTGAACGCAGCGCGAGGCCCTTGATCCGGCGCCGCACGGTCCCACGTCCGCACGAGGAGACCTCCATGACAAGCCGCACCGTTCGCCCCGCTGCCGTCGCCGGCCTGTTCTACCCCGGCGACGCCGCCACGCTGCGCGCGCAGATCGCCGGCCTGCTGGGCGCGGCGGGCACGCCGGCGCGCGACGCTGCGCCCAAGATCCTGCTCGCGCCGCATGCCGGCTACGTCTACTCGGGCGCGGTGGCGGCCGAAGCCTATGCCACGCTGGGCGCGGCGGCGCGCGAGCGCATCCGCCGCGTCGTGCTGCTCGGCCCCTCGCACCGCGTGGCGCTGCGCGGGCTGGCCGCGCCGACCGTCGAGGCCTTCGAGACGCCGCTCGGCCGCATCGCCATCGACCGCGCCGCGCTGGACAGCCTCGCCGATCTGCCGCAGGTGGTGGCGCGCGACGACGCCCACGCCAGCGAGCACGCGCTCGAAGTGCAGCTGCCCTTTCTGCAGACCGTGCTGGCCGACTTCCGCCTCGTGCCGCTGGTGGTGGGCCACGCCACGCCCGAGGCCGTGGCCGAGGTGATCGCGCGCCTGTGGGGCGGCGAGGAGACGCTGATCGTGATCAGCTCCGACCTCTCGCACTACCTGCCCTATGCCCGCGCGCAGGCCGCCGACCGCGCCACCATCGATGCCGTGCTGCGCCTCGATCCGGCGCTGGATCACGAACAGGCCTGCGGCGCCACGCCGCTGGCCGGCGCGCTGCTGGCGGCGCGTGCGCATGGCCTCGCGCCGCGCCTGCTGGCCCTGTGCAATTCCGGCGACACGGCCGGCGACCGCGCGCGCGTGGTCGGCTACGCGGCCGTGGCCTTCGAGCGCAACGATCCGTTGGCTGACCCACTCGGAGAAGCGCTGCTCGCGCGCGCCCGCAACGCCATCGCCGACGCCCTCGGCCAACCCACCGGCCCCGAGCCCGGCCACGCGGCACTGGCCGAGCCGGGCGCCACCTTCGTCACGCTGCGCCGCGACGGCGAGCTGCGCGGCTGCGTCGGCACGCTCGCGCCGCAGCGCGCGCTCGAACACGACGTGCGCCTGCACGCGCTGGCTGCGGCCTTCCACGACCATCGCTTCACGCCGCTGGCGGCCTGGGAGTTTCAGACGCTGGCCATCGAGGTCTCTCTGATCGGGCCCAGCGAGCCCATCGCTGCCGCCAGCGAGGACGAGGCGCTCAATGCCATCGAACCCGGCGTCGACGGCGTGACGCTCGAATACCGCGGCCGGCACGCCACCTTCCTGCCGCAGGTGTGGGAGCAGCTGCCCGCGCCGGCCGACTTCCTCGCCGCGCTCAAGCGCAAGGCCGGCCTGCCGGAAGACTTCTGGGCCGAGGCGCTGCGGCTGTCGCGCTACCGCGTGCGCAAGTTCGGGCAGGCCTGAGCATGGACGAACGCATCGATGTATCGCACCCGGCGCGCTGGTGGCACCGGCTCGAAGACGGCCGCCTGCAATGCGACCTGTGCCCGCGCGACTGCAAGCTGCACGAGGGCCAGCGCGGCCTGTGCTTCGTGCGTGCGCGCGAGGGCGATGCCATGGTGCTCACCACCCACGGCCGCAGCTCGGGCTTCTGCATCGACCCGATCGAGAAGAAGCCGCTCAACCACTTCCTTCCCGGCAGCAGCGTGTTCTCCTTCGGCACCGCCGGCTGCAACCTGGCCTGCAAGTTCTGCCAGAACTGGGACATCTCCAAGAGCCGCGAGATGGATCGCCTGATGGACGCCGCCTCGCCCGAGCGCATCGCGCAGGCCGCGCAGGAGACTGCTTGCGCGAGCGTGGCCTTCACCTACAACGACCCGGTGATCTTCGCCGAGTACGCGATGGACGCGGCCGACGCCTGCCACGCGCGCGGCGTGCAGACCGTGGCGGTGACGGCCGGCTACATGCACGCGGCGCCGCGGCGCGAGTTCTACGCGAAGATGGACGCGGCCAACGTCGACCTGAAGGGCTTCAGCGAGGCCTTCTACTTCCAGCAGACCGGCGCGCATCTCGCGCCGGTGCTCGACACGCTGCAGTTCATCGTCCACGACAC
>WBZV01000289.1_pt1 | contig 32590 bp, 30 predicted proteins | sample 5204221 | NCBI WGS metagenome assembly WBZV01 (sample SAMN12344360, study PRJNA552823) | activated sludge metagenome | biome: Activated sludge suspended growth; feature: Nitrification reactor; material: Wastewater; isolation source: activated sludge from nitrification reactor of wastewater...
CACCGAGTTCTACAAGCACGTCGGCCATGACTACGAGCCGCCGCTGGCCTGGACCCACAGCAAGGTTGAAGGCCGTCACGAATACACCCAGCTACTGTACGTGCCGGGCCACGCCCCCTTCGACATGTGGGACCGCCAGGCCCGTCACGGGGTGAAGCTCTACGTGCGTCGCGTCTTCATCATGGATGACGCCGAGAAGCTGATGCCCATGTATCTGCGCTTCGTGCGTGGCGTGGTGGATTCCAACGATCTGCCGCTCAACGTGTCGCGCGAGATCCTGCAGGAGTCCAAGGACATCGACACCCTGCGCGCCGGCTGCACCAAGAAGGTTCTGGGCCTGCTCGAAGACCTCGCAGAGAACCAGAAGGACAAGTACGTCACCTTCTGGAAGGAGTTCGGCCAGGTGCTGAAGGAGGGCGTCGGTGAAGATCACGCCAACAAGGACAAGATTGCAGGCCTGCTGCGCTTCGCGTCCACCCATGTGGACACCGCCGAGGAAAGCGTCTCCCTGGCCGACTACATCGGCCGCATGAAGGAAGGGCAGGACAAGATCTACTTCGTCACCGCCGACAGCTTCAACGCCGCGAAGAACAGCCCGCACCTGGAGATCTTCCGCAAGAAGGGCATCGAGGTGCTGCTGCTCTCCAACCGCGTGGATGAATGGGTGGTGGGCAACCTGACCGAGTTCGATGGCAAGCCGCTTGCATCTGTGGCCAAGGGCGGTCTTGATCTGGGCTCCCTGGAAGACGAAGCCGAAAAGGCTGCCGTCGAAAAGGAAACCGGCGAGCTGAAGGACATGCTCGACAAGATGAAGGCCAGCCTGGAAGGCAAGGTGAAGGAGGTTCGCGTCACCCACCGCCTCACCGATTCGCCCGCCTGCCTGGTGGCCGACGAGCACGACATGGGGATGAACCTGGCCCGCCTGATGAAGGCTGCCGGCCAGAACATGCCGATCTCCAAGCCCATCCTCGAGATCAACCCCAGCCACCCGGTGGTGCTGCGCCTGAAGTACGAGGATGCGCAGTTTGACGACTGGGCTGCGGTGCTCTTCGACCAGGCCCTGCTGGCCGAAGGCGGCACGCTGGATGATCCGGCGAGCTTCGTCAAGCGCATCAACCAGCTGATGCTGGTCATGAACAGCAAGTGATCACGCCGCTTCGGTGCCTCGGGGCGCCGGGCGGGTGGATGGCATGGGGGGCAGGCTCCGGAGAGGCTGCCCCCCATGCTTCGTCTACCGTTGGTAGATCTCGTAGGCGTTGAGTTTGCGGGATGGTTTGATGACCCCGGTTGCCGGGTCGTACAGTGATGGCGACTTGCGCGGCATCATCGAACTGGTGGCCGAACGGTTGACATACCCGTCGGTCGCCGCATTGAGGGTGTTGGTACGTGCGTTGTAGGCCGACTTGGGCCTGCCTGCTCCCGCATTGGCGCGTATCTTTCCGCTGCCCGGCACGCCGGTACAGTTGTAGATGTTTCCGTTGCGATTGTTCAGAGCGGTGGTTTCACCATAGACATGGATGCGCCCGGAGGGGTCGCGGCGGGTACTGGCAACGCCGCTGCCCGCACGGTTCTGGGGGGGGCACTGGGAGGCGGAAGGGCGACGCAGGCCCTCCGGGCGGACGCCAGCCTGCGCCTGCGCGCGGACAGTGCCAAAGGGCGGTGCAGCGCCGGTGGGCAGCCCCGAACCGGCAGCCAGCACAGAGCCACCGGCGAACGGGCCAAGAAGTGCGGCCATGGACAACAGAAGAACCGGTGCTCTCAAGAAGGACTCCATCGGAATGCGTAAACCGGAGGTTGAAGATACCCCAAACGTCCTGAGCTGACGAGGCAATATGTCGTCTCGCAAGAGTGTCCGCGAGCCTGGTGTTTTCCTGCGGTGGCGAGTCGGATAAAGTAGTGGTCCGATTTCACTCTCCGTAATGATTTCCATGGCTGTCGAACTCTTCAACAACGGCAAGCACGCCTGTCTGGCCTTTTACGATCTGGTGGACGAGGAGGCGGACCACGCCGTGCAATGCAATCAGTTCCTGATTGTCGATGGTGATCACGGAGCGCTGATCGATCCGGGCGGCAACATGACCTACAACGGCTTGTTGATGTCCATGCAACGCTTCTTTCCGTCCCGTGGCCTGGATTTCATCTTCGCCACCCATGCGGACCCGGACATCATTGCGTCACTGAACAAATGGATGGTGTCGACCCACTGCAAGGTGATGATCTCGCGCCTGTGGACCCGATTCGTCCCCCATTTCACCACCGGAAAGGACTACTCCGCACGCATCGTCGGCATTCCCGATGAGGGCATGAACATCGCATTGGGAGACAGCCGGATCAAGGCCCTGCCAGCGCATTTCATGCACTCGGAGGGTAATTTCCAGTTTTACGATCCGGTTTCGAAGATTCTCTTTTCCGGCGACATGGGTGCATCCCTGGTGGACCATGAACAGGCGGCCAAGCCGGTGACCGATTTCGACGATCACGTGATCACGATGGCCGGCTTCCACCGCCGTTACATGATCTCCAACAAGATCTGCCGATTCTGGGTGAACATGGTCCGTCAGCTTGACGTGGAAATGATCGTACCCCAGCACGGCTGCCGCTTCGAGGGCAAGGTGATGGTCAATCGCTTCCTCGATTGGATCGAAAACCTCCAGTGCGGCGTGGACATCATGACCCAGGAAAACTACCGGATCCCCTGATTCAATGCTTGCGTGACAGGTGGGTGATGGCCCGGGTGAGGCCATCCAGGGTCAGGGGAAACATCCTTTCCCCGAGTATCTGCCGAATGATCCCGATGGACTGGCGGTAATCCCAGGTGCGTTCCGCTTCGGGATTGAGCCAGGCCATGGAAGGGTAGGCGTCGGCCAGGCGGCGCAGCCACACGGCACCGGCCTCGGTGTTGCTGTACTCGATGGAGCCGTTGGGCTGGAGGATCTCGTAAGGGCTCATGGTAGCGTCGCCCACGAAGATCAGCTTGTACTCCGGCCCGTACTTGTGGATCACGTCGAGGGTCGGGGTGCGCTCCGAGTGGCGCCGGAAGCTGTCCCGCCACACGTGGTCATACACGCAGTTGTGGAAGTAGAAGTACTCCATGTGCTTGAACTCGGTGCGGCAGGCCGAGAACAGCTCCTCGCACACCTTCACGTGGTCGTCCATGGAGCCGCCCACATCGAAGAAGATCAGCACCTTCACCGCATTGTGGCGCTCCGGCCGCATCAGCAGATCCAGGTAGCCGGCATTGCGGGCGGTGGCGGCGATGGTGCCGTCCAGGTCCAGTTCATCCGGCGCTCCGAGGCGGGCAAAGCGGCGTAGCCGGCGCAGGGCCACCTTGATGTTGCGGGTACCCAGTTCCACGCTGTCGTCCAGATTGCGGTATTCCCGCTGGTCCCACACCTTCACCGCAGTGCGATTGCCGGCCGACTCACCGCCCACGCGGATGCCTTCCGGGTGATAGCCACTGTTGCCGAAGGGCGAGGTGCCGCCGGTGCCGACCCATTTCGAGCCGCCCTGGTGCCGGCCTTTTTGCTCCTTGAGGCGGTTCCGGAACTCCTCCATCAGCTTGTCCCAGCCGAGTTTCTCCAGCCTTGCCTTTTCCTCCGGTGTCAGGTGCTTCTGCATCATGGCCTTCAGCCATTCCTCGGGAAGATCCACCTCAAGCCCGGGGATGGCTTCGATGCCCTTGAAGTACTCACCGAAGGCCTGGTCAAAGCGGTCGAAGTGGGATTCGTCCTTGATCAGGCTGCTGCGGGCCAGGAAGTAGAAGTCCTCCATGCTGTGCCCCGCCAGGCCGGCCTGGATGGCTTCGAGCAAGGTCAGGAACTCCTTGGTGGACACCGGCAGCTTGCGGGTCTTCAGATGGAGGAAGAAGTCGATAAGCATGGTTCAGGCGGGCTCAGCGGTTGCGCTGGGCCATGAACACCAGGCGCTCAAAGAGGTGCATGTCCTGCTCGTTCTTCAGCAGGGCGCCGTGCAGAGGCGGGATGCTGGCCTTCTGATCCGGCGAACGCAGCGCTTCAACGGGGATCTCCTCGGCCACCAGCAGCTTGAGCCAGTCGATCAGCTCGGAGGTGGAGGGCTTCTTCTTCAGGCCGGGGATCTCGCGCAGGCCGAAGAACACTTCCAGGGCTTCCGTGAGCAGGGCTTTCTTGATCCCCGGGAAGTGCACATCGACGATGCGTTGCATGGTGTCCCGATCGGGGAACTTGATGTAGTGGAAGAAGCAGCGGCGCAGGAAGGCGTCGGGCAGCTCCTTCTCGTTGTTGGAGGTGATGAATACGATGGGGCGGTGGCGGGCCTTGACCGTCTCGCGGGTCTCGTACACATGGAACTCCATGCGGTCGAGTTCGCGCAGCAAATCGTTGGGGAACTCGATATCGGCCTTGTCGATCTCGTCGATCAGCACCACGGTGGGCACGTCAGCGTCGAAGGCCTGCCACAGGGTGCCCTTGACGATGTAGTTGGAGATGTCCTTGACCTTGTCGTCGCCCAGTTGGGAATCCCGCAGGCGCGACACGGCGTCGTATTCATAGAGCCCTTGTTGGGCCTTGGTGGTGGACTTGATGTGCCACTGCAGCAGCGGCATGCCCAGGGCCGCGGCCACCTCTTCGGCCAGCATGGTCTTGCCGGTGCCCGGTTCGCCCTTGATGAGGAGCGGACGCTGCAGGCGGATGGCGGCGTTGACGGCCAGCATCAGATCGGGGGTGGTGACGTAATTGTCGGAGCCTTCGAAGCGCATCGGGGAGTCCTTGTTGAGGTTTTGTCCTGATTATAGCGAGGCAGATTGACGCGCACGGAAGTGGCGTGCTGCCGCGCACACCGTATTGGCGTGGATTTCCACGGTGTCGTCGATCTTGCGGGCGTAGCCGCCGGCCATGGCGATGGCAATGGGCAGGCCGCGCTGGCGGACCTTGTCGAAGACCAGCTGGTCCCGTTCGGCAAGACCGGCCTTGGTGAGTTTGAGCCGACCCAGGCGGTCGTCCTCGTAGGGGTCGGCACCCGCCAGGTAGATCACCAGGTCGGGCTTGCCCCGGGCAAACACCGGGCCGAGGGCGGCCTGCAGGGCGGTGAGGTAAGTGTCGTCGGTGGTGCCGTCGGGCAGTTCCACGTCCAGGTCGCTGCTCTCCTTGTCGAAGGGGTAGTTGCGGGCGCCGTGGATGCTGAAGGTGAAGCACTCCGGCCGGTTGGCCAGGATGGCGGCAGTGCCGTTGCCCTGGTGCACGTCGCAGTCGATGATCGCCACCCGCTCGACCCGGCCCTCGGCGCGCATGGCCAGGGCGGCGATGGCGGCGTCGTTGAAGACACAGAAGCCTTCACCCCGGTCGCGGAAGGCGTGGTGGGTGCCGCCGGCAAGGTTGGCAGCACAGCCGTCCTCCAGCGCCGCCCTGCAGGCCGCCAGGGTGGCACCGGCGGAGCGGCGGGAGCGCTCCACCATGGCCTCCGACCAGGGAAAGCCGATGCGCCGGACATCGTTCCTGTCGAGGGTGCCGCGGACAACCCGCCGCACGTAGCCGGCATCGTGGGCGCGGAGCAGTTCCGTATCGCTGGCGGCGTCGGGAACGTGGAAATCGTCAGTGCCGAAAAGCCCCGATTCCATCAGACGCTCCCGCAGGCGGGCGTATTTTTCCATCGGAAAGCGATGCCCCTCGGGAAGGGGCAGGACGAAGTGGTCGGCGTAGAAAAGTTTCATTCGGTTGAGCCTGCTTCTTGCGGTGGAGCGGGTGCGTTCCCCGCTGCTATCATTTCCCTTCACGGCCGTCGGGGCCGCCTATCGGGACGCATCATGCACCTTCTGGAAAAACTGCGGGCCGATCACGCCGAGATCACCGCCATCCGCCGGGACATCCACGCCCATCCGGAACTGGCCTTTGAAGAGCATCGCACCGCCGCCCTCGTGGCCGAGCGCCTGCGTGCCCTGGGTATCGAAACCCACACCGGCGTGGGCCAGACAGGCGTTGTGGGCGTGCTCAGGGCTGGCAGCAGTGGCCGCAGCATCGGCCTGCGGGCCGACATGGATGCGCTGCCCATCCAGGAGAAGAACGACTTCAACCACCACTCCCGCCACCCCGGGCGGATGCACGCCTGCGGCCACGACGGCCACACGGCCATGCTGCTGGGGGCGGCGGCGCATCTGGCCAAGAACCCGGATTTCGACGGCACCGTGGTGTTTTTGTTCCAGCCCGCTGAAGAAGGAGAGGGCGGTGCGCCGGCGATGATTGCCGACGGGCTCTTTGAGCGTTTTCCCATGGAGGCGGTGTTCGGCCTGCACAACTGGCCCGGCCTGCCCCTCGGCGAGATCGCCGTGCATCGCGGCCCGGTGATGGCCTGCGCCGACCGTTTCGACATCGAGATCAAGGGCCATGGTGCCCATGCCGCCATGCCCCACCAGGGTATCGACCCGGTGCTGGCAGGTGCCGCTCTGGTCCAGGCCCTCCAATCGGTGGTCAGCCGCAACCGCGACCCCCAGGACGCCGCCGTGCTGTCGGTCACCCAGTTCCATGCCGGGGACGCCTACAACGTGATCCCCGACATCGCCCGCATCAGCGGCACGGTACGGGCCTTCCGGCCGGAGGTCGAGGCCATGGTCGAGGACACCATGCAGCGTGTTTGCGCTGGTGTGGGTGCGGCCTTTGGCGCCAACGTCAAATTCGACTATCGGCGCGGCTACCCCCCGACCATCAACACCGTGCCCGAGGCCGAATTCTGCGCCCGGGTGGCCGCCGACGTGTGTGGCGAGGGCAAGGTGAGCATCGATCCGAAGCCCAGCATGGGCGCCGAGGATTTTGCCTACTTTCTGCAGGAGAAGCCCGGCTGCTACATCTGGCTGGGCAACGGGCCAGGGGAGGGGGGCTGCACCCTGCATAATCCCCATTACGACTTCAACGACTCGGCGATTCCCTTCGGCGTGGCCTACTGGGTTCGGCTGGTGCAAGGCTGGCTTGCGCGTGCAGCCTGAGCCCGCGGCAGGAGATTCCGGCGTCGGCCGGAATCTTTTTGCGGTGGCGCTGCCTGAGACCCCATGAAGCGATTCCTGCCTGCCCTTTCCCAGTCCTTCCGCATGCTGCGCCGCGACCTGCGGGCCGGCGAACTCGGCCTGCTGCTGGTCGCCCTGGTGATTGCCGTCGCCAGCCTGACCAGTGTCGGCTTCTTCACCGACCGGGTCGCGCAGGCCCTCGGGCGTGAGGCCAATCAACTTCTGGGTGGCGACCTGGTGCTTGTGTCCGACCATGCCCTTGACCCGGCCTACCGGGCCGAAGCCAGCCGGCTCGGCCTGAGGTCGGTGGCGTCCAGCACCTTCACCAGCATGGCGAGCACCGCCGAAGGTGCGCAGCTGGCCGGCGTGAAGGTGGTGGAGGACGGCCATCCCCTGCGCGGCACGATCCGCATCGCCCCCGGGCTCAACCAGCCCGATGCCCCGGCGACGGGCATTCCGGCCCCCGGCGAGCTGTGGCTGGACGAGCGTCTGGCCAGCGCCCTGGGGGCGCGTCCTGGCGACATGGTGGGGCTGGGTGCCTCGCGTCTGCGCATGGCCGCGGTGCTGTCCTTCGAGTCCGACCGGGGCGCCAACTTCTTCAGTCTGCTGCCGCGGCTGGTGATCAATGCTGCCGATCTACCGGCCACCGCACTCATCCAGCCGGGTAGCCGCGCCTTCCATCGCCTGCACCTGGCCGGTGAAACCCGGGACGTGGCCACCTTTGAAGCCTGGGCCAAGGCCCGCCTGAAGCGGGGCGAGACCCTGGAGACGGTGGACAACGCCCGCCCCGAAGTGCGCTCCATCCTTGATCGTACCGAGCGCTTCCTGCGTTTTGCGGCGATGCTGGCCGTGGTGCTGGCGGCGGTGGCGGTGGGACTGGCCACCCGGCGCTTCGTGGAGCGTCACCTGGATGGATGCGCCGTGATGCGCTGCATGGGCGCCGGGCAAGCGCAGCTCATGGCGATGTTCATCGGCGAGTTTGCCCTGCTTGGCCTCGCGGCGGGCGTGGCGGGGTGCGTGCTGGGTTTCGGCGTGCAGTTCGTGCTCAACAGCCTGCTGGGTGAGCTGGTGGGTTTCCCGCTGCCCCCGCCGGGTTTCTGGCCGGTGCTGCATGGGCTTGCCGTATCCATGCTCCTGTTGCTTGGCTTTGCCCTGCCACCGTTGATCCGTCTCGGCCGGGTGCCCACCCTGAGGGTGCTGCGCCGGGAATGGGATGGCGTAGCCGCCCGGGAAGGTCTGGCCTGGACCATCGGCGCGCTGTTGCTGGCCGGCCTGCTGGTGGGGATTGCCCGGGATTGGCTGCTTGGGGCCTGGGTGGTGGGCGGTTTTGCCCTGGCCTTTGCCGTTTATGCCGCCGTGGGTGGGTTGGTGCTGGCGGCCCTTGGTCGGGTGCGTGGCGTGGCCAGCAGTGGCTGGCGCTACGGCATCGCCTCCCTGCGCCGCCGGCCGGTGGCCAGCTTGGTGCAGGTGCTGGCCCTGGGCATGGGTCTGACGGCCCTGTTGCTGCTGACCCTGGTGCGGGGCGATCTGCTGACCAACTGGCAACAAGCCACCCCCGCCGATGCACCCAACCGCTTCGTCATCAACATCCAGCCCGATCAGGTGGAGGGTGTGCGTCAGTTCTTCAAGGATTCGGGACGCCGGGAGCCGGCACTGCAGCCCATGATCCGTGGTCGCCTGGTGGCCGTGAATGGCCGCCCGGTGGGGCCGGATGATTACACCGAGGATCGCGCCCGGCGCCTGGTGGACCGGGACTTCAATCTCTCCTTCGACGCCCGCCTGCCCGATGGCAACAGTGTCGCTGCCGGGCGCTGGCATGGGTCCGACACCACGCCCCAGTTCTCGGTGGAGCAGGGCCTGGCCCAGACCCTCGGGCTGGTCATGGGCGACATGCTGACCTTCGAGATTGCCGGCACCCGTAGCGAGGCGCGCATCACCAGCCTGCGCAAGCTCGACTGGGACTCCATGCGGGTGAACTTCTTCGTCATCGCCGGCAAGGGCATGCTCGAATCCTTCCCCGCGAGCTACATCACGAGCTTCTACCTCCCCCCGTCGGATCTGGAATTTGCCAATCGGATCGTCGCCGCCTTCCCCAATTTCACGGTCATCGACGTGGCGGCGGTGGTCAGCCAGGTGCGCGGCATGGTCGATAAGCTCATCGCCGCGGTGCAGTTCGTCTTCGGCTTCGCGGTGGTGGCGGGGGTGGTCGTGCTCTTCGGGGCGCTGCAGGCGACCCACGACGAGCGTGAAAGGGAACTCGCCATCCTGCGTACCCTTGGCGCACGCAATGCCCAGCTAAGGTCGGCCCTGCTGGCCGAGTTTGCGGTGCTTGGCCTCGTCGCCGGTGTGCTGGCCGGGGCAGGGGCCACCGGCATCGGCTGGGCCCTGGGGCATTTCGTGTTCAAACTGCCCTACGTGCCCAGTGTGCTGCCGCTGGGTGTCGGCGCGCTGGCCGGCGTGCTGGTGGTGACCCTGGCGGGCTGGGTGGGTACGCGCCATCTGCTGGCCCAGCCGCCCCTGGTCAGCCTGCGGGCGCTGAACTAATTTACAGGTGAGGGCGGTATACTGCGGCAATGAATCCCGAGTCCGCCCCTGTTCTGTCCGCCCTTATCCCCTGGCTGTTTGCCGTCCTTGCCCTGGTCTTCGCCGGCCTGGTCTACCTGATCCTCAGGCTGCGCCGGCTGGAGCACGGGCGCGAGACGCTCGCCGATGAGCTCGGCGCCCGCCTCGAGAGCCTCTTCGGGCACCAGCAACTGCTTTTCGTGCGCGAGCTGCAGGCTGCCTCGACCACGGCCAGCGATCGGGTGATGGACATGGTGGCGGGCGAGACCGATCGCCTGCGCGAGCGTATCGAGGGTGGTGAGCTGGCCTCCCGGCACGCCCTCCAGCAGCTCCACCTGGCCTTCGTCGGGCAACTCGGCAAGCACCAGGAGGGCACCGCCCTGCGTCTGGCCGAGCTGGCCGGCGCCATCGCCGCCGGGCAGGAAAAGCTGCGCAGCGAGATGATGGCCGAAACGCTCAAAACCCTCTCCGAGCACGCCCGTGCCGACCGGGAGCTGCTGCAGAGTGGCCTCAAGGGCGCGTCCGAGCAGCTCACCCACAGCATCGAGGCCATGAACCGCACCGTCGGCGAGCGGCTCGAGGCCATCACCGGGCATGTGAATCAGCGGCTCGACGAAGGCTTCCGCAAGACCAACGAGACCTTCACCAGCGTGATGGCTCGCCTGGCCACCATCGACGAGGCCCAGAAGAAGATCGGTGATCTGACCTCCAACGTGGTCAGCCTGCAGGAGCTGCTCGGCGACAAGCGCGCCCGGGGTGCCTTTGGCGAGGTTCAGCTTGAAGCCCTGGTGCGCAATGCCCTGCCGCCGGAGGCCTTCGACTTCCAGTATTCCCTGCCCAACGGCACCCGCGCCGACTGTGTGCTGCGCCTGCCCGAGCCCACCGGCATGGTGGTGGTCGACTCCAAGTTTCCGCTGGAGAACTACCACCGCATGTTCGAGGGCGAGGTGGGCGATCTGGAGCGCCGCGCCGCCCAGACGGCCTTTCGCAATGACGTGAAGAAGCACGTGGATGCCATTGCCGGCAAGTACATCCTCCCGGAAGTGACCTCCGACGGCGCGGTGATGTTCATTCCGGCCGAGGCCGTTTTCGCCGAGATCCACGCCTACCACCCGGAAGTGGTGGCCTATGCCATGACGCGCCGGGTGTGGATCGTGTCGCCCACCACCCTGATGGCGGTGCTCAACACGGCCCGGGCGGTGCTCAAGGATGTGGAGACACGCAAGCAGATCCATGTCATTAAGGATGCCCTCGGCAAGCTGGCCAAGGATTTCAACCGTTTCGACGAACGCATGCAGAAGCTCGCCACCCATATCCGCCAGGCCGGCGAGGACGTGGCCGAAGTGCAGACCTCGTCGCGCAAGATCAGCGCCCATTTCCAGCGTATCGAGGCCGCGCAGCTGGACGAGTTGCCGGTGGCGCTGCCCGGAGCAGGAGAGGCTCGATGAAAGTAGCGGTCATCCCCGTCTGGCTCGCGTGCATGGCGTCCGGCTTGAGTGCGTCGGCCCTTGCCGGTGCCGCACCGCGCATTGATTGCCATGTCACCTATGGCGGCGAGACCCGGGTTCATAGTGCAACGCACGTGGACAGCCCTTACGGCGTTGAGGCCGTGGCCGTGGGAAGCTACTTTCTTTTCAAGCTGGTGTTTCAGGCCCGGCCGGCGGATATCGCAGGTGTCAGAATCTACACCTACGCGGACCGGGAGCATGGCCCGGTGCCCATCCACCAGGCCAGTTATGCCCTGCCCAGGCCGGGCCTCCGGGGCGAACATGGTTTCACCGGACTGCAGCGGGTCTATGAGCCGGTGCGTGACAGCGAGCTCGAGTTCTGGTGCGAGCAGCGCGCAGAGGTGCGGCGATGAAGGCCATCAAGACGCTACTTGCGGCGCTGCTGACCGCCACGGCGACGCTCGCGTCGGCGGCCGATCTGGAACTGCTCTTTGCCGGCGACATCATGCTCGACGATGGGCCGGGCAGGGCGCTGGCTGCAGGACGCGACCCCCTGGCCGCGTTCGCACCCATCCTCGACCGGGCCGACTACCGCATCGGCAATCTGGAGTGCCCGGTGGCCACCACGGGTGCGCCCCTGGCCAACAAGATCTACAGCTTCCGGGCCCATCCCCGGGTGTTGGCCACGCTCAAGGGGCGTTTTGATGCCCTGGCCCTTTCCAACAATCACTCGGGCGACTACGGGCAGGCGGGGTTCATCGAGACCATGGGCCATCTGCAGGCAGCCGGTATCCGCCATTTCGGTGGCGGACGCAACCTGGCGGAGGCCCACGCACCCCTGTGGGTTGAGCAAAAAGGCCTGCGGGTCGCGGTGCTGGGCTACAACGAGTTCAAGCCCCGCTCCTTCGAAGCCGGGGCCAGTCGGCCAGGCATTGCCTGGAGCGAGGACAGCCAGGTACTGTCCGACATCCGTGCCGCCCGCAAGGCCGGCGCCGATCTGGTGATCCCCTTCATGCACTGGGGCTGGGAGCGGGAGCCCGCGCCCTCGGCGCGGCAACGCCAGCTGGCCCGGCGCATGATCGATGCAGGGGCCGCAGCCGTGGTGGGCGGCCACCCCCACGTGACCCAGGGGACCGAGATCTACAAGGGGCGGCCGATCATCTACAGCCTGGGCAACTTCGTCTTCGACGGCTTCGAGCTACCCGCCGCCCGGGTGGGCTGGCTACTGAGCCTGCGTCTGGACCGGCATGGGGTGGTGGCCTGGCATACGGTGGAGGCCCGCATGGACGAAGAGGGCCTGCCATCACCGGCCGAACGGGCCGCAACGCCATGCGGCAAGCGCGGTGACATCCGGCCACGCCTGTGTCGCATGGGTGTCTCTGTCGAGGCCCCCTCGGCTCAGATCAGCCCGTCGAACAACTGAACCTCCACGGTATCACCCGGGGCCACGTCGCCCCGGTTCTCATCCAGCACGATGAAGCAGTTGGCCTCCGACATGGAGCGCAGGATGCCCGATCCCTGGGCGGACGCGGAGCGCACCTTCCAGATCCCGTCTTCGGCAAAGATGCGCCCACGCAAATATTCCCGACGGCCGGAGAGCTTGCGAATGGAGGTCGTGCAGGCGACCGGCACCAGAGGCCGCTCAGGTAGCGGGTCAAGGCCGGCGATCTTGAGCAGCGCGTCCATCACGAATTGGTAGTACGTCACCATGACCGCCACCGGATTACCGGGCAAGCCGAACATCCAGGTGTTGCCGATACGGCCGAAGGCCATGGGGCGGCCGGGCTTGATGTCGATCTTCCAGAAACTCACCTCCCCGAGCCGCCCCATCAGCTCGCGGATGAAGTCCGCCTCACCCACCGAGACCCCGCCGGTGGTCAGAACCACATCCGAAGCTGAGGCGGCCTCGCGGAAGGCCGCCTCAAGGGCCTCGGGCCGGTCCGGAATCACTCCCATGTCCAGCAGGTCACAGCCCAGCCGGGTCAGGGCGCCATGGAGGGTATAGCGATTGGAATCGTAGACTTCGCCGGGTGCCAGGGGGCGGCCGATGCTGGCAAGTTCGTCCCCGGTGGAAAAGAACGCCACTCGCAGACGCCGCACGACGCTGACCTCGGCAATGCCGAGGGATGCCACGAGGCCGAGTTCGGCGGGGCCCATGCGCTTGCCGCGGGGAAGGGCGACAGCGCCCGCAGCCAGATCCTCGCCAGCGCGACGGACATTCTGGCCGCGGCGGACTCCGCCGGGGACGATCACCTGATCACCCTCCGGGCGAGCGACCTCCTGCACCACGATGGTATCGGCACCCATCGGCATGACGCCGCCGGTCATGATGCGTACGGCCTGCCCCTTGCCAACAATGCCCGAGAAGCCCCGACCCGCGAAGGCCGTGCCCACGACCTGCAGCTTCGATTCGGTATCGGCCGACAGATCTTCGGCACGCACGGCATAGCCATCCATGGCTGAATTGTCGTGGGCCGGAACATTGCAAGGCGCAATCACATCCTCGCTGAGGATGCGCCCCAAGGCGCTGCGGATGGCAACCCTCTCCCAGCCCGATACGGGCGACAAGGCGTCCAGGATGATGCGGCGGGCGTCGTCCACCGAGAGGGACTTGCGGGCGCCGGATGCGCTGCAGCCATTGTCCAAATTCATGTCGCGACTCCGGGTCAAGGGCAAAACCGATTAATAACATACTCGGCCGGATGCAGGCAGCACGGCCTTTTGTGCCGCACTGCGCATTGACAAGCCGACTCCGCTGGGTATGCTGAATTGTCGGCCCGGAACTGCGAGAAAACGTAGTCGTGCCGTGCGGGAGAGACGCTCTGGCAGGATGCAAAGGCCGCCGTTATTCGGCGAGCCATCGATACACAAAGTTATCGCACCTGCCGATTTACCACTCATAAGGAGGAGTTGTTCAATGTGGAAATCCCTGCACATTGACCCCAAGAAGTGTACCGGCTGCCTGCAGTGTGAAATGGCATGCTCGGTCGAACACACCGGGGTCATCAATCCGTCAAAGTCGCGCATCAAGGTTTTCAGTTTTGAAACCGAGGGGCGCAAGGTTCCCTATACCTGCACCCAGTGCACCGAGGCCTGGTGCCTCAACGCCTGCCCGGTGGACGCAATCCGCATCGATGCGGCGACGGGGGCCAAACAGGTCTTCGACGACGTCTGTGTCGGCTGCAAGGTGTGCACCATCGCCTGTCCGTTCGGAACGGTGAATTACAACCAGGATACCGGCAAGGTCCAGAAATGTGATTTGTGCGGAGGCGACCCCGCTTGCGCCACGGCCTGCCCCACTGGCGCGATCACCTACGTGGATGCGGACTGGACCGGCCTGGACCGCATGCGGGCCTGGGCTGCCAAGGCCAATACGGCCGTTTCGGACTAGGAGGCAGACCATGGGCTGGAACAGAAAAGTACTGCGGGTCAATCTCACCGAAGGCACCTGCAAGGAAGAGCCGCTGAACATGCAGTGGGCCGACGAATACCTCGGCTCCCGCGGTCTCGCCACCAAGTATCTGGTGTCGGAGATCGACCCCAAGGTCGATCCCCTTTCGCCGGAGAACAAGATGATCATGTCCACCGGGCCGCTCACCGGCACGATGGCATCCACCGGCGGCCGCTACACCGTGGTCACCAAGGGGCCGCTCACGGGCGCCATCGCCTGCTCCAACTCGGGCGGCTTCTTTGGCGCCGAGATGAAGTTTGCCGGCTGGGACATGATCATCTTCGAGGGCCGATCGCCCAGACCGGTGTATCTCTATGTCGAAAACGACAAGGCCGAACTCAAGGACGCCTCCGACCTGTGGGGCAAGAGCTGCTGGGAGACCGAGGAGAGCATCAAGCACCGCCACCAGGATCCGCTGATCCGGGTTTCGTCCATCGGCCTGGCCGGCGAGAACCAGGTGCTCTTTGCCTGCATCGTCAATGACCTGCACCGGGCCGCCGGGCGTTCCGGCGTTGGCGCCGTGATGGGCTCGAAGAACCTCAAGGCCGTGGCCCTCCGCGGAACAAAGGGCATGTCCGGCATCAAGGACATGAAGGCCTTCATGAAAATCACCGCCGAGAAGAAGAAGGTTCTGGCAGACAACGCGGTCACCGGCCAGGGGCTGCCCAAGTATGGCACCCAGGTGCTGATGAACGTGATCAACGAGATGGGCGCGCTGCCTACCCGTAACCACCAGAACGTACAGTTCGAGGAGGCCGGCAAGATCTCGGCGGAGGCCATGCACGAGAAGCGCCCCACCGACGGCAAGACCCATCTGGTGACCAATGCGGCGTGCTTCGGCTGCACCATTGCCTGCGGCCGGATCTCCGAGATCGACAAGGGCCACTTCACGGTGGTGAACAAGCCCGAATACTGGGGCGCCTCCGGTGGCCTCGAGTATGAAGCAGCCTGGGCCCTTGGCGCGGCCAATGGCGTGGGTGACCTGGAAGCCCTCCAATACGCCAACCTCCTGTGCAACGAGCAAGGCATGGATCCGATCTCCTTCGGCGCCACCATCGGTGCCGTCATGGAGCTTTACGAAAAGGGCGTGCTGACGAAGGAGCAGATCGGCATTGCAGCGCCCTTCGGCTCTGCTGAAGCGCTGGCCACCTTGTCGGAACTCACCGCCAGGGGAGAGGGTTTCGGCAAGGAGATCGGCCAGGGGTCGAAGCGTCTGTGCACCAAGTACGGATACCCGGAGCTGTCCATGACCGTCAAGGGCCAGGAGTTCCCGGCCTATGACGCCCGCGGTATCCAGGGTATGGGCCTCACCTACGCCACTTCCAACCGCGGAGCGTGTCATCTGCGCTCCTACACGGTGGCCTCCGAAGTGCTCGGCATTCCGGTCAAGACCGATCCGCTGGTTACCGAGGGCAAGCCGGAGCTGGTCAAGGCTTTCCAGGATGCCACCGCGGTCTTCGATGCCGCCGGGATCTGTGTCTTTACCTCCTTCGCCTGGACAGTGGCCGACGTGCAGCCCCAGATCGAAGCCGCCTGCGAGGGCGACTGGTCGATGGAAAAGCTCAACGCCATGGGCGAGCGCATCTGGAACATGGAGCGTCTCTTCAACAACGCGGCGGGCCTCACCCGCAAGGATGACGACCTGCCGCCGCGCCTCAAGACCGAAGCAGCCCAGACCGGACCCGCCAAGGGGCTCGTCAGCGGCATCGACAAGATGCTGCCCGAGTACTACACCCTCCGGGGCTGGACCCAGGAAGGGGTGCCGACCCCCGAGACCCTGGAACGCCTGGGGCTCTGAGCGCCGATCCGGAAGTGCCGATATTCCCCGCCAAGGGCTGCCGGCGCTTCAGGCCATCTGTTGAACACGTGTCGACACCGCCATAGGGCAGGCGTCGGCACGTGCCTGACGTTGAGGATTTATCCATGAAACATCTGATCCTGGGCAATGGCCCGGCCGGCGTGGTGGCGGTCGAGGCCCTGCGCAAGGCCGCGCCCCGCGACGAGATTGTGATGGTCGGCAGCGAGAACGAACCTTCCTACTCGCGCATGGCCATTCCCTATCTACTGGAAGGCAACATCGACGAATCCGGCACCTGGCTGCGCAAGACGCCGGGTCACTTTGAAAAGCTGGGGGTACGCCTGCTGAACGGTCGGGCGGTGGCCGTGGACACCCCGGCGCGGCGCGTACTCTTTGCCGACGGCCATTTCGAGAGTTACGACCGCCTGCTGGTGGCCACGGGGTCGCATCCCGTCCGCCCTCCCATCCCCGGCGTGGATCTGCCGGAAGTGCAAACCTGCTGGACCCTGGAGGACGCCCGCGCCATCGCCAGGCATGCACGGCCCGGCGCCCGCGTGCTGCAACTCGGTGCCGGCTTCATCGGTTGCATCATCATGGAGGCGCTGGCCAAACGCGGCGTCGAACTGACCGTCGTCGAAATGGGCGACCGGATGGTGCCGCGCATGATGACGCCCAAGGCTGGCGGCATGATCAAGCGCTGGGTGGAGGAGCAGGGCATCCGCGTGGTCACGTCTGCCGGGGTGGAACGCATTGAGCGCAGCGAGGGGGGCGATTCGCCCCTTACCGTCAGTCTGTCCACCGGTGACAAATTGCCCTGCGACCTGGTCATCGTGGCAGCCGGGGTGGCACCCAACGCGGCCTTCCTGGATGCGACGCCGGTGCATGTGGCCAAGGGTGTGCTGGTGGATGCCCGAATGGAAACCAGCGTACCGGGCATATTTGCCGCTGGCGACGTGGCCGAGGCGCCGGATCTGTTTACCGGTGCGCACCTTGTGTCGGCCATCCAGCCCAATGCGGCCGATCAAGCCCGCGTCGCCGCAATCAACATGGCTGGAGGCAACGCACGCATGCCGGGGGTGCTGGCCATCAACGTACTCGACACCCTGGGGCTGATCTCCACCTCCTTCGGCCAGTGGTGGGGCGAGCCCGGTGAGGACGGGGTGGAGCAGGTGGACGAAGCGGCCTATCGATACCTGAGCCTGCAGTTCAAGGGTGATGTGCTGATCGGTGCCACCTCCATCGGCATGACCCAGCATGTGGGGGCCTTGCGCGGTCTGATCCAAGGCAAACTTGCCCTGGGCCCCTGGAAGAATGTGCTGCTCGAAGCGCCCCAGCGTTTCTTCGAGGCCTATCTGGCTGCAACCCAGCCCGACTCCACGGCCCGTCGTCATCCGGTGGCAGCCTTCGCATGAGAGTGGTGTTCAAGCTCTTCGCGTCGCTCTCCGACCTCCTGCCGGCGGAGCGACGCGGCAACCTGGTGGATATCGAAGTGATGCCCGGCACCACCGTGGGCGATCTGATCACCCGCTACCGGGTGCCCGAGAAGAGCGCCCACCTGGTGTTGGTCAATGGCCATTACATCGCACCGGCCGCCCGTAACACCCATGTGCTGAAGGAAGGTGACGAACTCGCCATCTGGCCGCCCATTGCCGGGGGCTGAACTTGGGAATGCGGGAAGATGTGTGTGCACCGGGAGGGATCCTGCGCGAAATCGGAGCGACCGCAGCGGAGTTCGAGCGCGGCCTGCGTCTTGCCGTGGGCACGGCGTTGAGCATGCCGCGGTCTGGCTTGCTGCGTGTCGATGATCCCGGCACGGTGCTGGAGGTAACGCTGACCGAGATGCCAGACAGGCGGATCGGCCTGTTCCGCATCCCGGTGCTGCAGGCACAACTGTGTTTCCTCTCGGGCAGTCGGGCGGCGCGCCAAGCGCTGCTTGCACGGATCGATCTGGCCATGCAGCGAGGGGGTGGCTGATGGTCCGTCATTCCTTTTTGCGATGAACGGATTCACTCTTGCCTTTTCCGAAGCCCTTGCCTTACTGATCGGCTTTGATCATCGGGTGGCGGAAATCGTCCTTCTGTCCCTGCAGGTGAGCGGGCTTGCGGTGTGCCTGGGTACCCTGGTGGGGCTGCCCCTGGGCGCTTGCCTGGGGGTGGGACGCTTTCCCGGCCGCCAGGTGCTGGTGGTGATCCTCAATGGCTGCATGGGCTTGCCGTCGGTGGTGGTGGGTGTGGTGGTCTACCTTGCCCTGTCCCGCTCCGGCCCGCTGGGCGAATTGGGCCTGCTGTATTCTCCCAGTGCCATGGTGATCGCCCAGACCCTGCTGGTGGTGCCGCTGATGGCCGCCATCGCCCGCCAGACGGTAGAGGACGCCTGGCGCGAGTACGAGGAAGAACTCACCGCCATGCGCTTCAGATGGTTCGACAGCGTGCGGGTGCTGCTGCACGACTGCCGTCACTCCCTGATGGTGGCCGTGCTGGCCGGCCTCGGGCGGGCCATGTCGGAAGTGGGGGCGGTGATGATCGTGGGTGGCAACATCGACCGATCCACCCGCACCATGACCACCGCCATCGCCCTCGAGACCAGCAAGGGCGACTTGCCCCTGGCCGTGGCCCTGGGCCTGGTGCTGCTGGCCGTCATCCTCCTTCTCAACGGGTTGGCCTACGGGCTGCGTTTGTGGGCCATGCGCCGTTACGCCTGAGTATGCATACCCCCGCCGACGTGCCCATGTTTCCCCTGCGCATCCATGATCTTCACTGGCATGCCGGTGGCAGGGCGGTGCTCGACGGCTTCAGCCTGGAGCTGGGCGGGGAGGGCATCACCATCCTCCTTGGCCCCAATGGCGCTGGCAAGAGCGTCTTCCTGCGCAGTGTGTGCGGCCTGCTTCAGCCCGATGCGGGGCACTTCGACTGGGGTGGGGGGCCGCGCCCGGCGTTCGGTGTGACCATGGTCTTCCAGCAGCCGAAGATGCTGCGCGACTCGGTGCAGGCCAACGTGGAGCTGGCCCTGCGCCCCCTGCGCGTGGCCGCCGGCGAGCGGCGGGCGCGGGCGCAAGCAGTGCTGGAGCGGGTGGGACTGGCCCATCGTGCGGGCGACAGCGCCCGCGGCCTCTCCGGTGGCGAGCGTCAGCGCCTGGCCCTGGCCCGGGCGTGGATCACCCGACCACGCCTGCTTCTCCTCGATGAACCCACCGCCAGTCTTGATCCCTCGTCGGTGGACGCCATTGAACGCATCGTGCGCGAGATCCGTACCGAGGGTACGCGCATCCTCATGACCACCCACAACCTCGGTCAGGCCATGCGCCTGGCCGACGACGTAGTCTTCATCGACGCCGGCCGGGTGTGCGAGCACGCACCCGTGCAGCGTTTCTTTGCCCGCCCGGCCTCGACCGCAGCGCGGCTTTATATCCAGGGAGAACTACCATGGCGCATGGCCTTCTGACATTCCTCAAATCCGCAGCCCTCAGCCTGGCGGCCCTGGCCTCGGCCGCCCACGCTGGCGAAACCATCGTCCTGGCCTCCACCACCTCCACCGAGCAGTCGGGCCTGTTCAACTTCATCCTGCCCATCTTCGAGAAGCACAGCGGCATCGCCGTAAAGGTGGTGGCCCTGGGCACCGGTCAGGCCCTGGATGTGGGCCGCCGCGGTGACGCCGACGTGCTGCTGGTGCATGACCGGGCCGCCGAGGACAAGTTTGTCGCCGAAGGCTACGGTGTCGGCCGCCGGGACGTGATGTACAACGACTTCGTGCTGGTGGGGCCGGCGGCGGACACGGCCGGCGTCAAGGCGTCAAAGGACGCCGTGGACGCCTTTGGCCGTATCGCGAAGAAGGGCAGCCCCTGGGTATCCCGCGGTGACCGCAGCGGCACCCATGCCGCCGAGCTGCGCTTCTGGAGCACGGCAGGCGTCGAACCGAAGGGCCAGGGCTGGTACAAGGAGGCCGGCGCCGGCATGGGCCCGACCCTCAACATGGCCGCCGGCATGGGCGCCTACACCCTCGCCGACCGGGGCACCTGGGCCAGCTTCAAGAACCGCCAGGATCTGGCCATCCTCTACGCCGGCGACCCCAAGCTCTACAACCCCTACGGCGTGATCCTGGTCAACCCGGCCCGGCACCCCCACGTGAAGAAGGCGGCCGGCGAGAAGTTCATCGACTGGATCACCTCGGCCGAAGGGCGTCGCGCCATTTCCGCCTACAAGATCGGCAACGAGCAGTTGTTCTATCCGATGCGCTGAGAGGCGCCTTACGCGCCCCGCGGCTGGGTCAGGATCGCCCGGTCGCCTTCCAGGGCTTCGACCTGGGCCAGGGTGGAGACGGGCACGCCCAGCGCCTCAATGTGCTCTCGGCCTTCCTTGAAACGTTTCTCCACCACGAAGCCGGCCCCCAGCACTTCGGCACCGGCTTCCCGGGCCATGTCGATCAGGGCGGTGGCGGTGCGGCCATTGGCCAGGAAGTCGTCGACGATGACGATGCGCTGGCCCGCCTTGATGTAGCGGGTGGACAGCACCAGGCGGGTTTCACCGCCCTTGGTGGGCGACGGAATGATGCGGGAGATGGCGGGCGGCTCCACCTGGGGTGAGTATTTCTTGGCGTACACCAGGGGCACGTTGAGCGTCTTGGCGACGATCAGGGCCGGGGCGATGCCGCTGGCCTCGGCGGTGAGGATGATGTTCGGCTGAAAGAAGGACAGGCGTCGGGCCAGCTCGTGGGCCAGCTCGAAGATGAAGCCGGGCTCGATGCGGTGATTGAGGAAGTGGTCGATGCGCAGGATTTCGCCACGCTCGACGGTGGCTTCGGTTTCGATGCGGCGAACCAGGGGGGCGTAAGGGGCGGTGAGATCGAGGTGCGGGCTCATGGCGGTCAGGTGGGGGTGGAGCCGTATCGGCGGGGGCTTGCGGGTCGATTGTAGCGATTCGACATTCAGGTGCCCGTGGCGGTTTCCGCAAGTGCGCGCAGGCGGCTGCGGACGAGGGCAATGTGTTCGCGCAGGGTGTAGAGCTCGTTACTGAAGGCCAGGGGCAGCTTGCGGTGGGTGGCACGCTCCTCGATGCGGTCGAGGCGGGCAAGAAAGCCGGCCACCTGGGCAGCGCTCGGGGGCGTTGGACCCCGGTCGATCTCGGCCTCGAGGAACTTCAATTCTCCGTACCAGCGATACACCCGGGCGCGCATGCGCCAATTGTAGAGGGCCGGCAGTACCCGGGAGAGGGGAATCACCACTGCGATGAGGGGCAACAGCATGACGAACAGGCGGTCGATCAGCACCGCCAGCCAGAAGGGCAGGTAGCGTTGCAGGAAGGGCGGGCCGCTGTCGTAGAAACGCTGGGCCGAGGGGTGCAGGGGCAGGGCATGATCGAGGGGCCGGGGGAAGGCGTTGGCCCCCTGGAGCAGCCCCGGTGCGCCATGAATTTCCCGGGCATGCTTGAGCAGCAGGGTGACGATGGCCGGGTGAATGTCGGCTTTTGCCACCAGGTTGGCGGTGGCGGCCACGAGCTGGATGTCACGGGGGGGCTGATCGGTGCGGATGTCCACGGCGCCACGGGGCAGGGTGATTCTGCCAAGGTGGGGGAAGTGTCGTCCGTAGCCCTCGGCCTGGGCGAAGTTGAGCAGTTTGATGCCCTCGCTGTGGAGCAGGGCGTTCACCACCGGTGCCTGGGGGGCGCCCACCACGAAGAAGGCATCCACCTCGCCGCGCTTGAGGGCGTCAACGGCGTCGGCACCGCCGATCGGACGCAATTGCGGGTCGTTGGTGGCAAAGCCGTTGGCCGCCAGGAGCTGCAGGGCAAAGAGTTGTGCGCCGCTGCCGGGCAGCCCCACGGCAATGCGACGCCCGCGTAGCTGGGCAACCCGGTCCAGCTCCCCATTGCCCCGGTAGAAGACCCACACGGGTTCCAGGTACATGCTGCCCAGGGTGGCCAGATCCTCCGACTCCGGCTCGTTGGCGATGCCGCCCTGGATGAAGGCCAGGTCCACGCTGTCATCCGTCTTGAGCCGGCGCAGGTTTTCCACGGCGCCGGAGGATGGCCGGAGCTCCACCTCAATGCCGTCCTGGGCAAGCTTCTCCCGGTAGCGCTCGCCAAAATAGTGATAGGCCCCACCCGCGGCGCCGGTACTCATGACGATCTTCGTGGGGGCAGCGGGGCGTACAAACTGCCAGGCCAGGGCGAAGGCGGCGATGATCAGGATCAGGGCCGGCAGGGCAAAGATCAGCAGGTCGCGGCGATTCGGGGCGTCACTGGAAGTGCGGGTCAGGCGTCGCATGGCGCGGGGCTCTCCGGCGGGCAGGGGGCAATTGAGAGGCAGGCTGCGGATATTACCGCCCGGCATCGGGCTGCGGCGCAAAGTCCTTTGTTGCAGCGCGATGTTGCGTTACATTGCGCGCCCGGCCAGGCCTTGAATGAAAACGATTTTTCCCCCATGACGCGCCTCATCCTCGCTCCGATGGAAGGCCTTGCGGACGATGTTCTCCGCGAGGTGCTGACCCGCGTCGAGGCCTACGACCATGCGGTGACCGAGTTTGTGCGGGTTTCCGGCACGGTCCTGCCCCTGCGGGCCTTCACCCGGCTGTCACCCGAGCTGCGCAGCGGCAGCGCGACATCCAGCGGTACGCCGGTGCGGGTGCAATTGCTGGGGTCCGATCCCGCCTGCATGGCCGACAATGCGGCCCAACTGGTGCGCCTGACGCCGGCCGGGGTGGATCTGAACTTCGGCTGCCCGGCGCCCACGGTCAATCGCCACCGGGGCGGAGCGGCCCTCCTTGATGAGCCGGAACTGTTGCACGCCATCGCCAGCGCCGTGCGCAAGGCCGTGCCGCCGCATATCCCCTTTACGGCCAAGATGCGCCTGGGTGTCGCCGACACCGGCCGCGCCCTCGACTGCGGGCGGGCGCTGGCCGAGGGGGGCGTGGATGGGCTGGTGGTGCATGCCCGTACCAAGACCGACGGTTACCGCCCGCCGGCCCACTGGGAATGGGTGGGGCGCATCGCCGACGTGGTGGCCGTGCCGGTGGTGGCCAACGGGGAGGTCTGGAACGAGGATGATTGGCGGCGCTGCCGCGCGGTGAGCGGGGCGAGTGACGTGATGCTGGGTCGCGGTGCCGTGGCCGACCCTTTCCTGGCGCGACGCATCCGTGCCGGTGCTGTCGAGGCCCCGCGACGGGACGCCGAATGGGCCGAGCTGCAGCCCCTCATCGGCGAGTTCTGGCAACGTGTGCTGATCAAGGTGGAGGCCCGCCATGCGCCGGGCCGCCTGAAACAGTGGCTCAACCTGCTGCGACGTAACTTCATCGCGGCGGAGCAGCTCTACCTGGCGGTGCGGCCCGAGCGGGACGTTGAGCGGGTCAATCAGGTACTGGGCGCCCACGGCATACCGGTGCTCCGGGCGGCCGCGTAGAATCGCCGGATGTACGCCAACTCCAAGATACCCGAGAGCGCCCAGCCGGGTGTTCATGAACAGCTCGCGGCGCAGGTGGCCAAGCACGCCAGCAGCGCGTTCCGCAAACCCTGTCTCGACTACAACAAGGCCGCCTTCGAGGCCAGCCTGGCCGGATGGGATGGCCGCGCACCCCTCATCCTCGATGCCGGATGCGGTGTGGGCCACAGCACCATCCAGCTAGCCCGGGCGTTTCCCGACCACTGGGTGATCGGCGTGGATCAGTCGGAAGACCGCCTCAGCCGAAAGAAACCCTATCCCGATGCCCTGATGCCCCACAATATGGTTTTTGTGCGGGCCGATCTCGTGGACTACTGGCGTCTGATGGCCGAAGCCGGCATCCGCCTGGCCCGCCATTACATCCTGTATCCCAACCCCTGGCCCAAGATCGGCCACCTGGGCCGACGCTGGCATGCGCACCCCGTGTTCCCCTATGTTCCGCGACTGGGCGGGCGGCTGGAATGCCGCAGTAACTGGAACATTTACGTGGAAGAATTTGCCCTGGCCCTGGGCATGCTCACCGGCCATCGAGTGGAGACGAGCGCCTTTGAGGCGCCGTCGCCCCTCACTCCCTTTGAACGCAAGTACCGGGATTCCGGCCAGACCCTTTACCGGTGTGTGGTGGAGCTTGATCCCCGACCGACCCTGGAGGAAACCCATTCATGAACGCGCCCCAATACACGCCCCTTTCCGATGAGGAACTGGAGCAACTGGAAGAACTGCTGGTGTCCGACGATGTGCCCGCCGACTGCATGAACCTGGAAATGCTCGACGGCTACCTGGCGGCCATTGTCACCTCGCCGCTGCCCATTCCGGTCGAGAACTGGCTCCCTGCCGTATGGACTGCCGATGAGGGCGAGGTGGGTTTCGGCGCCGGTGCAACGCTGCAGAAGGCCATCGCGCTGGTGCTGCGCTATTACAACGAGCTGGTCTCCACCATCGGTGATGAGGAAGGTGACGAGGAGGGTGAGGCGGAAGGCTGGCAACCGTTCTGTTACGCCCAGGGGGGTGATGACGATCCGGCCATCGGGGAAGAATGGAGCACCGGCTTTGAGCAGGGCTTCGAGATGTGGCCCTCCGAGTGGCCTGACAAGGTGGGTGATACGACCATCGCCGAGGCGCTGCTCGAAACCATCCTCGGCCCCGAGGAAGAAGCGGCCGCGCCCGCCGATCTGGAGACGCAACTCGCGGCCCTTGAGGAGAAAGGCATCGCCGTCCAGCACCTGTATCAGGCCTGGCGTGCCCTGGGTTTGCCGGCTCCCGAGCTTCTCGTCGTGGGTGCGGCAAGCGCGGCAACGGGTGGGCCTGGGCGCAACGAGGCTTGCCCCTGCGGCAGCGGCAAGAAGTACAAGAAGTGCTGCGGGGCCAACTGAGCGGTGGCTGAGCCCTGCCTGAGTTGCGGCGCCTGCTGTGCCAGCTTCCGGGTGGATTTTCACGTCGCAGACCTGGAAACCACGCCCGGTGGCTGTGTGCCGGTGGCCCTGACGGTGCCCGTCACCGCCACCCTGGTGCGGATGCGCGGCACCGACGAGGGGCCGCCACGCTGCATTGCGCTGGCGGGGAAGGTCGGGCAGCAGGCGAGCTGCACAATTTACGAGAATCGCCCCGGCCCGTGCCGGGACTTCGCGCCCTTCGCCGCGCTGGGCATCGGCGATGAAGGCTGCGCCCGGGCACGCCGTCGCCACGGCCTGACACCGCTGGGCGAGTGACATAGTTCCGGCCGGCTTCCATTCGAGACAGTTAGTCACAAAAACTTGATGCCATTGTCAGTGCGAGGGGCTAGGCTGTACGTCCCCCAATCAACACAAGGAGCACTTCATGGGTTTGCTGAGTTTTGTGCGTGAAGCTGGCGAGAAGCTTTTCGGCCGCAAGGATGTGGAACAGGCCAAGGCCGACAATGCCCAGGACAAGCTCGCCGAGCTGAACCAGAAGGCCGCAGCGTCGATCACCACCTACATTGCTGCCCAGGGTTTCGATACCAGCGGCCTGACGGTGACCTTCGACGGCGCGAGCAGCACGGTGTCGGTGGGCGGTGTGGTGGCCGATCAGGCCACCCGCGAGAAGGTGCTCCTGTGCTGCGGCAACGTGGACGGCGTGGAGCACGTCAATGACAGCCTCACCGTCACCAATCCCGAGCCCGAGGCTCAGTTTCATACCGTTGCCCGGGGCGACACCCTGTCGGCGATTGCCAAGACCTACTATGGCAACGCCAATGCCTACATGAAGATCTTCGAGGCCAACAAGCCCATGCTGGGCCATCCGGACAAGATCTACCCGGGCCAGAAACTTCGCATTCCCGCCTGACGCGGTGTAGGCGCTTTCCGGATTGGCGGATCGTGTCGGCTCTGACACAATCCGCCCTTCCTGCAGTATTACTGCATCATTCCGGAGCCTGCCGCCATGACCATCCGCTTCCCCGTCGAAGGTGATTTCATTCAGCTCGATCAGCTCCTCAAGGCGGTTGGCCTGTGCGGATCGGGGGGTGAAGCCAAGCAGCGCGTGGCCGATGGCGATGTGCAAGTGGATGGTGAGATCGAGAACCGCAAGCGGGCCAAACTGCGCCCGGGCCAGCGGGTCGATTTTGCCGGGGAAACCATCGAGCTCGTGACCGAAGGCTGACCCGGCTTCCTGGCCGCTCAGCGCTTCAGGCCTTCCGCCTCCATGGCGGCCTGAACGCTGGGCCGCGCACCGACGCGCTCCAGATAGGCGCCCAGGCTCGGCCACGGCGAGAGGTCCACGTCAACAAGACGAGTCCACGTCAATACCGTAAACAGATAGGCATCAGCCACGGTGAAAGCCTCACCCGTCAGGTAGGGCCTGCCTTCCAGCACCTGGGCTGCGATGGGCAGACGGCGGGCAAGGTTGGCCCGCGCGGCTTCCTTGGCGTCGTCCGTTGCGGCGGGGTTGAACAGGGGGCTGAAGTTCTTGTGCAGCTCCGTACCGATGAAGGTCAGCCATTCCTGCACGCGCGCCCGTTCCAGGGTGCCACAGGGCGGGGCGAGACGCCGATCCGGCACCTGGTCGGCCAGATACTGGACGATGGCCGGGCCTTCCGTCAGCAGTTCTCCATTGTCCAGTTCGAGGGCGGGGACATAGCCCTTCGGGTTGATGGTTGTGTAGTCCACCCCAGATGCGGTCTGGCGGTTGCGCAGGTTCACCTTTTCGAGGGTGAAGTCGAAGCCGGCTTCCCGCAGCACGATATGCGGGGAAAGGGAGCATGCGCCGGGCGAGAAATAGAGTTTCATCGTTTTTCTTCCTCCTGATGGGTCACTTTGGGTGGATGTCGCCATCCGTATAGAGCCAGCGTCCGTCCTCAAGAACGAAGCGGCTCGTTTCATGCAGCCGGTAAGCCCGGCCACCGATCTTGTAGCGTGCCACGAATTCGACTGTGGCATGGCTCGCATCAATGGAACGACAGGCCTTGATCTCGAGGCCCAGCCACTTTGTCGCCCCATCTTCCGCAAGGTTCAATGAGTCCGGCCGATGGGCGGGGTGCCAGGTGGCCCGGAGGTAGTGCTCGTGCCCGAGGGTGTAGGCCGTGTAGCGGGAGCGCATCAGCGCCTCGGCATCAGGGGCCGGACGTTCGCCGCTCAGGTAAAGGCCGCAGCAGTGTGCGTGGTCGGCGGAGGCTCCGCAAGGGCATGGGGATGGCATGACTCAGACTCGGGCAGGCGGATGGGCACTCATTCTCGACCGTCGGGATCGATTCGATCAAGCGGCAGGCCGGATCCTCTTGAGAATCCAGCGCCCTGGCCGATAAGTGTCGGGCAGGTCTCCGACGACTTCGAGGATGGCCCGCATCGGTGCACTCAATATTTAGTCTGGCGCCCACGACGGGCGGCCAGCGAGGGACGCAGACATGGGACTCAAGCAGTGGACGGGTGGAATTCGCGGCAAGCTGATCGGGATCTTTGTCGTGATCAAGGTGGTGCCCTTGCTGCTGCTGGCAGTGCTGGCCTGGGGCATGGCCCAGCGGCTAGGCGAGGCGGTAAGCGGTCAGGCCGGGACGATGGCCGAAACCATGCTGTCGACCATCAAGGAAGTGGGCGACGAGGCAACCGGCGACGCCATCGCCGCTCTGGATGACAAGTCCCGCGAAGCCATTGAGCGCCTGACCACCGATACCGCCCGGGCCGTGGCGGCCTTCCTCTACGACCGGGATGCGGACGTGCTGCAAGCCGCCCAGGTGGAGCCGACGGAGGCCGCCTACCGCGGTTTCCTGCAGCATCGATCCCGCGTGCTCTACCGGCATGGCGACTGGAAGCTGTCCGACGACCGGAAGCGCTGGGAGCCGGCGACACCGGAGACGTGGGACAAGACCCTCGCGGCCGATCCCGGGCAGGCTCTGTCCGACAATGCCAAGGCCTTCAGCGCCCGACCGCCGGAGTATCTCGGTCAGGGTGAGAAGCGGCCCCTGTTCGTGGAAATGAGCTTCATCGACCTACAGGGGCGCGAACGGGTCAAGGTGACCACCGGTGATCTGACCTCCCGCGAACTGCGGGACGTCAGCCGCCCCACCGAGACCTTCATCAAGGCCGAGCGCTACTGGCCGGCGCTGCGCACCCTCAAGCCGGGCGAGATCCATGTTTCTGAGGTCATCGGCGCCTATGTGGGCAGTCGCGTGATCGGCCCCTACCTGCCGGCCAGCGCTGAAAAGGCGGGGATTGAATTCAAACCGGAGGAGTCCGCCTACGCCGGCACCGAGAACCCGGTTGGCAAACCCTTCCGTGCCATCGTGCGCTGGGCCACCCCGGTGTCTCGCGGCGGCAAGGTGGTGGGGTACGTGACCCTGGCCCTGGACCATGACCACCTGCGTCAGTTCACCGATCGCATCAGCCCCACGGATACACGCTACACCCCCATCAACGATGCCATTGTCGGCAACTATGCCTTCATGTGGGATCACCGCAGCCGGGCCATTTCCCATCCACGCGACTACTTCATCCCGGGCTACGACCCTGCCACCGGCGAACCCGTCGCCCCCTGGATGGACCAATCCCTTTATGAGGCATGGCAGGCTTCCGGCAAGTCTTCCCACGCGTTTCTCGAGACGGTCCCGCCCTTCGACAATCAGTCCCTCAAGAAGAAGCCGGCCGCCGCAATGGTCAAGGCAGGAACGGTCGCCCTGGATTGCCGCTATCTCAATTTCTCGCCCCAATGTGCCGGGTGGAACCAGCTCACCGAGCAGGGCGGCTCCGGCTCCTTCGTCATCTTCTTTTCCGGCCTCTGGAAGCTCACCACCGCGGCGGCCATTCCCTATTACACCGGTCAGTATGGTGAATCCCGGCGCGGCTTCGGCTTCGTGACCATCGGCGCCAACGTGGATGAGTTTCACCGGGCCGCCACCGAGTCAGCCAAGCGCATCGGGCTGACCATTGCCGAGCGGGACGAGACCTTCCAGGCCCAGCGAGCCGGCCTGCTTGATGCCATCCAGCACAATCTGGCCCAGACAGCGGCGGCCTTGTCCCTGTCGACGCTGCTGATGGTAGCGCTGGTGATCGTCGTGGCCATCTGGATGGCCCAGTTCATCACCCGGCGCATCACCAACATGATTCACGGGCTGGGTCAGTTCCAGCAGGGTGACCTCTCCCATCGGCTGGAGGTCCGGTCCGATGATGAGATGGGGCAGCTTGCGACGTCCTTCAACAACATGGCCGACGAAGTGCAGCTATCCTTCAAGCGCTCGGAAGAAGCCCGCGCCCGCGCCGAGGAAGCCAACAAGCTGAAATCGGATTTCCTGGCCAACATGTCCCACGAGCTTCGGACACCCCTCAACGGCATTCTGGGCTATTCCGAACTGCTCCAGCTCGAACTGGCCGACCCCGACCAGCAGGAGTACGCCACCACCATCCACAGCTCCGGGCAGCACCTGCTGGATATCGTCAATGATCTTCTGGATCTGGCCAAGATCGAGGCAGGCCGCATCGAACTCAACCTGCAGGCCCAGGATCCGACCCAGTTGGCGACCGAGCTGGCCGGCATCCACCGCGCCCACGCCCAGGCCAAGGGCTTGATCCTGGACCTGACGCTGGAGGCAGGGGTTCCGGCGCAGGTGGTCATGGATGTGCAGCGAGTGCGCCAGATTCTCAACAATCTCTTGAACAATGCGATCAAGTTCACTGACAATGGGCGGATAGACATGGTCGTCCGGGTGGAAGGTTCCCGCCTGGCGTTTGCGGTTTCAGACACCGGGCGGGGCATTCCCGAGGGGTGTCGTGAGCAGATTTTCGAGAAATTCCGTCAATTGGATCAATTCGTCACCAGGGAACAGGGCGGTACCGGCCTCGGGCTGGCATTGGCCAGGGAGCTCGCGCACCTGCTGGCGGGCGACATCGTGGTCGACTCCCGCGTTGGCGAGGGCTCGACTTTCATCCTCTATCTGCCGCTTGAGCGGCACACGGCCTGAGCAAGGTGATCTCCACGCCATGAGCGATTCTTCCGCAGCGAAAAAACGGGTGCTTGTCGTCGACGACAATGCCATCAACCGGCGCCTTGCCGTCGCCTTCGTCAACCGTCTGGGCATGCTCTCGGAAGAGGCCGAAGATGGGCCATCCGCCTTGCGGAGACTTGCAGAAGAGCACTTCGACATCGTTCTGCTCGATATCAGCATGCCCGGCATGTCCGGCGAAGAAGTCCTGGCCAGGCTACGGGCTGACGTCAAGTTCAATGGCCTCCGCATCATCGCCTATACTGCCCATGCGTTGCCCGAAGAAAAGCAGAGCCTCGTGGAGGCCGGCTTCGACGATCTGTTGATCAAACCCATCAACCTCAAGGCAGTCGAAAGCGTGCTCGCCGACTGCCTCAAGTCCTGAGGTAGGTGCCATCGTGTTTGCGGGATTTTAGGATTGTGCGGGCGCACAATCGGATCAGAAATAAAATATAATATATATAAGACTTGGCGCCGAAATTTCAGAACAAGGTGCCAGTCCATTCGGGAGAGGCGCTCCGGGCCCGAAACGGCCGGTCGCTCAGTCAGCAAACCTGTCATGTAACCACCGTCTAGGAAGGATCTACCCATGCTTGAAGCCTACCGCCAGCATGTTGCCGAGCGCGCCGCCCTCGGCATCCCGCCGCTGCCCCTGTCGAAGCAGCAAACCCAAGCCCTGGTCGAACTGTTGCAAACCCCGCCGGCCGGCGAAGAGGCCTTCCTGGTCGATCTGCTGACCCACCGTGTCCCCGCCGGTGTGGACGACGCCGCCAAGGTGAAAGCCGAGTTCCTGGCCAAGGTTGCCAAGGGCGAAGTGGCCTGTGGCCTCGTCTCCAAGGTCAAGGCCACCGAACTGCTGGGCACCATGCTCGGCGGCTACAACGTCAAGCCCCTGATCGACCTGCTCGCCAATGGCGAAACCGGCGCTGCCGCCGCTGAAGGCCTCAAGAAGACCCTGCTGGTGTTCGACTTCTTCCACGACGTCAAGGAACTCGCCGACAAGGGCAACGCCAACGCCAAGTCCGTGCTGCAATCCTGGGCCGACGGCGAGTGGTTCACCACCCGTCCCGCCGTTCCCGCCAGCCAGAAGCTGACCGTCTTCAAGGTCACCGGCGAAACCAACACCGATGACCTGTCGCCCGCCCCGGACGCCTGGTCCCGCCCCGACATCCCGCTGCACGCCCTGGCCATGCTGAAGAACCCGCGTCCGGGCATCGAGCCTGACGAGGCAGGCGCCCGCGGCCCCCTGAAGCAACTGGAAGGCCTGGCTGCCAAGGGCAACCTGATCGCCTACGTCGGTGACGTGGTCGGTACCGGCTCCTCCCGCAAGTCCGCCACCAACTCCGTGCTGTGGTTCACCGGCGAAGACATCCCCTTCGTCCCGAACAAGCGCTTTGGCGGCGTGTGTCTGGGCTCCAAGATCGCCCCGATCTTCTTCAACACCATGGAAGATGCCGGTGCGCTGCCCATCGAGATCGATGCCGGCCAGATGGACATGGGCGACGAGATCGAGCTGCAGGTGGACGAAGCCTCCGGCAAGGTCACCGCCCTCAAGAACGGCACCGTGATCGCCGAATCCCAGCTCAAGACCCTCGTCATCCTCGACGAAGTCCGTGCTGGCGGCCGTATTCCCCTGATCATCGGTCGTGGCCTGACCACCAAGGCGCGTGAAGCCCTGGGTCTGCCCCCGTCCACCCTGTTCCGCCTGCCCCAGAACCCGGCAGATGCTGGCACCGGTTACTCCCTGGCCCAGAAGATGGTCGGCCGCGCCTGTGGCCTGCCCGAAGGCAAGGGCGTGCTGCCCGGCACCTACTGCGAGCCCAAGATGACCACCGTTGGCTCCCAGGACACCACCGGCCCGATGACCCGCGACGAGCTGAAGGATCTGGCCTGCCTCGGCTTCTCCGCCGATCTGGTGATGCAGTCCTTCTGCCACACCGCCGCCTACCCGAAGCTGGTGGACGTGAAGATGCACCGCGAGCTGCCGTCCTTCATCTCCACCCGTGGCGGCGTGTCCCTGCGTCCGGGCGACGGCGTGATCCACTCCTGGCTGAACCGCCTGCTGCTGCCCGACACCGTCGGTACTGGTGGCGACTCCCACACCCGCTTCCCGATCGGCATCTCCTTCCCGGCCGGCTCCGGCCTGGTGGCCTTTGCCGCGGCCACCGGCGTGATGCCGCTGGACATGCCGGAATCCGTGCTGGTGCGCTTCAAGGGCCAGATGCAACCGGGCATCACCCTGCGTGACCTGGTCAATGCCATCCCCCTGTACGCCATCAAGGCCGGCCTGCTGACCGTCGAGAAGAAGGGCAAGAAGAACGTCTTCTCCGGCCGCATCCTCGAAATCGAAGGTCTGCCCGACCTGAAGGTCGAGCAAGCCTTCGAGCTCTCCGACGCTGCTGCCGAGCGCTCCGCCGCCGCCTGCGCGATCGCCCTGAACAAGGATCCGATCGTCGAGTACATGCGCTCCAACATCACCCTGATGAAGTGGATGATCGCCGAAGGC